>Ga0335074_10004376_pt1 | contig 19476 bp, 16 predicted proteins | sample Lox_Sample_23_FD_206715 | JGI IMG/M metagenome (GOLD analysis project Ga0335074, IMG submission 206715) | Soil microbial communities from Loxahatchee National Wildlife Refuge, Florida, United States - Lox_Sample_2.3 | ecosystem: Environmental > Terrestrial > Soil > Wetlands | place: USA... | reverse complement strand
CGAGATGCGGTTCTGATACATGGTGAGTCTCCGTTAGTGAATTCCCGGCCTTGGCCGGGTCACCCATTGGCGAAGCCTGAGCGAGTGGTCCCGGCTCCCAAGTGCCAAGTCGCGCTTTCTTGGAGGGCGCCCTTTAGGGAGGAACCAAGACCCGAAGGGCGTTCGCCGCAGCGAACGAAGCAGAGCGACGCCGTGCCGCCGGGCGCCGGTATTGACCCGAAGCGTGTGACCGGACAAGCAAGGGAGAAACCTGGAGACGAATTCTTTATGGATTGCATCGCCGGCGGTTTCACTCTGGACGCCTGCCTCTTTCCCTTCGTAACGCTCATCCGTCCGCTTGCCACAACGAGCAGCAAAGATTGCCGTCGGAATCGGCCACGTACCCTGCAGCGTGCCGTCCTTAGGTCGCAACCGCTCACAAGCACCTGCGATGGACCTGGCCGTGTTTGAAAGCCGCAAAAGGACATGATGACCGGCTCGCAATGGAAAGTGTGTCTTCGATCAGTCGAACGCCTGGTCGGCCCGGAAGCGGACGATGGTCAATCCCAGGGGATTCACGGCCAGCTCGCTGTTTTTCACCTGATCGCTGAAGACATAGGTCACGGTTGCCGTCCATTGTTCCCGTTTCAGCACAGATTGATCCATGGGATTGGTGTAGATCTTTTCAAATTCAATGCGAGCCGAATAGGGCGACTGCCGCAGGTCGTCGAGGATGACGTTCTTTACGTCCACGTCAACAAACGGAAGCGAGCTGTCTTTGGCGTAATTCGCAATTGTGTTGCTCTTCTGTTCCTGGTCGATCACTGCGCGCTGCACATCGCCGTTCAGGAAATAAAGCGCATTGGTCTGGTCGCGTTCGATCGTGAAGCGATTGCGGCTGAAGAAAAGCTCAGCCCAGCGCGTGAGGTAATACTTGTTCTCCACTTCTTGAGGCCGGTACTGGAAGTTGCGGTAGTCGATGGCGTCGGCGTGGCCCACGTCATTGATGCGCACGATAAACGGGTGCATCGCGGCGAGAGCCTTCTGGCTCTTCCAGACGAGAGCGGCGAGCGCGAGGCACACCGCGGCCAACACCAGGATTGTGACCTTCAAATACGTGTTCATCACAAGCGGGTCGCCGTACTGCTCCAGATAGTGTTGAGCAGCCCGCGTGATCTCGGGAGTTGTCTTTTCCGCGATTGCCATCGAACACCTCCAAGCCGCCTAAACCATCCTCAGAATTGCGGCGGTGATGATTCCGCCGGCGCCAATCCCATGCCCGCCCACATGGCCGGAGAAGAGCGAAGCCGTCATCGTCGGGATCTTTAGGAGAATGAAGCCGGCAACAAAGCACAGGATGAGCAATCCAGGCATCAATGTAATCAGGGATCTCGGATCGGAGATGTTATTCGCCCCACTCGTCAAATACGTGATGAGCAGATGACTCATGACGCTTAGCGTGGCTGCCGCAACAACTTTGTAGAACTCGAAGCCGACGAAAGCCTTGAGCCATCCCCAAAATAAGAATTCTGTTTTGTTGAACACGATCCACGGGATGAACACTGGACCGACGAGGCCGATGATCGTCGCGCCGATGGCGCCATAAGCGATGATGACGCCGATTAAGCCGGTGAGAATCGAAAGGACGACTTGAACGGTCCACGTGCAGACCAGCGTATACGGTTCGGTGAGCGAGGGTGACAAGGTCCCCACTTTGCTTAATGCGGAATGGATCGTGTTCTGCACTTCCTGCGTTGCGTCAGTGCCGATGTAATCTACCAAATTGCTCGTACCACCGCTGACAAACCCCTTCAGCGAATAACCGACGCCAGGAATTGAACCGTCATAGAATTTCACGAAGCAATAGGCGAATGTGATCAGCACAAAGAAGCTCACGAACCTCGCCATGTTGAAACCCTGCCCGCCGTGCGCTGACGCGAGCGCCTCTTGAATGCCGAACCAAACGAGCATGATGGTCGCGAGTGACAGCACCATGTGCAATCCGATTGCGTCAACAGACGGAGAGGCTGTCGCAGTCAGATTGTCACATCCGTTTTTGATGAGAACGAGGAAATCCATTTTGACCTCCCGGCTCAATAATGAAATGCCCAATTCGTCCCGGTGCTAGTCTGCTGCGGCGTCATGGCATCGAAGTTCTGCTGATAGCCATTCGCAGTGACGAAGAGCGACTTCAGATTGTCCTGCTGCACTTTCTGCCCGACGATCTGCTGCAAGGCGACAGCCTGGTTGATCTGATTGGCGTCCTGCTGCTCTTGAATTAGCAGAATCAACGCCTTGTTGATTCGCTGGAGAGCCGCCATTTCCGTATGCTGGGCAGGGTCTGAGGTTTGCGAGGCGCTGATAAGGGCATTGATGTCTGCCTGGCGCTGTTCGGAATTGGCACGAATCGTTCCCAGCGTTTGCATGTTGCTGGTCGTGACGGAATCGCTGAGATCGACCGTTGCCCCCTGCGCCGCGATTTGTTCTTGCCCGAGGGGGCTCAGGTTACCGTAGCCACTGATCTGCCCTGTCCGAGGAACGGTCGCCTGCTGGTAACCGATACTGGCGCCGACTCCTGTGTTGACGGAATTCGTCCACTGGCGCGAGTTGCCGTAAGTGTTTGCCGCCTGGTTGAGCATCATCCAGTAGGTCGAAGGCGAGAGGAACGGTTGATAAAGGCTCTGAGGGGCCAATGCCATTTCGTGCGCAAGGTTATAGGTGGCGATTGCGTTGTCGGCGAGGCGGACCGAATTCGTAAAGATCTGCTGGCCTTGACTGATCTGCTCGATTGCGTGTGCCGACTGCGTGGGGTCGTAAACGATCCCGGAACCGAATTGAGCGTGCGCAGGCAACACTCCAAGTGCCGCCGCGATGATCGCGATCGCGAGGGGAAATCTCATTTGTTTTCTCCGTTGCTACTTCTTTGCGCGTTCGGCCTTTAGCCGGTTCCAAGCATCGCTCAGTCTCTGCTTTTCGTCCGAACACTTTGGGCTCAGTTTCTGTGGAAGATTCAGCATTTCGGCGGAGCAGTCTTTCTGAAACTGGTCTCCGAGCTGATCGTACTGCTTCTGTAGATCGGCGACCTTTGCCTCATGGCGATGGCATCCTGAAACCAGGAACAAGACTGTGAACGCGGCGAACATCCTACCTGTGTGCATAAGCGCACTCCTGCTTCAAAAGGACTGCGGTATCGTGTGGTTCTCGTACGCAGGCAACAACAGATCCTGCGTGAAGTAGACTTTCACCCGGTGACCTTCGCGGATTGTGATGGTCGGCGGTATCTGGAGGAATCGATCAAAGGCCGTGGACGCTGACTGCGAAACGCTGGCCGATGCTCCCGTCGCAAACGCCTGCGAGCCGTTCGTTGAAATGATCCCGCCACCTTCCTCGATCTCGCCCGCCCCGGCGATCACGCCAAGTGCAATCGAAGTTCCGAAGATTTGGAAGTAGTGGTTGTTGACCTTGTCTTTCAAGCCCTCCGCGCCGGCTTGGTCGAGACCCTGGAACTGATCGAGATCGACGGAATATCCATCTGGCATAATCATGCGGTGAAAGACGACGGCCATGCGCCGCTGCTGCCCGAATCCAGTCGCCCCGATTTTCTTTGCCTCGCCGAGGACGATAGTGCCTTCCGGAACGAGCACGTGCTGGCGGTCGTGCGAGTAGATGGGATTCGACACGAGCACCTTCACTGGGCCTGGTGCATCGCCGTCGAGCCGATTCATTAAAACGCAGTCCAAAGTCGTTCCCTCGTAGATCACGTATGGCTGCCCCGTAGCCGAGTCGATGTTTACCTCCGGCTTACGCTCCATTTGCGCTTGCGCGCTCGGAGCCGCCGGTGGTGGATCGCCTGCTGTGTGCGCCGTTATCAGGCTGCTCGCACCCTGTTCCGGCGCTGATTGAATGATGGTGGGGCGTTGTTGCGGGCCGGTGGCGCCTGCACTATCCGCCAAGGCAGGAGGGGAGGCTTTCTGAGAAGGCTGATCCGGCGCTCGCGTGTATACCAAATTTGATGCGAATCGCGAGTCATAAGTCAATTCCCGGTCCTTTGCCCCAAGCTGTTGCTCCTCCTGTTGCGCCGGAGATAACTGTTGTTGCGCATTGGCGCTCTGTTGCGGGCAGGGCTGTCCAGGGACGCACGGAACGGGTTGGCCGTTGGGACCGTAGGCGGAAGCCGCAGCCTGCTGCTGCGGTGTCGCGCTTTGAAGCGTGGGGTCCACCGCGCCCGGTCCGTTTTGCGACATCTTCTGCTCCTCAGCCGCCGTCGCGCTCCTGAGTTCCTGCTGATTGTTCGCGGTGTCGTCCTGGAGCAGAGGCTGCAGCGCCCCTTGCGAAGCCGACCCCTTCCGCATTGGCGGCTTTTTCCCGGTTTCACTGAAGAACGCCGCCAAAACGACGAGGAGCGCAGCGCCGAGGTATAGCCAGGGCTTCAGGTTCTTCGGCAGAACGCCCTTTGGCTCTCTTTCGGGCACGTCAAGACCGGCTTCGGCGAGTGCCTGATTCATCGGGTTCGGAATTGATTCGGACATACAGAACTCCCTCAGCCTTTACGCGAAAAATCCATGCGCTTCTTTCCGAGTTCCAGGTATCCCGACTCCATCACCTTGGGAATGACATAGGTGCCGTTTTCAAGCTGGTAGGTGACGACATTGGGTTTGCCGTCGCGCATTTCGTAGATGGAGAACTTTTCCGGCGCGTCGGTCTTGATATAGGTGAATTTGTCGTCGTGATAAATCGCCTCGATGTCGAACGGCGCTTCGTTGGCATGGAAGGTGTAGTCGAACTTGAGCGCGAGCGGGTAGGAGCTCTTATACTCATCGACTACCTGCGTAATGTGCGCTTGAACAGCGGAAAGAGCCTCCTGCGACTGTTCCAACTGAGCCGCGGGCACAAACTGCGGCGGCCCGCTGGCAGCAATGATCGCGGACCTGTCAGCCGGCTGGACAATCACCTTCAGGTCCGGCGGCGGGTCGGATGCACCGGCCATTCCCGACACTTCTGAGAGCGTGAAGCTATAGATGTTTCCCTTATCGGTGATCAGGTTCAAATTCGAGCTGATGCCGGCCTTGGCAGGATGCAGGAAACAGAAGTTGCCCACCACGTCCACGATCCAGAAGTCCTTGTCGCCAACGGCCGCTTCCATGATCTTTTCGGTCGCCGGCAATTCGATCAGCGTCGTGTATTTGAGCTTGGCGTGAATCGGCACGATGTCTTGAGAGTGGTATTGCACGGTGCGGGCCGAAGCATCCTGTGCCGATGCTGCGGTCGTGGGTAAGAGCACAGCCAGTCCTGCGATGAAGATGAGTATGCGGTTCATGCGACTGCTCCGATCAGATGGGTTTTGTTTGTCCTTTGCGCGGCGGCCTCAGCATCCGTCTCCTCTGCCAGGCGGCGCAGGCCCTCGGCGATACCGTATTTGTTGAAGTATTGCGAGCGTTTCAGGTTTTCGTTGGCGCTCGTCGCCGCGATCCAGCGAAGGACGGAATCGACGGTGAGGTGAGTTTTCTTGGAACCATGAATCTGCCGAATCACCATCTGTCCAGGTGGAATCAGGCTGCCGATCAAATCGCATTCCGTCGAGTTCAGGCGGAACGCCTCTGCGTATTCAGCTCGGTCCATCTCCGGGTTGGCGAGGAAGATCTTCGTGGGACAGCACTCGGACACGATTGGCAGCAGGCCCGATTCCTGCAACTCTTTGAGCGACTGCGTGGCTAGAATCATCGCGGCCCTGTGCTTGCGCCACGTCTTCTCGGCCTGCACTATGTAGTTGCGGATGGTTTCGTTGCGGAAAAAGAGCCACGCTTCGTCCATCAGGAACATCTTGAATGTGCCCAACTTCGCCGGATCGGTGATCTGGTTCGATGCCCGATGAAGGATGTAAAACAAGAGTGGCTCCAGCAACTCCGGCGCATCGCCCCAGCCACGGAAGTTGAAAGCCTGAAAGTTGTTGAATGTGAGCGTGTCTTCGGGATTATCGAACAGGAATCCGTACTGGCCGGCGCGGGTCCAGCGATAGAGGCGGTCTTTCAGCTCGCCTACGATGCTGGCCAGGTTCGAGATCGTGCGCTGGCCAGAATCGAGCACATAGATGCGCCCGACGGCGTTCCAGAGTTTTTGTTCCTCCTTGAAGTCCATGCGGTAGCGTTGGTCCCGGCCTTCGATCAGCACGCGGAAGAAGCTGAACAGGAATTGCAGATTCTCCGATGTCGGCTCTAATGCGAATGGATTGATCGTGAAGTTACGCGACTCGCGGCCGACATTGAGGTAGGTGCCGCCAAAGATCGTTGTGACGGTCTCGTATCCGCCGCCGATGTCGAAGATGTAAATCTGCGGGCGATACTTTTGCGCGTTTTGAATCAGGAAGACCAATAGGAAAGTCTTGCCACTTCCTGTCATGCCGAGAATCAACGCGTGGCCTATTTCGCTGCAGTGCAGGTTCAGGTAATACGGGGTCTGGTTGTCGGTCTCCATCACCGCAAGATATTCCGCGCCCAGGTAGGCATTGACCTTTTCGCCGGGCAAGATGGTGAACAAGAAGCTCAAGTCGGCATAGTTCGTATTGAGCAGGAGAAGCCGGCGGAGGTTAAAAGCGTAGTTGCCGGGCAGGATGGCGAAATAGGCGTTGAGCTGGTTGTATGTTTCTGCAAAGAGCGCGCCATCGGCGTTGGTAAAGATGCCGGCGAATTCGCCTACGAGCGAATCGACCGCGTGGCGCTCTTTGGCGTAAAGCACGATGGTCAGGGAGAACTCGCCGAGGTATTGCCCTTCGCCCAGGACGCGCAGGCAATCGCCGAGTTTTTCAATGTCGGCCTGCTTCGACTCGTCCACGAGTACATCCCGCGGGTTGGTTTTGGCCGGGTCGTTGCCGAGCTGCGAAACGAAACCGGTCTTTGCAATGTTGAAGTGACGGCGCCGCTTCGTGACTTCCTTCCGCGCCGCGGCTGCGGAAAGCGGAACCCATTCGGAGACTGCAATGAAATTCGCCGGGATCTTGAGGAGCGCGTCCAGTGATAATGGGCGAGTCTCGCCTACGGCCTCTTTCATCGTCAGAATGCGAACGAAATCGTCGCCCACCCGGAGGTGGTCGCGCTCCGCGCGGATCTCGGAGTTGTGGATCTGATTGCAGAGAAATTGCGAACTCTTCGGCTCCCCGGCGATGCGCCAGTCGTCGTAGTTCAAAAGACACCGGAGGAAGCGAAACTGGCCCTTATAGTCCAGCACCTCGATGCGAACGAAATCAGCAAGCTGCCGCACGAATGCTTGAACCTGGTTGCTCAATCGCGCCAGATCGCGCTCGATCTCTCGCCGCAGCAGAATCTTCATATCGCGGTTCGAGAGCTGCCTCTTCAATTCGTTCAGACCCCCGGCCGGATCGCCAAAGAGCTGCCCTAACGCTGCTCTGATGCCCGTCTTCGACCGCGAACCCTCGATCAAAACGCAGTAATGAATCTCGATTTCGAATAGCTGGTCGGCTTTTTCGCGGAAGAGTTCGCGGCGGCGCTCCTGGCTTGTCTGCACGATGGGCTCGTCGTATTCCGTGAACGGAATTTCAGGGTTGTTGGTTTTGAAGAGGTATTGATAGACATGGAAGCCGGGGCCAAAGGTCTTGAGCGCGGCCTCCAGGCGTTTGACGGCGTTCTCCTGCTGGCCGTGATCCAGGCTCTCATAATCGACGCCAGTCACGCGCAGCGCCATGCCGAGGTCGCCGCTCTTAGTCAAAAACGCTGTTTCGTCCCAGAAACCATAGAGGTTGATGTGATCGGCCGTGGCGGCGGCCTCCCTCCACGTTTTGAGGATTCTGTCGAGGCGCAGCATCAGCGCACCTCCACAGGTGGGACGGTGTGTTTGGCCCCGTCGTACCGCGACTTGAACCGCTCAGATCGGGCGAGAATCTTCAGGAAAGCCGGGTCGGTGTTCGTGACCCAATGGCCGAAAGCGAAACCGCCGATGAAGACGGCGATCCCGGCCAGCAGGCTGTTGAAGAGATTGAACGCGCCCACCGCCGCGACGCAAACAAAAAAGAACAGCGTGCGCTCCACGCCCAGGTACGTGAGGGGTTTGTGCAGGCTCTTATAGACCCGGTTCCGCCGTCCCGGCGAGAAGCGCGCGCCGGTGGAGCCGGTCCATTGGCGGATGGTCGTGTTCGACTGCATGGCAAACCTCTCACACTGGAAGGAACTCACGCGCATGTCCGCGGACGCGAACGAGACTTTCTTCGGCGGTTTCCGGTTAATTTCGCTTCACATCCCCCACAGCCAACTGAGGACGTTGGCGGCGAGCACGGCAATGCCCGTACCGGCAACGACCCCAGCCACGGCGCGCTTCGATCCTGGCTCTCCGTGGGCGAATTGGTAGCCCCCGATCACAATCGCGATCAAGCTCATCACCTTGGCGACGGTGCCGGTGAAGAGGGTCTGCAGGTTAGTAAAGCCGGTATCGAACGGAGAACCGCTCTGGGCGAGCGCGACAGCGGGGAGCGCAATCACAATGAGGGCGACTGCGGTAGCGGGCAGGTTGATACGGCTGAAAATCGAGCGATCCTGGCGGAGACGTTGCACATCGGCAGTTCTGTGCCGGATGGCGAGCAGGAATAGGGCTTTCATCGGGCACCTCCGGCGGCTCGCAAAAAAGCGAACCGCGTCATGCCGCGAACGTAGCCCGGTTTCGCGCGCTCCGTCCAATGAATTCTGCGCAGAGCGTTATGCACGGCGCGCATAACGGGCTGCGCGGAGAGAGCGCGAGAAATCCCTAAACGTCGTATTCCCGGATGGTCTGAGGGGTTCCCCCGCCGCCTCGGTAGAGCGATGCTCTTACGGTTGGCTGGTGAGAGAGAGAACAAGTGAAGGTGGTTCCGTCGGTTAGCTCAATCGCCACGTCGGTTCCGTCGCCGGTGTCCTTGTAAATGCGGAGCGTCTGGATGGTCTTGCCGGAGAGCTCGGGGCATTCGACGTAGTTCTCCTGGACGTAATTCTCCTGCATGAATCGCAACCTCACAGCCTCTTAGATTCACACATCCCGGAGCAGTGTAGCCGCGCGAGTCCGGTGAATTTCTTTGCACTAATGTGGGAAACAGGGCCGAATTGGCTTGCTCCAATTCGACGGCTACGGTCCATGCCGATCACACTCATCGTGTGTAGACTCATCGTGGTCACCATTCAAGCATTGAAGGGTGGCCCCGCGTTCCGTTAAGTCCCGATTTGGCGCTACGTTGCGGAGGCTCCGCGACGAGCGGGGCTATTCGCAGGAGGAGCTAGCCGAACGTGCCGGGCTTCACCGCAATTACATCGGCGGGATCGAACGCGGCGAGCGGAACGTGGCTTTGGAAAATATTATCAAGCTGGCGCGGGCGTTGTCCGTTTCGCCAAGGGAGCTTTTCACAGAGTTCCCGTAACCCGAACTGGATCGAAACATCTGTGCAATTCGGGCGGTCTTCCTTCAACCTCAATCGATATAGTGATGAAATTCGAGCCTAGGTCCGCCGGAATAGTGGTTTCCAAGGCCCCCTTTGTTTCCAGAGTATTGGAGGACAGTTGTTAGGAATCTTGTTTTCGAAAACCACGACTGCTTCTGTGCCACCGTAACCGAAAGGGGCGTCGGGTTCGAGTTGCACACCATATTCATATACCAGGTCCTTTGCGCGCAGGCGTTCTTCAGCCACAGCGAACACCTTTGAGCGTTCCGCGAAAAGTGATTCTTCGGACGGAAGCGAATCACATACGTGTAGGTCTATACCTAACCCCGCCTGCTCGATAGTGCGTTGTACTGCACTAATTCCTTTGGTGTAACCGGCAATTACCAGTAGCAGTACGACAAGCCCTTCTCGTTTCAAAGCATTCCTCACAGGCGGCGGGAGTTCCTTGAGTGCACCGCAGACGTTATCTCCACTTCCAATGAAATCATCGACAAATATCACCGCCTTCACCTCAGATTCGCCATTACCTATAGCTTCCGGAATCTGATCGAGGTCCACAACATTGTCCGGATGGATTTGGTTTTCGTCCGCATATCGCCGCGCGTACTCGGCACCACTATGCCCTAATCCGCCGATTGCGCTGACGATCAGATCGCGTCGCCTTGGCTGCCGAACCTTGCGTTGCCATACGATCTGACGAGTGACAATGCCATGAATTTCACGCATCTTCTGTCTTATCAGATCCGGCGAGTAAAACCGCAAACCGTCAAGGATCCGAAAAGCGATACGCTGATTATCAATTCCTTTGAACTGATTAAGCCACAACCTAACGGTCTCGCTCGTTATTCGCTGTCCTAGAAAAAGATCCCAACGTGCAATAACTTGAGCAATCTCCTCTTCCTTTACCCTATTGATTTCTTCCTGATGTTTCAGCCGAATTAGCGCATCTCGATCAAGCATTGTAGTGACGATTTCCTGATAGCCCTTTTCAATGAGCCACCGACCGAAGAGCTCCACCTTCGCGGTGTAACGACCATCCGCTGAGCGCAGCACCTGTCGTCGCTCAAAGTCCCGCACTTCATGTTTCACTTGAATCTCACCAATTTGGACGCTTTGCGCTGCCTTCACGATCTCTTCGATTGCTGCGCCTTCTATTTCTTGACTACTATTTCTCACGCAATCAGCCCAACTCAACAACACCTTCCGGCGCGTGATGGAGATCTCTTCCGCAACAGGCGGCGGCTCTGAAATGCCATCCTGCCAGAAATGTGCGAAGCTGTTCGCCCCAATCTGCGTGAGCGTAATCGTGACCGCGGATTCCACTTCTCTGCGTGAAACGTAACAGTCCCGCCGTCGAATCATGGACGCAAAGAGCGTCTTACAAATGAGCTTCGCGAAATAGGGATTACCTGCGCATACATCGTAAATCTCGTTTACTGCGGAATCCGAGAAGTCTAGGTACGTTCCGGCTGGGCGTCGAATCAGGTCTTGAAAGTCTGCCCAGGAAGTTTGTTTGTCAAAGTAATCAACGGCAAATCGGTCGAACTTATTAAGCGCATCTCCTTGACAGCTGAGCACGTATTCCATTTTTTCGCCGCCAACGAGTACAAAGCCGAACTGTTGCTTGTTGCTGATACTGCGGAGGGTCCGGAAGAATGCATCGCCGATCATGCCGCGTTTGTATACTTCAAGCGGGAGTTCGTCGAATTCGTCAAGAATAAAGAGAATCCGGCAGCCAGGGGTGGTGGACACAGCATCTTGAAGAAAACTGTTGAGCGGCGCGAGGCCGCCAGAGAAGTCCGGCTCCTGCAGACTTGAGAGGCGCGGGTCCGCAAGCCGAACTGCTCGGCAAACGGCGCGACCTAAGAATTCAATGGTTTGCTTCCCATCGTGTGCAATGTAGTCGCCTGCTTCGAGATAGACAATCACGTAGTCGCTGGGGAACAGTTCGTGCAACCTGCTCTGCAGAGCCTTGACGATCGATGTCTTGCCAACACGCTTTTGGCCTCTGATAAAAGCTGATTCAACCGTTTGTCCTTTAGTTAATGCGAGTAATCTATTTAGTATTTCCGCTCTGCCGACTAAGTCGGTGACCGTCGCCACTGGGCTCAGGCTATATGGATCGGCGGTCTCTGCACCCGTCCAATCGATTCCAGTTCGCTGCGGTTTGATTTCGAGCATTTCGGATGTAGCGTGGGCAGATTGGTCGAAGTTCTTCCAAGTGCATTCGAACTCCACACATAGTTCGTTTCCTCCTTTGATGACTTTGCAGGGAAACTCGACTATAACCTGACCTGGCTCGATGCCGCCCAATTCAACTTGGGAATTATCGAACGTGAATTCACCCTCGTCTTCAATGTGCCCCTTCAATCGAACGATGACGTCAAAGGCATAGCCGGGCCCAGCGTTGTTAACCGCAAGTTCGAGAGGGAAAGACGTGCCCTCTAGGCGAAGAGGATACTTTTTGTCTCCTAGGTCGATTCGAATGCCTGCCTGTTTACTAAAAGGCGTGCGGAGGAAATCTTCAGTAACGATTCCTATCAGGCGAGCTGCTATTCCCTTGGTAATTGTTTCTGCATAGTGTGATCCAACGCCGTCAGCGGCGTCCATGAGATCCCGGGCACTTTTCTGCACTTGGTTATAAGACTCGAGAATTGCCGGGCCGGAACTCGTTCCATATTCTTCAACTTTACCGAAAAGATGCCCAATGCGCTCCTCTCGAACGACATTGGGCAAGAAGGGCTGAATTATGCAGCGCGATTGTCCAGAGTGTATCTTCTTCAGATACAGGGACCGAAAGGCGACGGCGTCTTGCAAAGTAGAGAGCCGCGTGATCGTGTCCGTGAATTCATTTTCAAAGCCAGTGATGTATGAACACACTTCTCGGATCTTGACGAAGGATTGGGCTCCCTTTTCAATTTTCGCCATTCTATAGATCGTTTCAGCGAAGCATTCGTCAAATAGAGTGATCATGCGCTGGGAGATATCTGGACGTGTTTGGAAATCGGGGAACACGACTAAGAGTCGTGCGAGGGCTACCGCAATTTGCCGCCGAGCAGCAGATGGAATCGCGGGCGCAAAGATCTCTTCAAGAGGGTGCTCTGATTCCGTCGGGCTGTAGGCTTCATCAAAGGAAAGACATGCGCGTGCGAATTGATTTAGAAGTTTGCTCTGGCGTTTTGAGGCTGGCAATTTCGACGATTTCCCTAAGGCGTCGATGGCATGGTCCAAAGCTGCAAGAGGTTTTGTAGGCAAGAGCTCAGAAATGCACCGCATTGCGTCGTCGAGTTCTGTGTCAACAGCTGATGCCATTCGGTCGGACATGATGTGTGCCTGCCATTGGTGATTGCTTGCAGTATAGTTCCTGTCACCTTGCCTCTGCTTTTTGCGCATACCAAAGTCGCAATTGAGTTTTCTCGGGCATCCTAGAATTCATTTAGGAAGGCATCGAGCAATCGCCGGAAGACGACTGCGGTTGGTTTCCAATCGCCCTGCATTCCTTTGGCGCCGGACTCTCCATAGCCGTAATTCGGTCGAGGCCGCAGACGGATGAACGGCGGCAGTCCGTAGCGCATCGCGATGAAGTTGGCCCAAAGGCGGGCCGTGCGGCCATTCCCGTTCGCAAACGGATGGATGCGCACCCATTCGGCGTGAACCCAGGCACAAAGATCTACAACGGCGGCAAGCTGATCGGCATCCGGCTCCTGGCCGGTGGGCAACATTGTGTCCAGTTCCCGGAGGAGCGCGTGGAGTTTTTTCTCAAATCCCGCTAGCTCTTCAGCAACTTCAGCCGCATCCACGCCGTAATGGACGCCGACGCGAACTTGGAGTTTTTCGAGCCCCGGCTGACCACGGAACGCGCCAACAAAGCGCGCGTCAGGTACGGTGAGGTCCTTCATGAGCAGAGATTGCCAGCGTTTCGCCGAAGCGAGAGTCGGGAACTCCCGCCGCTTTGCGGAGCGAACAATCTCATCGAGGACCTTGCTGAGGTTCCGGCGTAGCTCGGGACTGTCCTCGTCCCAGTTAGGCACCTAAGATGTCTCGGACCTTGCTCTGAGCCGGCCCTATGGGTTCAACCCTGCCATTGACGAGCTGCCCCTCGATTGGCTCGCCTTCGAGCGGGTCGTCCACACTCGCTTCGGCTTCGATGAACGCCTTGCGGGCCCGGCGGAACTGAGGATCGCGCTCCCGGTAAGCTCGCAACCGCTCAAGATTCGCTTCCAGGCTGCGCTCTTTCGGTCTGCGGCGGAGCAGGAAGTTCCTGACTGCTTCGTTGAGCAGTTGATTGACTGGGCGCCGTTCCACCTTGCTGAGGTTTTCAAGGGCGGCGCGTTCTTCGGCGTCAATTCTCAACGTGAATGCAACTCGGGCCATTTTCCAACGCTACTCCGACAGGCAGATGATGTCAATAGTGCGTTTTGACATCACTCTCCAGATCCGCTGTCACCGGTACTGATTGCGAAACGTCGAATCGTGCCTGACCATCTTCCGGCTTTCCGTTTCTGCATGTTGTGACCTATGCTAAACTTATCGCGATAGCTCCCCCGTACAAATCATCCACCAAACGACCGATCGGAGTCGCGATCCTCGATTTCCATTTCGGGAGTTTGTTCTCCAAACACGAACCAACCCCGCTCGATAGGGGGGGGTTTGTGTGGGTGCGCTTCCTGCCATCACGAAGAGCGAATGGACTGCTCCTGCGAAGAGTTCCGCCCCAAGGACCGCGCTTGCCCCGTCCTGGCCATTTGCTAGTGTGAGGATACAATTCATGAACGATCGTTGGAAAAAGGTCTCACAGATTTCCTTCTTCGTCCTCGTTCTTTTTGGGGCCTCATTCTTCATTGTCGCTTGCGGAGGCGGCAATTCTTCGCAAAGCACAACTGTCCAAAACCCAACGCCTGAGATTCAGTCCATCTCACCGGCCTTCGTGGCGGCGGGAACGAACACTCAGACGGTCACGATTGCCGGCAGCGGCTTTCTGTCATCATCCACCGTCACATTCAACGGGGTATCGCACACATCGAGTTTCGTGAGTTCCACGCAGCTGACTGTCGCACTGGGATCTTCGGACCTCGCGACGGCGGGAAGCTTTCCAATCGTGGTCACGAACCCGCCGCCCGGTGGCGGAACGTCATCAAGTTCGATTTTCAGTGTTTGGGTGAAACTCGTAGAGCCGACGACAGGTTTGACATTTGCTCTACCGCCGTTCGGTGCCTTGAATCAGATTTCCGTAGATACGTCTACGCCGGGCCGGTCGTTTATTGATGTTGCCTCCCAGAGTACTTCGGGAACCTCAGTCGGCAACTTTGTATTGACGGTATTTTCCAATCCGGGAAGCCTAACTCTTCAGCAATGGTTTGAGCAAAATATCGACGCGAGTAATACTCTGCTCAGCAACAATGCCTACCAGCAACAGACCCTCTCAAATGGCGTTAGCGCGCTCGTATTCATTGGCCCGATACCGAATGCGTTTTTCGCCGCCGGCGCCGGACCGCCGTTAGACTCCGCTTATGCGCTGACCAGCACGGGGCAGGTGATTAGCATCCGTCAAGCACCTGCGAATGATCTTGCGAGTTATGGATATACATCGCCGCAGTCGCTCATGCAATTGAAACTCCAAGTGCTCGGAACAGCCCATTTCTGAAGAGCCACGGAAAGGAATTAGCGTGATGAGATCGGAAGTGCCTATCTTGTGCGCGGCGTTTTTAGTATTGGGCCTGTCTTCACTCCGTGCACAGAATGTACCGGCTTGCGGCCAGCAGCTATCACCTAACTCTATCTATCGTGGTGTCCCCGCGCGTTCCAACGACCCCAAAGATCAGTGGACCGACAACGACTGCGGAACTGATATCCCGACGCCATGCGCGATCGGCGTTGATGATTCGACGAACACCTGTTCGTATGGCGACCGGTACCAGTGCGTTGAATACGTTAGAAGGTTCTACTCTTTGCGCCAGGATACGCTCAACAGGGTGGATACTTCCGGCTGGACAGGGCTGAATGCGGTTAATTTCATCAAAGTCGATTCGAGCGGAACCGTCTCATCGGCGATCAGTGGCTTCACCGCTTACGCAAACAACGGCACTTCGCTTCCGCAGCCGGACGACATCATTGTGTTCAGTGGTGGAGGATACGGCCACATCGCAATCGTCGTTAGTGTCACAAGTTCACAAGTTAACATTATTGAGCAGAATTTCAATACCCAGGGCCTGTACTCACTGACCGTTTCGCCAAATACTAATGTTATTGAGAATAGAACCGGTGGAGACAACACCATATTCACCGTGGTGGGATGGTTGCGCGCCACGAATGCTCTGTCGTCGGGTACGCTCTCGATCACCCCTCACTCTGCAACCGTGGCCCTCGGTGGTTCCACATCATTCACTCTGACGACGACAGGCAATCCAGCGCCCACGGTTTCCTGCTCCGTCACTGGTGCTGGATCGGTACAGGTCGTCGGGACGACAGCAACCTATTCAGTACCGCTTCCATTGCCTTCGAGTTTTTCTGCAACGTTGAATTGTACAGCTACAAATTCTTCTGGGCCTGTGTCGGCCTCTGCGCAGATCGCATTGCAATATCCCCTTCCTGTGCTCACATCGGTATCGCCGCAAGCGTTCGACGTTTTGGGCGGCCTGGAAATCACCAGTGTGCAACTCAATGGAACCGGCTTCTATCCCGGCGGTGTCGTCGATTTCGGTGCGTTCGGAAATAGTTCGCCAATGCCCTCAGGCGTAAACCCGCAGACCACCACATGGGCGCTCGGAATGCCGCCCGATTCCAATGATCCACCGGAGTGGATCGACATTTCGTTGTCTACTCCATCCGGAGGGCCGGGAGGCGGGACATCAAACGCCATCTACCTTGCCTATATGCGGCCTTACAACTCGCTCGTCGTAAATGGGAATAACGCCTATCAACTTGTGCCTGGTTTTGGAACAGTACAGTACAGCTTGCCAGGTGGGGCCCAGGTAAATGTGGCTGGTGTCGAGGTTGATCCCACTGGAATCGCAGTCGACGGGGTTACAGGAAATGTCCTGGAATCAACCTGGGCAAACTTGGGCACAGATGTTTCTGCTACGGGTGGTGGCGTGGCAGTCTCCGACGGAAAAACAGTAGGCGGGGTAGCTGCAGGTGATGGCTACGGCTGTATCTCAATTCCAGGCGACGGCGCCCTTTCCATCTTCCCGTTCATTTTTCCTACATCTGGCTCCATCCAGATCACAACGCCGCCCGGCCCAAAGACTGGGAGCTTCCCTGGGCCGATTTTTATGACGACCATCAACGGACTTCCAACTTGTGTCGTCTATGATGTCACGGACCTAACAGTCTCAGAGGTTCAGCTCTCCACGTCTCTATCGGTTCCCTCAATGCAGCTCCTTCGGACGTTCTCGCTCGGCAATTTGCCGACTTACACGCAACAATCGACGACGCCACCATTTCAGCTGGCCGCATTCACGTCTGGCCCTGCCATGGGAGCCGCTGCCTTGTTTTCAGAAACTGATGGTCAGCTAGTTTTCATCGACTTAAATAAGGGCCAAGAAATTCGCCGTGTAACTATTCCGGGATTGCCATTCAACTTGGCACTCGATAACCTGAATGGATTAGCGGTCATCGCCGTCGCGAACCCGAATACCGGTGTGAGCCAGTTCGAGCGAATCGACCCCGCCACTGGAGCGATCACCAAGATTGAAAACACGTCCACGTTGCTCGCGACCGGAATTGGTGTGTCAGATGATGGGAGCACTTTATTCGTTGCGAATAACAAACAATTCCAAGCCATCCCTCTTCCGCCTCCCGCGCCGGCAATATCAGTTACCGTCACCCCTTCGCCTGCGTCGGTCAGCTTAGGGGCCAGTCAACAATTTGTTGCCAGCGTAACGGGCACGCTCAATTCAAATGTCACATGGTCCGTCAACGGAGTTCAGGGCGGTAACTCGACTATCGGCCTAGTCAGCTCAAGCGGCCTTTATATCGCACCTTCTATACTCCCATCTCCATCAACCGTTACGATTCAGGCGACGAGTGCTCAGAGTTCGTCAGCGTCGGGCAGTTCTTCCGTGACCTTAGTTGCGAATGCAACGGGCGCCCCGTCAGTTTCTGTCTCTCCTGTGAATACAACCGTGACGTTGGGCTCCTCGACGACCTTCACGTTCAGTGCTTCTGGAAGCGGGATCTCGACATCTGGCTGCACCGTCGTTGGCCCAGGTTCGGTCGTCCTTTCTGGCAATCAGGCCACATATACGGCCCCCCTTAATGAGCCGTCGAACTTCGCTGCCACGGTCACTTGTGCTGCGACGAATTCGGTGGGCACCGCATCGGCGACCATCGTGGTGAACTTGCAGTACCCTGTTCCTTCGATTGACACGGTAACGCCTGCACTTGTCGAGTGCGCTCGCGAGTGCTCATTAACGTTTACTGTTCAAGGAACTGGGTTTTATCCGGGCGGAACACTTACCGTTGCACCGTTAGGAAATATGCAGGTACCGTCGAACGCGTCGCCGGCGCAATTCTCGGAGGCGATTACTTTCCAACAATTCGCATACGGCAGCGACTTCTCACCGGGCTGGCTTGATTTCTCGGTCTCGAGTCCGACTAACGCCCCCGGCGGTGGACAGTCGAATGCGGTTACCACAGCATTTCTCAGCGCATTCAACACAGCTTTTCTCGATAACAGTTACGGAGCGTCTGCCTCCACTCCGAGCTTCTGGCAATTGGATCAAACAACAGGGAGCGGCGTCGGACCATTTGCCAATGGAAACGGTCAGGGAGCAATACCGTTCTTTGTCCTTCAACCGCCGATCTACGATGCAGGAGCGGCGATCCCAAACCTTATTCAATCATTGGGAACAGAAGCCGCAGGTGCAGAAGTGACTAGCTTCCTTGTGCAAACGGGAACATTGGTCAAGATCGATCAACCACTTGGCATCGATGCGATGAATAAGACTGCTTGTGTTTCACAAGACATGGATGCTGCCGTGACTTCAATTGATCTGAGCGGTACCACATTTCCTACTCAGTCTGTTTTACTGGGCCAAGTCCCGTGGAATGTGGAAATGACAAGCCTCCCTTCGGGTGGCACGAGTTGCGTCATATTCGACGCCGGCAATTTAAATCTTTCCGTTCTCGCGATGCCTTCGTTAGCGGTGAGCGAGTCCGTCACGTTGTCCGGGTTGACGCCCATCCAGAAAGCTGGAACCGCACCGGTGGGAGGATGGCAGCTCGCCCTATTCAATTCTGGTCCAGCTGATAACACGGCAGCCGTGCTCAGCCAAGCTGATGACGTCGTAGTATTCGTCAATCTGACGACTGGCAAAGAAATCCGACGAGTCACGCTAAGCGGTTCAGCAATCCGAATCGCCGCAGATAACGCCCACGGCAGTCTGATGGTGGCAATCGCGGATACGGATCACCGTCAGACAACCTTTGAGAGCATAAACGTTTCGACAGGCGTGATCTCAACACTCCAGGCTACAAGTCCGCTTTTGGTTACAGGACTGGGGGTTAGTGAAGACGGTAGCAACCTGTTCGTTGGTATGCGGCTTCAATATGCCGTCATACCGAACCAATGAGTGGTAAATACGAATGGTTTAGAGAGTATTTCATAAACAGCGTCTCAGGGCAGTCCGAAACGTCTAAACGGATGGATTTAACGGCGCTGAATATGAAACGAGTGTTCAAATCTGGCGAATGAGTAGCCAATTACACGGGGAACCGTGGCGAGTCTCGTTTCGTGGTGGCGGGAACTTCTACTGGACTCGATTAAACATTCAGATTCACGCTGCTCGATGTGTATGGGCAGAGGTCATGGCTCTCTTCCACGCAAGATTCGCGAGGGTGTTCTAAAGGGAGTCGAAATGGGGGTAGTGCGATTTCTCCAGTGTTTATGCGTGCTCAAGGGTGCTCAATTTAGCCATCGGCACTCATGAAGTGTTTTAGATTCAATAACATGCGACTTCTGTCACGGCAGAGGTCGCGGGTTCGAGCCCCGTCGTCCCCGCCATACATTTTTCCAGCTCATTCCGCGATTCGAGCCCACTGGCATGGCGAAGCTGGGTTTCACACCACGAGCACTCAGGGTGATC
>Ga0335074_10004375_pt1 | contig 19477 bp, 18 predicted proteins | sample Lox_Sample_23_FD_206715 | JGI IMG/M metagenome (GOLD analysis project Ga0335074, IMG submission 206715) | Soil microbial communities from Loxahatchee National Wildlife Refuge, Florida, United States - Lox_Sample_2.3 | ecosystem: Environmental > Terrestrial > Soil > Wetlands | place: USA... | reverse complement strand
GGGATTCAGCAGCGTCGCGGGCAGCGCGATTTGCGGTAGAACCTCGGGGCCGAACAGCCCCTGGTAACCGAGATTGTGAATGGTCAGAAGCGCCTTGACGCCAATAAACGTCGGATCGCCGCGAAAATGTTCGCGAATGTATACCGGAGCGAGCGCCGCTTGCCAATCGTGCATGTGCAAAATGTCGGGCCGGAACAGATGTCTCGCCACGCCTAGCGCGGCCATCGCCAGCACGGCGAAGCGCAGATGATTATCCGGGAAATCGCCGGCCGTGGTCCCGTAGATGCCATCGCGGTCGTAGAGCGGCGGGCATTGGACGAAATAGTAGTCCACGCCCCGCTCGCCCACCCGGACAAAGGTCTGCTGGATATCCACGGTGTACCCGGGGCCGATGGGGATCCACATGCCGCGATACGCCTCGCGAGTCGGCTGCGGGTAGCGATTCTCCCGATACGCCGGCAGCACCACGGCCACTCGTTCGCCGCGCTCGGCCAGAGCCGCGGGCAGCGCGCCTAAAACATCCGCTAATCCGCCTGTTTTGGCGAAAGGCGTCGCTTCGGACCCGATCATGAGGATATTCATGCTGACTGGATGTGCCCCCTTACTATGGATCAGGGGATTTCGATTTCAGTTTCTGAGTTCCTTGTGAACCGCGTCCAGCACGCCATTGATGAACGCCACGGACTCTTCGCCCGAAAACTGGCGCGCCAATTCGAGCGCTTCGTCGATCACCACGGCAGCGGGAGTTTCCCGGCGGCTCATCTCATAGAGGCCCAGGCGCAGAATGTTGCGATCGACAATGGGCATGCGTTCGATCTTCCAGTGTGCCGATTTCTCGGCGATGCGGTGATCGAGTTCGGGGGCCATTTCAGAAGCGCCGCGCGCCAGTTCTTCCATGAACTCATCGCGTCCGCCCGGCTCATCCGCTTCGCCGGCCTCTTCTTCCACGCGCTGTTCGGCGATATGGTCCGCTTCTAGTGTGTCGTAGAACGAGCGGATGGCTTCGTCGACCGGGCGTTTGGTCATGTCCCATTGATAGAGAACTTGGAGCGCGCGTTGGCGCGATCGGTGACGGGCCGCCATGTAAGACTATTTTCGCAGGCGCCGGATCAGATTGGCCATTTCGATCGCGGTCAGCGCGGCGTCGTATCCCTTATTCCCTTCTTTTCCGCCCGTGCGATCGTCGGCCTGCTGGAGGGTATTGGTGGTGAGCACGCCGAAGGCGACCGGGATGCCGGTCTCGAGCTGCACCGCCATCAACCCCCGCGCGGTTTCGCCCGCCACATAATCGAAATGCGGCGTATCTCCGCGGATCACGGCGCCCAAAGCGATAATGGCGTCGGGCTGTTTATTATTTCGCGCAATATTTATTGCGGCGATCGGCAGTTCCCAGGAGCCGGGGACTTTCGATACCGCGATGTTTTCATCGGCCGCGCCTGCGCGCTTCAGCGCATCGAGCGCGCCTGAGAGCAGGCGCTCCGTGATGTCACTATTGAACCGCGCGCAGAGAACGGCGAATTTCAGGCCGCTCGCGTCGAGATTTTGATCGACTGGTTTTCCCTCGGTCACTTTGGTGGGATATGGGATACTTGAGTTTCAGGCCTCATTCTACCGCATGGATCCCGCTTTCATCCGAAATTTCAGTATCATCGCGCACATCGACCATGGCAAGTCGACGCTCGCCGACCGCTTGCTCGAAGCCACCGGCGCGCTGCAGCAGCGCGAAATGATGGAGCAGGTGCTGGACTCCATGGATCTGGAGCGCGAACGCGGCATCACCATCAAGGCCCACGCGGTGCGGTTGAATTACAAGGCCGACGACGGCCGGATGTACCAGCTCAACTTGATCGACACGCCCGGGCACGTCGATTTTACCTACGAAGTTTCGCGCAGCCTGCAGGCCTGCGAAGGCGCGCTGCTGGTAGTGGATGCCTCCCAGGGGGTGGAGGCGCAGACCCTCGCGAATACCTATCTGGCCTTGAACCACAATCTCGAAATCATTCCGGTGATCAACAAAATCGATCTGCCGTCGGCCGAGCCGGAAAAGATTCGCGAGCAGATCGAGCAGGTGATCGGACTTCCCGCGCAGGACGCCATCCTGGTAAGCGCCAAACAGGGTATCGGAATCAAAGAAGTATTGGAAGCCGTGGTGCGCCTGGTGCCGCCGCCCAAAGGTTCTCCCGATGCGCCGCTGCGAGCCCTGATTTTCGATTCCTGGTTCGATCCGTACCGCGGCGTCATCATCCTGGTGCGCGTCGTCGACGGCACGCTGCGCATCGGGCAGAAGATCAAGCTGTGGGCCACCGGCGCGATTTCCGATGTCGAGGGCCTGGGCTATCAATCGCCGAAGCCGATCCCCTGCACCGAACTTTCGGCCGGTGAGGCCGGGTTCCTGTTCGCGAATATCAAGACCGTTTCCGACGCGCGGATCGGCGACACCGTGACCAGCGTCGAAAATCCGGCCGCTGAGCCGCTGCCCGGCTTTCAGGAAATCAAGCCGATGGTCTTCGCCGGCTTGTACCCGGTGGAATCCCACGAGCATGGGCGTCTGCGCGAGGCCCTCGAAAAGCTGCGCCTTAACGACAGCGCGTTTAATTTCGAGCCGGAAAATTCGGTGGCGCTGGGATTCGGTTTCCGCTGCGGGTTTCTGGGCTTGTTGCACCTGGAGATCATCCAGGAACGGCTAGAGCGCGAATTTCAGATCGATTTGATCACTACGGCGCCGGGCGTGCGCTATCGGGTGACCACGACCGCCGGCGTCGTGATCGAGGTCGACAATCCGACCAAGTTTCCCGATCCGTCCGTGATCAAGCAAATCGAAGAGCCCATCATCGATGCCACCGTGATCACGCGCGAGGAGTACGTGGGCGAAATCCTGAAGCTGCTGGAGGAAAAGCGCGGGTCGCAGAAGAAGTTCGAGTACATCGGAGCGGGGCGGGTGCTGCTGCTGTATGAGCTGCCGTTGAACGAGATTGTGCTCGATTTCTACGATCGCCTGAAATCGGCCTCGCGCGGGTACGCCTCGCTCGATTATCATCTGGCCGGCTATCGCGTTTCGCCGATGCAAAAGCTGGACGTGCTGGTGGCGGGCGACCCGGTGGATGCGCTCTCCATGATCGTGCACAAGGATTTTGCTTATGACCGCGGGAAGCTTCTGATTGAGCGGCTGCGCAAGCTGATTCCCCGCCAGATGTTCGAAGTGGCGCTGCAGGCGGCCATCGGGAACAAAGTGATTGCGCGCGAAACGATCAAGGCCATGGGCAAGAACGTCCTGGCGAAGTGTTATGGCGGCGACATCTCGCGCAAGCGTAAGTTATTGGAAAAGCAAAAAGAAGGCAAGAAGCGGATGAAGCGCGTGGGGCGTGTGGAAATCCCGCAGGAGGCGTTCCTTGCGGTTCTGAAGGTGGGCGGCGGGGAAGCGGACTAGGCGGCTGGCCAGAGATGTGGTAGTATGGCTGTATGGCAAGCCGTAAAATGACCTTCAGTCTTCCGGAAAGCTTGGCGTCGAGCTTCGCACGGAGAGTTCCCGCTCGGGACCGATCGCGTTATGTCGCCGAAGCGATCGCCGAGAAGCTCGCCGAGCGCGAAAAGCGGCTCATTCGCGCCTGTGAACTCGCAAATGACGATCCTGGCGTGAGAGAAATCGAGGAAGAATTCGACAATCTCACCGATGCCTTGTCAGAGCCGTGGGAACATGCCGGCGTGGAAGATGCCCCGGCGCGGTGAGATCTGGTGGGCCAGGCTGGATCCAACGCTCGGTTCCGAGATTAACAAGACGCGCCCATGTCTGGTGGTCAGCAACAGCGTCATCAATGAACACCGCCGCAGTGTCGTTGTGGTCCCGCTGAGCAGCTCGCCGCGCTCCGCCCCGCCCCTGCTGGTTGACGTCACGTGCGCCGGGAAACCCGTGGTAGCGGTTGTCGATCAAGTCCGCGCTATCGCCAAGGAACGCCTGGTTAGCCTGATAGAGCGATTGCCGGTCGCGGAAATGGATGCCATCGAAGCCGCGCTTCGTGAGATCCTGGAATTGGATTGACCTACCAACATCTCCTCCGATCTATCGACGGCCCAATCGGCCTGGTCACCCTGCACCGGCCCGAGCGTCGCAACGCCCTTTCGCTCGATTTGATGCTGGAGCTGATCTCCTGCCTGGGCGAGGTCGCCGCTGAGTCCAGCGTGCGCGCCGTCATCCTGGCGGCTTCCGGCAAAGTTTTCAGCTCGGGTCACGATCTGAGCGAAATGGTGGGGCGAACGGTGGGCGAGTATCGCCGTTTATTCGATGTCTGCACCGAATTGATGGCGAAAATCCAATCCATTCCGCAACCGGTGATCGCGCAGGTGCAAGGCGTCGCGACGGCCGCAGGTTGCCAGCTGGTGGCCACCTGCGACCTTGCCATCGCAAGCGACCAAGCGGCGTTTGCTACGCCGGGCGTCAAGATCGGCCTCTTCTGCACTACGCCTATGGTGGCGCTTTCGCGCGCCGTGGGACGCAAACGCGCGCTGGAGATGCTGCTTACGGGCAAGCTGGTGGACGCGGCGACGGCCGCCGAGTGGGGGCTGGTGAATCGCGTGGTCCCCGCCGCCGAGCTCGAATCCGCCACGCGCGAACTAGCCTCGAAAATCGCCGACGCCAGCAGCTTCACGGTCGGGCTGGGTAAGCAAGCGTTTTACGCGCAGATCGATCTGGATCAGCCCAAAGCCTACGCCTATGCCAAGGAAGTGATGACTATGAACTCGCTGGCTCATGACGCGCAGGAAGGCATTTCGGCGTTTCTCGAAAAGCGCGTGGCCTGCTGGAGCGGCGAGTAGCTACTTGATCCGGTAAATGATCGAGAACCGGGTCCGTCCTACCTCGCGATAACCTGCCAGCCAATCCTGTAAATCGGGGAAATTCGTGATTGCGAGCGCGGGGTTCAGCGGCCCCAGGCCGTCGACGATCCAGGTAGGGTCGCTTGCGACTAACTCGCGCCGGTTGCGCGCGGCCCATTCGGGCGCGGCGGGTTGTGAACTGGTGAGATGGCGGTCGGCCAGGACGCCCGTAAGCGGCTGTGAATCGAGGAAGCGCGTTCCGGCGGACATTCGGGTGTACGCGAAGACATCGGGCCGGTAGCCCCAGACCAGCAGCGTGCCGGCCAGACTTCCCGAATGTTCGATTTTATCCGCTACGGCTTTACTATCCTGGTTCAAGGCGACGTCGCTCCAGTGGGTTTCACGCCCATGCGCCAGGTCGCTCGCGAGCATCGCATAGCGCGGGCCGAAGCGAACCAGCGGAATCAGCATCAGCGCCAGGATTACCGGGCGCCACCGGCCCAGCAGTGTGTAGCCGCGAGCGGCCAGCAACGCCATCACGGGCAGAAGTTGAAAGTAGTAGCGCGGGAAGAATCGCCAACCTGCGGCAACGGCGGCCAGCGACACCAGCAACCAGGCCGTCATTTTCCAGCGCCAGCGATTTTCCTTCCACAACGCGACGGCCGCGCCGATGACGAGAGCGCACTGAAAACCCGCCCAATTCGCCGTGCGGACGAATCCGGTGGCAAAAGCGAATCCCTGCCTGGAGTATAGGAAACCCCAACGCCAGACTTCATTGATGTAAGGTCCGCCGAACCAAATCAGCGCGGCAATGTTTGGAATGAAGAACCCCGCGATAAGCCACGGCGCGCCGCTCCAGGCGAAGAACAGGCAAGCGCCCAATACGAAGAAGGCCTTGGCGTTTACCAGCAGCGCAACGCCGGCCACCAGCCCACTCAAAAAAGGCCGCCCGCGCCAGGCCAGATAAACCGCCGCAATGTGGGGAAGGACCATCAGCAGATCCGGCGCTAGCGCCATCACCGCCGCGGGGATGCCGAAAGTCAGGTAGAAACCGAGCAACAGCGCCGCAGCCAGGCCTTCGCGCGGGCCCCACAGATCGCGGCCGAATCGCCATAACATCCAGCAACAGGCGAACACGAACGCCGCGCCTGCGATGCGCAAAATCACTCCGACCCGGGCGTCCCACAACAAATACACGAACGCCGACAAGGGCGGTTTGTCGAACCAGATCTCGCGATAGAGCGCCTTCCCATGGAGAATCTGGATGGCGGCCGCGGTCGGATACGCTTCTTCCACCCATACGATCCCGCTGTGACAAAGACGCGCGGCCAGCAGACCGGCGAACAGGAGTGCCAGCACCACATTGTCACGCCGGATTGCGCTGGGAATCACCTATTGAATATAACTGGTGAGTTGATAATTACCTCGACGGCCGCGGATGCCGGAAAACGCCTGGATCAATTCCTGCGCGAAAGTTTGCCGCAATATAGCCGGTCGCGATTGCAGGATTGGAACCAGCAGGGGCGCGTACTGGTGAACGGCGCGCCGGAAAAACGTTCGTATCTGTTGAAAGGCGGCGAGTGCATCCTGGTGGAACCGGGCGAGTTGCCGCCGCTGAAGGCGACTCCGGAAGAAATTCCCCTGGAGATCCTGTATGAAGACGCCGATGTCATCGCCATCGACAAACCGGCGGGCATGGTGGTTCACGCGGGCGCGGGACGACACTCGGGGACTTTGGTAAACGCCGTTCTGCACCGCTTCGGGCAACTCTCGACGGTCGCGGGCGACCTGCGGCCGGGCATCGTGCATCGCCTGGACCGCTTCACCAGCGGCGTGATTTTGGTGGCGCGCACCGATGCCGCGCACCGCAACCTGGCCGGGCAGTTCGCGGCGCGCCAAGTGGAAAAGCGGTACCTCGCGCTGGTCCACGGAAAGCTCAAGAACGATTCCGGCCGGATCGAGACACCCATCGCGCGCGATCCGGTAGCGCGAACCCGCATGACCGCGCGGCTGGCTCATGGCAGGTCGGCCGTGACCTCGTATCAGGTTCTAAAGCGTTTTGACCGGTTTACGCTTCTGGAAGTGAAAATCGGCACCGGCCGCACGCACCAGATCCGGGTACATCTCGCCAGCATCCATCATCCGGTGGCGGGCGATAAACTGTACGGCGCGCCGGCGAGCGAACTGGGCCGCTATTTCCTTCACGCGCGCCAGATCAGCTTCACCAGCCCCACTACGGGCGAACGCATTACCGTAACGGCGCCCCTGCCCAGGGATCTGGAGAGCTATCTCGCCACCCTGGACTAGCCTGCGCTACTTGGCGGTGCAGGCCGGACCCACCCATTTAGAGGCGAAGGTGAAATTGAAGCTCATGGCCTGGTTCGTATTCGAAGGATCCGCCGCCGTCATTTGAACGGAACCGCGAATGTGCTCCGAATCGACAGCCTCCACCTTCACCGTACCGGCGGTCTTCATTCCATTCCGGTTGCACTCCACACGCATCTCCTGTTTGGTGGAGGTGGACGTGATCACCGTGTTGGTACAGGTCTTGAGCGCTTCCTGTCCGGTATTCCACGCCTCGTGGAGTTTCTCCTTGGTCATGCAACTATCTCTGATAGCCGGCTTGCCTGAATGCGCGGCCATGGCAGCTTGCATTTTCGCCCGCTGCTCGGGAGTCATCTGGTTCAGGACTTCAGGCGGGATCGACATGTTCGGCATTCCCGTCATCTGCATTGAGGTTGTAGTTTCCCACTGGCCGGTCTTCACGTCCAGCGGGTGCATATCGGCGCCCCACGCGGCGGCCGATACCAGGATCGTCAATCCAATTGAAAGTTTAGCGGTCACATCACCCTCCGATCATATCTGCCATTATCTATCGTCTAATGTCGCTGAGAACTGGAGTGGGTAAGCGGAAGTGGCCCGGATCAAGGCTCTTCGTTTTCGGTCTTTTCCACCAGCCGGTCCACGGCGATGGAATAAATCGCCATTTTCCCGTCGCGATCGCTTTGAAAGACGATGCGCTGGCTATTGGGAGAAAAGAAAGCGGTCACCTGGCGCGGATCGCTGGACCGATGCTCGCACAAAGTGAGCTCCCGTTTGACGGACCGAACCAGGAGCAGCAGGTAAGGCGATGCCTGGCTGCCGCTCGCGCCCACGAAGACGCTGGTATCGCCATTGCGATTAAACGTGACAAATTGGGTGGTATTAGAAATAAATTGATCGTCATTCGTATCCGGCGTAAATTCCCGGATGTTGTGCAACTGTCTCGGGTCCGCGGGGAAATTCAGATAATCGACGCTTTTCCCATCGGCCGACCACAGGGCCGGGCCCAAGGCTCCGGACGCAGTCCGCAGCTTGTGGTTTTGCGCGCCATCGTAATTCACCACCCACAGTTCGCCATTCTTGCGGTAGAGCAACCCGGCTCGCTTAGGACGCGGCTCCGGATCGCTGATGGGCTCGCTCGATTCCGCCACCGTCGCCGCCGCTCCCGTTCGCATGGTGATCAGGCGCAGCCGGCTCAATCCCGGTTTTTCCTCCACCAGCGCGGCTGCCAGACCGTCTTCAGAAAGGCTGAAGCCGGAGCCGAAGTGGAACCCTTCCGGCGCGCGGTAGACCTCGCGCGCGTGCCCGCCGTTGAGGCGGCTGGAGTGCAACAATGGCCCGGCCAGATAGACGAACTCGCGCTCGTCGGGGGCGAGCGTGAGCGATGAGGTAATCAAATCCGGCGCCGCCGTCAAGGCCCGCGACTGTCCGGTCTTCAGATCCAGCCGATATGCCTGGATGGCGCCGGAACGGTCGCTCGAATAAATCAGAAAGTCGTTTTTGCGCGAGATGGCTCGATTGTAGTAGGCGGGCAACCAGCTCCCATAGGCGGGATTGGTTAAGCGAATCACGATATTTTCGGTGGCTTCGTCGGCGTAGCGCTTGATCTCGGACGGATACGCCTGCTCCTTTACGGCCGCCAGGCAAGCGCCCGCGCCGGCGAGTGAGGCGACGAAGCGGCGGCGCGTGCAGGTTAAGCTAGCGGTGACTGCTTTGATAATGCTCCTTGTTTCCACCGAGGCAGGCTGTGCATAATCGCCGCGGTCCTCCTCAACGCTTCTAGCTTATCCGATGAGAGCCGCAATTGGCGCTCGGCCTGGGACTACAGGAGAAGGGCCTCGATACGATGCGCGTGCACCAGGCTTTCGCACGTGGACCATTCAAAGACCGTGAAGCGCCCGTCCTGGGAGGCCACCAGCGCGGCCGAGCCGTGTTGGTCCTGGACAAATTGCGCGGCCGACAGATGCCGCGTTCCACCCAGCTTCTCGGGATGCACCAGTTCGGCTTCGCCGCCTTCGATCGGTTCGGTCACAATCACCTGCTCCACGGGATCGTAGCCCCGGCGGCGCGTAATCTTGGCGCCGAAGCCGAGAACTTCATAACGATCGGTGAGAACAACCGCGCCATCCACGGCCGTAAGCCCCGCGACAGCGTCGATGGCGCGATCCAGCCGGACGGCGTCGCCGTTAGAAGCGCGAACGAGTTCCGCGAGAGTCGAAAACGGAGGCGAGACCGCGTAAGATAACGGCGACACGATCGATTCGCGCCAGCTATCGCTCGCAGCGGGCACCACCAGCAGCGATCCGCCGCGTCCATGCGCGCGCATGGAGACCGCTAGCTGCACCAGCACATTGGCCGATTGGTTCGCCGAGGAAACCCAATCCGCCGGCGATTCGGAGCCGAGCAGCGCGGTGAGCAGCGCCGGGCAATCGGGAATGCCGGCCGAATGCCCGTCGATGATTTTCACCTGGTCCCCTTCGAGCACCGCTACATTCACGAATTTGCCCTTGGTATCGCTGCTGTGGTGTTTAATGACGATCAATCCGGGCCCGGCCACCTCCACCACCAGACACAGCCTGGGAATGGCGCGGGTTGCGCCCCAAACGTGGAATCCCTCCGGGGTACGGGAGACACCCAAATGAATCCCCCGCCGCTCGACGGCCGGCGAGACCTTGGTTAAGATGCCCGCGTCGAGCGGTAGGGGCCTTTCGAGCACCAGGGCGTTCTTGGTTTCCTCGGGTGAAACGAACGCGAGCGAAATCTTGGTGACAAAGGTCTCTTCCCGGCGCAGGCTGGCCCAGAAAGCGGCGTCCACCATTGCCTGGATGGCCTCGCGATCGGGCAGGCTGGCGAGGCGTTTGTCCAAGTGACCTGAAGTGCGCTGCGCGGCGGCGTTGGTTTCCTGGTGCTGCCGGGCGAAGTAGGCGTGAATTTTTGGGGAAACGATACTAGCGGCTGGATAAGCAGCCTGGCGATCCATGCCTCAAGGTTATCGCGCGGCAGGACAAAATTTCCGGCTCACAATGCCCGACTAACCCCGGCGTGCGCCGCTGATGATGTAGTTCTGGACCAGTTCCGTGATGTTGGACGAATCGAGCAGCGCGGGCTCCACGAATATGCCGGTGCGATATGCCGCGCCATCGGCATCGGAGTAGACGATGTGGCCGAAAAGCGCCAGACCGAGGATCTCCAGTTTCACGATGGCGCCCGGTTCCAAAGGCGCTTGGAACATCGAACAAATGCCCGAATCCGAGATGTCTTCCAGATCCCCGGTCAATTGCAGATCGTTGTCCAACTGGGTGAGGAGGACGGGCAAGTCCGTAGAGAAACGTTGATGAAACCGGCGATCCATCCGTTAGTTCACTTACCCCTAACCCATCTAATCGCCGGAATCTGGCACTTACTTTAGGGACGGCTACCCGACCAGCTTGGGTCGCGAATTCCGAGAGTGGTTAAGAATTCCACGTCCCAGTCACTCAAGACGAGTTCTTCCGAAGCCGTCGATCCCATACCGCTCGTTCCTGCACTCTTGGATCCGATCGAGTGGAATTTTGCCTGCTGTCCCGATTCATGCGCGACATCCGTCGATCCGTCCACCGATTCCGGTGTGGTTTCATGCGCCCCAACGGGCGTCAAGTCGACCGGTTCCGCCGGATCCTGCATCGAAATATCAATCGTGAACACGGGGCACTTACCAGTGCGTTTCAGCGCCGCTACGGCCGCGGCAACGTCATGCGATTCTAGAATGGCTTCGTTGATGGATTGTTGAAGAGCCTGCAGCAATCCCTTTATGTTCTTGGTCACGTCTAATAGCCTCCCCATAGGGTGCTTTCGTTTGAACTTGATGCGGCTAATGATTGCATTTCACGAACCATCGTCGAAGGCGCCGGGGTTCAATAGGTTACAACGCCATATCCGGAAAACCGTTCTCAAATGTGAAGTATGGCGCAGTTGCTAACGCGACAAGCTGAGCGATCCTGGGCGTTAGCTGCTGTTAGGCGGCGATATTTCAACGGTGGTATAGCCGGAAATACCCGCGTCTATTGCGTGTTTGCGGGTGTTTACCGCGCCTTAGTACCTCAGAACGCTTGTTTGTCCAGAAACGCGATCAGGAGACGATTGAATTCCTCGGGTTTCTCCATCATCAGAAAGTGCCCCGTGCCCGCAATTTCGTTGTAATCCATGTTCGGAAAATGCGTCTTCATGTATTCGCGATCGCCCGCGCGCGAATGGTCGGCATAGATGCCCAGGACCGGCTCGGTAAACACGTCGTCTTTCCACGCCGAGGGATCGAACGTAGCCTGCATGGCGCCCACGGCGGTGGATTCCGGCGCGGCCAACATCATCGACAGAATATGTTTCTGCATGTCGGGCGTGGTGGATTCGGAAAACATGGACCGAATAATGGTTTCGCGCGTCTTCAGTCCGTCGGGCCCCGCAACGGCTTTAGGATCGGGGCGCTGGCCGCCGGCGGCCAGGTGCACGCCGCCATCCACAAACACCATCGCCGCGGTGTGCTGCGGGTAGAGCCGGGCGTAGGTGATCACGACGGGCGTCCCCATGCTATGACCGACGATGACCACTCGATCGGCCTTGGAATCCTTGCGCACGGCCTCCACCGCGCGGGCGAAAAGATCCATGGAGAGATTGCCCTTCTTGGGCGACGGGGTTTGTCCGTGGCCGGGCAGATCAAGTGTAATTACGCGATATTCCTTCGACAGCTCCGGCACCTGCGCGTTCCAGGTGGTTTCATCGCAGGTCCAGCCATGCACCAGGATGACGGTCTTGGGACCTTTGCCGGCGACCGAGGAATGAATCTTGATACCGTCCACGGTTGCCGCAGTGAGGCCGACGGCGAGAGAGAGCACAAGCAGCAACTGAGAGGCGGATCGCATGGGAGCGATTATAGCTGGCATTTGACGGGCACGGGCACACGCGATACAGTTCGAGATGTCATGCCTCCCGCTGATTATCAGTATCAATCCGGCTTTGGAAACGAATTCGCCACTGAGGCGATCGAGGGCGCGCTGCCGCGCCACCAGCATTCCCCGCAAAAGCCTCCGCTCGGTTTGTATGGCGAGCAGTTCACCGGCACGCCATTCACCGCGCCGCGCGGAACGAATCGCTGGACGTGGGTGTATCGCATCCGGCCTTCGGCGATGCACAAGCCGTTTCATGAAATCGGGCGTGGACTGATTCGCGGCGGTCCGTTCGATGAGGCGCCGGCTCCTCCGAATCAGTTGCGCTGGCAGCCGCTGCCGATTCCCAAGGCTCCTACGGATTTCATCGGTGGCATCGCCACCCTGGGCGGCAATGGCGATCCATCCTTGCAGACCGGCGCGGCCATCCATTTCTACGCCGCGAGTTCGTCCATGCATGACCGTTTCTTTTATGATGCCGATGGCGAGCTGTTGATCGTCCCGCAGCTGGGGCGACTGCTGTTTCACACCGAATGCGGAATCCTGGAAGTGACGCCGGGCGAAATCTGTGTGATCCCGCGCGGCATCCGGTTTCGAGTGGAACTGCTCGATGAGGCAGCGCGCGGCTACATCTGCGAGAACTACGGACAACACCTTCGATTGCCGGAGCTGGGGCCGATCGGCACGCAGGGCCTGGCGAATTCGCGGGATTTTCTCGCGCCGGTGGCGGCTTATGAGGATCGCGAAGGGGATTTTCGGTTGATCTCGAAATTCTTAGGGAATGTCTGGGAAGCCGAGATCAATCATTCGCCGCTGGATGTGGTGGCATGGCACGGCAATTACGCGCCCTATAAATACGATCTGGCCAAGTTCAACTGTATTAATACGGTGACGTACGACCACCCCGATCCTTCCATCTATTGCGTGCTGGCCGCCCCGACCGCGATCGCCGGAACCTCCAGCATCGAGCTGGGCTGTTTCCCGCCGCGCTGGTCCGTTGCCACCGACACGTTTCGGCCGCCGCCGTTTCATCGCAACGTCTCGAGCGAATTCATGGGACTGATTTACGGCGAATACATCGGCAAGCGCGAAGGATTCATTCCTGGAGCGGCCAGTTTGCACAATTGCATGTCCGGGCACGGGCCGGATAATGATGCTTACGAGCGCGGGCGCAACGCCGACGCGGCTCCGCAATATCTGGACAACACGCTGGCGTTCATGTTTGAGACGCAGCTGGTGGTGCGGCCCACCAAGTTCGCGCTGGAATCCGAGATCCTGGAGCGCGATTATTACGAACACTGGCAAGGGATCAAGAAGCTGTTCAACGCCCATGAGCCGGCGGTTGCCGGGCGGTCAATTTCCTAGGGTCAGCCCGCCGAAGATATAACGGTAATCCCAGGCGAACTGAACGGGTCTAGTGATCCCCTGGGCGGGCAGCGAAGCCAGGTTGGCAGGATAAGGCGTAACATCCACGATCACCTGAAGCGAACCGGCCGGGATACCGAAGTCGCAAACAACGCCGTTGCCCTCCGGTGCAGGGTTTCCGCTGCAGAGAGGATCGAAGGTGACCGATCCAGTGCTCGCGTCGGCTTGCGCATAATCTGCCGCGGCCGAAAGACCCGTCCCGGAAACCATGTAAACGGTAACCAGAGTTCCCGGATCGCCTCCTGTCCAGCTCACCGTAAACGGCGACGTGCTGCTAGGCAAGACCACAGTTCCGGGCGCGAGCGACGCGGTCTGGATCTGAATCGGCGAGCCGATCGAGAATGCCCCATTTACGCTTACGGGACCTCCGGATGTTGAAACCTGATAGGCACCGGGCGCGATAAAGCCGTTCGGCAGCGTCTGCTGATAGTTGACTCCGCCGATCTGATCGGCGGGCGGGATCGCTATCGATTGCGACGCGGACGTGATAGCGATCGTACCGGCAGAAAGATCGGTATAGCCTGGGACCGCGCACGCTCGCGACACACCGGGGATAGGAATATCGCCGGGCGCGGGAGCGTTGGCGATGTATCCGTTCGAGGGCGCGGCGGCCAGCGGCTGCGGCGGAGGCAGGCCGGGGCCGGAAGGGAAGGTAGCGCTCAACGCGTCGGTTTCACCGTCGGCTGAGGTTCCAGAGGCGATGGTTTTCGTCAACGTGATCAGTCCATACGATTGGACGGGAGGATCGACACACTGGCCGCCGCCCGAGTGAATACTCAACGTCACGGAGGGGCTAGTGAGATAGGCGGAAAACGACACCGGGACCGAGCAGCCTTGTTGCGCCGTGTCCGGAATTTGAAAATTCACCTGATCCACTCCGACCAAGCCAGGCGCGAGACCCGCGTAGTTGAGCACGACGGCCGCCGAGGGAGGCGCGTTGAATCCCAAACTGACGGCTCCCTCAATCTCGATGTTCCGCGGGCCGGATGCTGATGCGCCGTCCGGCGGCGGAAAATACACGGGGCCGAGGCCCGTTCCAAAAAGGGCCAGGTAGTCTCCGGGAGACGCGCTATTCGATGGCGAGTTCACCGAGTACGCCGGCAAATTCAGCGCCGCCGCCTGCCCGCAACCACTCCCATCGTCGGTGAACATCCCCGGTGCGTACATCGTCAGTGGGACGTTCGCCGCCGGGCTGGAACCGGCAGCGGTTGTCACGACGAACGTGGCTGAGTCAACACAGAAGAAGCAAACGGAAGTGGCCGACGGAACCTCGGCGTTGATCTGGTCCGGAGAGACGAACTGCAGCGGCGCGGGCACTCCGTTCACGGTGACCGAAGTTCCAGCGAGCTTAATGGGAAGCGGCTGGCCGGGCGCCGACGCCGTCGCGGATGCAAGATTCGTGCCGAATATCGAAACCAGCGATCCCGGCGTTACCGGCTGGGCGTAGGACGCCGCATTGACGACGCTTGCAGACGCGATCTGCGGCGCCTGTGCGAATGCTGCACTCCCTAGCGCAAGTGCGAGCGCAAGACCGAGTCGCGCCGGCATTCGAATGCGGCGGTTACCGGCTCGCGGTGACTTCCGAACCCGCTCCCGGTTTAAGCTCGGACCGCACTTTGGCGAAGTAAGAATCGTAGAACGAGATCATCGCGGGATCGATCTGCGGCCCCACCATGACGGTATCGCCCAAAACGATATTCTTTTCGCCCTTCTTCACGCTATAGGCCGGCCACTCGGGCAGGCCTTTGCCATTGGGATTTCCGGTGGCCGCGAAATTCACCCAGTAAGACGACATCGTGTCGGCGAGCTTTTTGTCGACGTCCGTCCAGGTGACCCGGGGCGGCTGATTGTCGAACATGTACGCCAGATCGGCCGTGTGGGTGGCGCCGCGCGAGGGCTGTCCGGGAGCGGTGGGAGGCACGTGCGTGAAGTAATAAAGATAAGCTTTCGCTTTGCCGCGCTGGCTCTGCAACTGCGCCCACTCGCGCATGGCAAAACCGAATTCATCGCGAAACGCCGCGAGCTGCGAGGCGCCCGCTTGTGCATCGGTGCCGGCGGGATAAAGCTTCAGGTACTCGTCGGTCATGTCGGCAAAGCGCCGCTTGGCGGTGCCGGTGAACTGTTCGGCGCTAACGGTCGTGCCCGGACGCGAAAAGAACGTCCCTTCATCGTGGTTCGATCCCACCAGCACGTCGACATCGTTTTGCTTGTGATTTTCGTAGGTGAGGGTGAGGTCTTCGGGAACCATCCAGCCATCCACGATAATTCCGAAAAATCCGCGCGCGTTCTTGAGCAGCTCATCGGCCGGTTTGGCGCGCAACTCGGCAATGGAATCGGCGCCCAAGGCCTTGACCATCTTCTCCCCGTTCTCCTCGGCTTGCGCGCGCGTGGTCATCTTGGCGATGTTGATTCCCATCCACGCGCCGCTCTGGCCGATGGCGCGCTGAAAAAGCCCTCTGCCTTGCGGCGAGGCGACCATGGCCGAGACCAGCATGGAGCCGGCCGATTCACCGTCGATGGTGACACGCTTGGGATCGCCGCCAAAAGCCGCGATATTCTTCTGCACCCAGCGCAGCACCGCCGCCATGTCCATAAGCGCGTAATTTCCCGACGCATTATGGCCGGATTCTTTAGTCAATTCCGGATGCGCGAGAAACCCGAAAATCCCGAGCCGGTAATTATACGTGACCACCACCACGCCCTTGCGCGCCAGCGCATCGCCGTCATACATCGGGAGCGATCCGGAGCCGCCGGTGAATCCGCCGCCGTAGTTCCAGACGATCACAGGACGCTTTTCGCTGGCCGATTTCGCCGCGGTCCACACGTTCACATACAGGCAGTCTTCGCTAGGCGCTGGCCCGGCCCCGGCGGCTGGGCCGCGCTGCATCTGCATGCATACCGGACCGAACTCGTCGGCCTTGCGGACGCCCTCCCAATGCGAAGCGGGGCGCGGCTCATGCCAGCGCAATTCGCCCACAGGCGGCGCGGCGTAGGGGATGCCCTTGTAGACGCGCACCTCGTCGGTGCTGCCGGCGACGCCCGAAACCAGGCCGGTATCGATGCGAACCGGGTCAGAAATTGCGGCGGAGAGAATCGAGGCTCCCGCCAAGATTGTTCCGAAAACGAGGGAAAATAGGCGTCGCATGTGCGCCAGTATGTCAGTTTTTGTAACGGCGGGTCAAGCGACTTCAGAAGCGCAGCGGCCTTAGCAGGATGATGAAAAAGGCCTCACAGGCATGAGTGCCTATGCCACTCTCCGTAATCTGCTGAGTTTGCGTGTAGCACAGACAATCTTGTCTGTGTTTCGGGGTCTTGCGGAGCCTTTTTCATCATCCTGTTAGCTTAGGAGCCAAGCCGGCTCAGGCTCCGAGGTATCCTAGGATCTTCGGTCAGATGAATCCTAACTCTCTGGTATTGTTCCCGGACTTTCGCAAGGAGCCCGTGATTCGCGAAACCACGGGTTTATTGCCTTCGCATCGTCTGGAGGAGTTGATAGCGGCCGGGCACGTAAAAGCCAGTACGCCGATCCTGCCCGACCAGATCCAACCGTCCAGTATCGACCTGCGCCTGGGGCCGCTGGCTTATCGCGTGAAGGCGAGCTTCCTGCCGGGTGGGTCCGCAACGGTGGAGAAAAAGCTGAGGGATCTCCGGATTGAACAAATCGATCTGTCGAGAGCGGCTCTTTTGAAGCGGGGATCCGTTTACATTGTCCCTCTTCAGGAGGAGTTGTACCTGCCCGACAATTTTTCGGGTAAAGCCAACCCGAAGAGCTCCACGGGGCGCCTGGACGTCTTCACCAGGTTAATCACCGACTACGGAAGTACGTTCGAAGACATCCGCCAGGGCTACCGAGGCAAGCTCTACGCGGAGGTGGTGCCCCTCACCTTCCCCGTCATTGTTCGTGAGGGCGCCAGACTGAACCAACTCCGGGTTCGACGCGGAAATCCTCTGCCGTCCGACAAGATGCTGTTCGACCTCCACGAGCAGGAACCAATCGTCTATTCGCAAGATGAGTTGCCGGTAGAACCGGTGATATCGGATGGCCTGAAGCTCTCCGTGGATCTCCAGGGAGTGGGGTCCGACATCGTGGGTTACAAGGCGAAAAAGGAAACTCCCCCTATTGACCTTGCGAAGATCGGTTATTACGAGACGCGCGACTTCTGGGAGCCGCTGTTTCGTGAAACGCATCATTCCATCGTGCTGGAGCCCCACGACTTCTACATTCTCACGTCGAAAGAGAAAGTGACGGTTCCTCCGCATATGGCTGCGGAAATGCTCCCGTTCGATCCCTCGGTCGGCGAATTTCGCGTCCACTATGCGGGGTTCTTCGATCCCGGCTTTGGCTGGAGTCCCACGGGTTCGGTTGGCAGCCACGCGGTGCTCGAAGTGCGGTCGCATGAAGTCCCGTCGCTCCTTGAGGATGGCCAGATCGTGGCTCGGCTGAGCTACGAACGTCTTCTGGCCTCGCCCGTGAAGCTCTATGGGCGGGAAAGCGGCTCCTCCTATCAGGCTCAGACGCTAACCCTGAGCAAGCAGTTCAAACGCACTTGATCTAGAACCGGCTCCCTCACGGTCGCGGCTCGGTAAACACCTGCAGGCACGCAGTAGCGTTTCTGAGCCGCGCGCCAGCAGGACACCCGCAGACGGCCGGGAGTCGTGCACTGGAGAACATCGACTCGGAGAATAACGGACGGGTGGCGCGTAAGCAAGCGGAAGCCGCAGCCCTGTTAAGAGACGCTAGCCGTTTGCGGCGCCGCTTCGAGCTTCGGCCCCAGCGTCAGGAAATTGAACAGCGTGGAGCAGGCGGCCGCGCCGGCGATCACCATCGTCATGGGCTGCGCCGGGTTGTCGATGAACCCCAGAAACGTAGTGCTGAGCGCGGCGATCAGGAACTGAGTGGTGCCGAGCACGGCAGATGCGGTGCCCGCGATGTCGCCATGCCGCATCATCGCGATGGCGGAGCCATTGGGAAACACGAAACCCTGCGCCGAAACATAGATGAAAACGCCGGCGAAAACGCTGTACATTCCGCCAAATCCGGTGAAAACGCTGGCCAGCAGGAACAGCCCGGCGCAAAACTGGATAATGTTCGCCATCCGCAGCACGCGCCACACCGGGATGCGATGCGACATGCGCCCGTTGATCTGGGAGGCAAGAACCATGCCGGCCGCCACGATGCCGAACAGCCAGCCGAACTTTTCGGTGGAGACCTTATAGAGGACGATGAAAACGAACGGCGCGCTGGTGATATAGGCGAAGGTTCCCGAGGAGCTGAAACCGCACACCACGGCGGCGCCCAGAAATGTTTTGTCCTTGAACAGCCGCGTGTAGGCCGATTTGATCACGTCAAAGCGCAACGGGCGCCGCGCGTCGTGCGCTAGCGACTCCGGCAGACGGAAATGCATTCCCACCAGACACAGCGTGCCGAGCAGCGCCTGCGCGATAAACGCCGAATTCCATCCGAACCACAGCAGCAGGTAACTTCCGATCAAAGGCGCGACCACCGGTGAAACGCCCAGCACCAGAACCAGCATGGAGAAAACGCGCCGCAGTTCGCGCGCGGGGAACAGATCGGTCACCATGGCGCGCGCCATCACCGCGCCTCCGCAGGCGCCGATGGCCTGCACCAGCCGGGCCAGGGACATGATGGGGACCGATGGTGAAAACGCGCACGCGGCTGAGGAGGCGATGAACACGAGCAGGCTCGCATAGAGCGGCGGTTTGCGTCCGAAACGGTCCGTAATAGGGCCGTAAAACGGCTGGCCGAGCGCGTAACCCAGCAGAAACGTCACCATCGTCAACTGCACGGTGGCGGTGGAAGTGTGGAAAACCTTCTCGATCATCGGCATGGCGGGCAGGTACATGTCGATGGAGAGCGGCGCGAAGGCCTGCAGCGCGCCCAGCAGGATCAACAGTTCCAGGTAGCGTGGACGAGATCTAGTGCTAGGTTGTTGAGCAATCACCTGGAATGAGACAAGTGTATCAGGTCGATGCCTGTGTTC
>Ga0335074_10004374_pt1 | contig 19478 bp, 17 predicted proteins | sample Lox_Sample_23_FD_206715 | JGI IMG/M metagenome (GOLD analysis project Ga0335074, IMG submission 206715) | Soil microbial communities from Loxahatchee National Wildlife Refuge, Florida, United States - Lox_Sample_2.3 | ecosystem: Environmental > Terrestrial > Soil > Wetlands | place: USA... | reverse complement strand
GTCAGCTCGCGCACGGCAGAAAGTTCCTGGTGCACCATGCCTATGCCGGCGTCTCGCGCGGCGCGTGCGTTGGCCAAGCGGATGTCGGCGCCGTCGAGTCGCATCGTGCCGTCGAACTCGTGGTGCACCCCGGCGATGATCTTCATCAGCGTGGACTTGCCCGCGCCGTTCTCGCCGACCAGGCCGTGGATTTCGCCCGATTGCAGGGTGAAGTTTACGCCCCGCAGCGCCGCCACGCCGCCGAAGGATTTGGATATGGCGGATAATTCGAGAAGAGGCATTCAGAGGGAAGGGGGCACAGAACTTCCCCTCCCCTTGCGGGAGGGGGACGGGGGGAGGGGGCCACGGGTGGTCTCCGCAATCACAATCAGCACGCCGTCGAGGTTCTTCAGGACCTCATCATTCCAGAACCGCAGCACGTGAAGACCCTGTGCGCGTAGCCATTCGTCGCGGACTGGGTCGGTGGTGGAGTCCGCGTGCACCACGCCATCCACCTCGACGACCAGCCGGGCGGCGGAGCAATAAAAGTCGACGATATACGGCCCCAACGGCACTTGCCGGCGGAATTTCAGCCCGTGGAGTTGTTTGTCCCGTAGGGCCTGCCACAGCACCCGCTCGGCGGGTGTGGGTTCGCGTCGCATGATCCGGGCACGGGTAAGCAGGCCGCGTGGGGCGGCCTCTTCGGGGGTAACTGGCGCGGCCCCCTCCCCCCGGCCCCCTCCCGCAAGGGGAGGGGGAATCGTGCGTCCGCTCATCAGATCAGGAAGTGGTCCTCCATCCACATCATCCCCGGCGCATTCGCCTTCGTCACCACGGGGCCATCGGCGATGATGTTCTTGGGGATCGTGCCATTGCCGCCGGCCCCGGTCTTTTCGCCGGATACTATCGCAGCGACGCCGGCGATCAATGCGCCGCCGTGGATGCGACAGGAGGGATTGCGCACCGTGGCGGTCATTCGCCCGTCCGTGACCGCCTCCAGCGCCGGCGGCATCGCATCGCAGCCGCCGATCTTGATGCTGGTCCGCCCATGAGCCTTCATCACGTTGTACGCCGCCAGCGCCATGTCGTCGTTGTGAAAATAGGCAGCGTCGATCTTAGGATATTTCGTCAGCAGCGTTTCCCAGATGCGCGCCACCTTGGTTACGTCCCAGTCCGCTGGCTGCGTGTCCAGCACCTTGATCTTCGGGTATTTCTTGACGATCGAGAAGAACCCGCGAGCCCGCCCCTGTGCGCCGGTGTGGCCCAGCGCGCCCTGGGTCATAATAATGTTCCCCTCGCCGTTGATGGCATCGACCAGCGCCTGGGTCACCGATGAGCCCATGAACTCGTTATCGGGCGCAATGAAGCTGTGCACGTTGATCTGATCGAGCGGCGCGATCAGCGTGTCCATGTCGATCACCGGGATGCCGGCATCGATCATCTTGTTGGTCGGCGCGGTCAGCGTGCCGATGCCGAACGCCTGGATAGCGACGAAATCCCATTTGCGGCTGGCCATGTCGTCGATCGCCGCACGCTGCTTGGTGGCGGACAGCTCGCCGTCGAACCAGGTCACGTTGACGTTGAACAACTTGCCCCAGTACTCGGCGGCGCGCTTGCCCTGGGCACACCAGGTGGCCTGCAGCCCGGCATTGCTGAACGCCGCGTTCAGCGGCTTGGCGGAGCGGCCGGCGGCCTCCATGGCCGCCTGCGCCCGCGCCTTGTCAATGCCGAACCCGGCGAGCAGGGCAGCGGTGACAGCCGATGCAGCGGATACCCGCAACACGTCGCGACGCTTCGCCGAGGATCGACGAGACTGATTTCCCATACTGTTCCCTCCGTGATCGCCGACGATGCGGCGTGGCGCACTGTCGCCCGAGGCGCGCGGTGTTCTCAAGCCCTCTCGCTTGCGAGACAGAGCACGAAGCAGGAAGCTGCGGTCGATGTCAGACTCCGAACTGCCGCCCGAATTCGGGCTGATCGCGCGGCATTTCCGTCCGCTGGCCGGGCCGGGCTCGTTGACGCTTGCCGATGATGCAGCAGTTGTGGCCCCGCCGCCCGGGCGCGAGTTGGTGCTGACCGTCGATGCGATGGTGGGTGGCGTGCATTTCCTGCCCGACGATCCGCCAGACCTAATCGCCCGCAAGCTGCTACGGGTGAACCTGTCCGATCTGGCGGCGAAAGGGGCGTCGCCGCTGTTTTATCTGCTGACCGTCTCGGCGCCACGCAACACGCCGGATGCGTGGTTCGGCGCCTTCGCCGCCGGGTTGGCACAAGATCAGGCCGAGTTCGGCGTGACCCTGCTGGGCGGCGATACCACTTCGACGCCAGGTCCCGTTTCCCTGTCGCTGACCATTATCGGCCACGTAGCGCCGGGTGGGGCCGTCCGCCGCGCGGGGGCGCAAGTTGGCGAAGGCATTTGGGTCACCGGCACGATCGGCGACGGGGCGCTCGGGCTGGCGGCGGCGCAGGGTCGTCTTGCCGATCCGACCGGATACTTGTTGTCGCGCTACCGCCTGCCGCAGCCGCGGCTGGGGCTGGCGATCAGCGGGATCGCCTCGGCCGGCATGGACGTGTCGGACGGCTTGGTGCAGGACCTCGGCCATCTATGCCGTGCCGGCGGGCTGGCGGCCGAGATCGACGCGTCCCGCGTCCCGCTGTCCGATGCCGCACGGGCGGCGGGGCCGGAGTGGCTGACCACCTGCCTCACCGGTGGCGACGATTACGAGCTGCTGCTGGCGGTGCCGCCGACCAACGAACCCGCCCTGCAGGATGCGGCGCGGGACGCCGGCATGGCTGTCACCCGGATTGGCCGCTTCCACGCCGACTCGCCAGGCGTCACCGTCAGGACCCAAGACGGGGCGCCGATGCCGATCGGCACCGGAGGGTGGAGTCATTTCTGAGCGATGAACCGGAACGTCTGGCTGCTGTTCTGCTGTCAGGCGCTCCTGAATGCAGTGATGTCGGGGCAGGTGGTGATGGCCTCGATCATCGGCCGCTCGCTCGCGGTGGCCCCGGCGATGACCACGCTGCCGATGGCGATCCAGATGGCTGGCGTGATGGCCGGCTCGATTCCAGCCGGCATCGTGTTCGCCCGACTGGGCCGCCGCCCCGGCTTCTGGCTCGGCGCTGCGATGGCGCTGTGCGGCAGTCTGGGCTTCGCGCTGGGGGTCTGGCGCGGCAGCTTTCCGCTCTATTGCCTCGCGGCGGTGCCGGCGGGCATGGGGTTCGGCATCTCTCAGCACCTGCGCTTCGCCGCCGCCGAAGTCGCCGCGCCCGAGGCGCGCCCGCGGGCGATCTCGCTGGTGCTGACGGGTGGTCTGGTCGCCGCTGTGCTGGGGCCGGAGATTGTCATCCGGACCAACGACGCGATCCCCGGATTTCGTTTCCTTGGCACCTATCTGACGCTGCTGATCCTGCCGACGCTGGCCGCCGTCCTGCTGGTGTTCATTCGTCTGCCGCCGGCCCCAGCGCGCGGCGAGTCGCCGGTACCGCTGCGCGACATTATCGGCCGGCCGGGTTTCCTGACCGCGGTGGTCGCGGCGATGGCGGGCTATGGGACGATGAACCTGGTGATGGCCTCGACGCCACTGCAAATGACCATCTGCGGGTTCGGAGTCGATTCAGCGGCGGAGGTGATTCGCGCGCATTCCATCGCGATGTTCCTGCCGGGATTCGTGACCGGCCGGTTGATCCAACGCCTCGGTGCGCACCGAGTGATCCTGGCGGGAGCGTTGCTGACGTCGTTCTGCGTGGTGGTCAATCTCGAGTTTGATCCTCTCTTTTCAACCTTCGTTGTCGCGCTGATGCTGCTGGGGGTTGGCTGGAACTTCATGTTCGTCGGTGGCACAGCGCTGCTGACGACCGCCCACTCGGCTGAGGAACGGGTGCGGGTGCAGGCCACCAATGATTTTATCGTATTCGGCACCGTGGCGGCGACATCGTTCGCCTCCGGCGCGATCGAGGTGACCGCCGGGTGGGACATGCTCAATTTGAGCGTGCTGCCCGCGGTGGTGATCGCCACAGGGTTGGTGGTCTGGCATTGGGCGGCGCGGCCGCGACTGGCGACTTGACGGATTGGCTCCCCAACCCCGTCACGGCCGGCCTTGTGCCACGGCACCTGCGCCTTCATCTGCGGTTGAACTTTTTCTTCCTTTTCCTGCCCAAGGCTGCGAGTGGGCGTGTGGCGGATGGAGGCCGTGAGCCAGCGTCACGTCGCGAGCGATAGCGGAGGCGCCACCTCCTCCAGTGGCCGGCGTTCGGCGCGCACCCCGAATATCGCCGCGGTTGCAGCGCCGACCAGCATCAGGAAGCCGCCCAGCAGATACCCCCACATGATCGAGGTGCGTGAGCCGGTGTCGATCAGCGCACCAAACAGTGCCGGCCCGGCAACACCGCCGACGCCGGTGCCGAACGCATAGAACAACGCGATCGCCACCGCTCGCACCTCCAGCGGGAAGTTTTCACCAACCGTCAGGTAGGCAGAGCTTGCGGCGGCGGAAGCGACGAAGAAGATGCAGGTCCAGGCGCCAGTCTGCGCCTCGGCGGACAATCCGCCGTTCGCGAACAGCCAGCCGGTGATCGCCATCAGAATGCCGGATATCGCGTACGTTGCGGTGATCATTGGCCGGCGTCCGATCGTATCGAACAACCTGCCGAGCACCAGCGGCCCGAGGAAATTGCCGGCGGCGAACGGCAGTATGAACAAGCCGACGCTGCCCGGCTTGACGCCATAGAATTTCGTCAGGATCAGCGCGTAGGTGAAGAACACCGCATTGTAGCAGAACGCCTGCGTCGCCATCAGCACAACACCGAGCACGGTGCGTCGCCCATACTGGCTGAACAGTGCGCGCATGCCGGCAAGAAACCAGGAATGCACGTCGGTGCGCAGGCGGATCTTGATCCCCGGCACTGGCGGCAGCGGGATGCCGATCTCCGCGGCGACGCGCTCCTCGATCCCGTGCACCACCTGCTCGGCCTCTTCCGGGCGGCCGTGCGTCATCAGCCAGCGCGGGCTTTCCGGAATCCAGCGCCGCAGGAACAGCACGATGCCGCCGAGCACGCCACCGATCACGAAAGCCACGCGCCAGCCGATCTCGGACGGCAGGACGTGCGGGTTCAGCACAACGACGGAGCCGCCGGCGCCAATCGCCGCGCCGATCCAGAAACTGCCGTTGATCACAAGGTCGGTGAAGCCGCGTCGGCGCGCGGGGATCAGTTCCTGGATCGCGGCATTGACCGCGGCGTATTCGCCGCCGATGCCGGCGCCGGTAAAGAAACGGAACAGCGCGAACGACCAGAAGCTCCAGGATGCACCGGTCGCGACAGTGGCGATCAGATAGACCAGCACCGTGACGCTGAACAGCTTCTTGCGTCCCAGCACGTCTGTCAGGTAGCCGAACACCATGGCGCCGGACACCGCGCCGACAAGGTAGGCGCTGGCGGTAAAGCCGACCTGCTCGGCCGAGAGACGTAGGACCGGACTGTTCGCGATCGCGCCCGAAAGCGAGCCGACCAGCGTGACCTCCAGACCATCCAGGATCCAGGCAATGCCCAGGCCGCAGATCACCAGCCAGTGGAATCTCGCCCAGGGCAGCCGGTCCAGTCGGGCCGGGACATCGGTTTCATATGTATCGGCCAAGGCGGCCGTGGGGCGCGGACCAGAGTCAGGCATGGCATCGCCCTCCGTAAGCGTTCTATGCTGCGGTGCAAACAGCAGGCCCGGAGAGCGAGCATGGACGATTTTCTCGCAGAGATTGAGGCCACGATTGCGCGATGGCACGGCGTTGGTGCGCCGAACGAGCCGGCGCGGCGCATGGCGGCCGACCTGATGGAGACGATCCATGCCTTCGAAGCGCTGCGAGGCACGCTCCGCTTCGAGGATGAACCTTCAAGTTTCGAGGCCGCGCTGCGGGCGACGATGGAGCAATCGTGATGGCCGGGCTCGCGGACCTGTCGCTGGTCGAGGCCGCCGAGGCGGTGCGCAACGGCGATGCGACATCGGCCGAACTGCTGGCGGCGTGCTGGGCCAATCTGGAGCACGCCAACCCGGGCCTGAACGCGACCATCTGGCTGGACCGCGAGGGTGCCGCAGCGGTGGCACAGGCTGCGGATGAGGCGGTCCGGGCGAAGCGGCCGCTGGGGAAGCTGCATGGCGTGCCGATGGCGCACAAGGACATGTACTACCAGGCCGGCAGGCCCTGCACCTGCGGCTCCCGCATCCGCGCAGATTTTCGGCCCGACTACACGGCGACGGTCATCGAGCGCCTGCAGGCCGCCGGCGCCTACGTCTGGGGCGGGCTCAACATGGCGGAGTTCGCGCAGAACCCGACCGGGCATAACCGCGAGTTCGGCGATTGCCACAATCCGTGGGGGCTGGCGTACATCACCGGCGGCTCGTCGTCGGGCTCCGGCGCTTCGGTGGCGGCGCGGTTCAACTTCGCGGCGCTGGGCTCCGACACCGGCGGATCGATCCGGCTGCCGGCCTCGGCCTGCGGTGTGACCGGAATCAAGCCGACACAAACCCGCGTGTCGCGTCATGGAGCGATGCCGCTATCGTTCTCGCACGACAATGTGGGGCCGCTCTGCCGCACCGCGCGCGACTGCGCGCGGGTGCTGTCGGTAATTGCCGGGCACGACCCGCGCGATCCCACGAGCGCCGACGTGCCGGTGCCCGACTATGAGGCAGCGCTGGACGGCGACCTCCGCGGGTGCCGGATTGGGTTGGCCGAGACTTGGTTCCTGGACGACGCGGATGAGCCGGTCGTCGAAGCGGTGGAGCGGGCGCTCGCGGTGCTGGCGGCACGCGGTGCGACGGTGTCGCGCATCAAGCTGCCGCTGATGGATGCGGTGTCGGCCTATGGCGGCGTCGTGTCGCGCTGCGAGGGACCAACCATCCATGCGCAATGGCTGCGCGAGCGGGCAGGAGACTACGCCGTGCATCTCAGTGCGCGGATGTATCCGGGTTTGGCGATCCCCGCCGCGTATTACATCGAGGCGTTGAGCCGACGCGGACCGATCCTGCGTGCCTTTGCGAAGGATGTGTTCGAACGGGTCGATCTGATCGCCTCACCGACCATCCGCACGTGCCTGCCAACGTTGGCCGAGACCGACGTGGACAGCGGATCGCCGGAGGCGGTGCCTCGGTTCCTGGCGATCTCGGCGAACACCCGGCCGTTCAACTATCTGGGACTGCCGGCAATCAGCGCGCCCTGCGGCTTCGATCCGAACGGGTTGCCGATCGGCTTGCAGCTTGCCGGTCGGCCATTCGCCGAGGCTCGTGTGCTGAAGGCGGCGGATGCGTATCAGCGCGATACCGATTGGCACGCGCGGCGACCGCCGGTGCCGGGGGCATAAGCTCGAATCGTGTCAAAAGGTATCACTACACACTTTTAAGCTGGCACAGGCCAGGCGCCTGCTAGCTTGACGACTGTCCCCGATCTTTATGGAGCGAGCGGTGCCGTCGTCGTTTCAGATGTCCGCGCAGGTATCTTCGGAGAAGAATTGGACGGCAGATACCAGCCGCTATAATCGTGCGATGATCGTCATTCACTGGCTGACCGCATTGCTGATGTTCTGCACAATCCCGATCGGTCTTATGATGACCGCGATGCCGCGCACATCACCTGTACGGGAAACCTGGTTCACGATCCACAAATCCATCGGTGTCACCATCCTCGCTTTGGTGATTTTGCGGGTGATCGTGCGAGCCTTGAGCCGCGCACCGAGTTATCCAGGGACGATCGGCAGGTTGGAGAACGTCACGGCGTCGAGCGTGCAATTCCTGCTCTATGTCATCATGGTGTGGATGTGCGTGACGGGCTACCTCAACTCACTCGCGGGTGGGCATGGGTTCGATTGGTTCTTTCTGTTCCCGGTACCTGATTTCGTTCCACGCAACCGGGCTTTGGCACATCTTGCCTCCACGCTGCACGTCGCCGGCCAATGGGCGGTTTATACGCTTATCGCTGCTCATTTTCTTGGCGCCATGTTCCATTTGGTCGCGCGGCGCGATCGTGTCTTCCATCGCATGCTTCCTTAAGGGCTAGGCGAGGCATTAGCGCCCGGTCCCTGGCCGTTGGTACCCGAAGCGGAGCAGCCCCTCGTCATGACCGTGCTTGGCCCGGCCATCCACGTCTTTTCACCGACGGTCTGGCGCCCTCGAGGAAACCGAGGCGACATTCCTGCATTTGATGGAGGCTTGCCGCGAGCGGCGGCGACGGGCCGAAAGATCGCTCCGGCCTGAGCGGCGTTGTCATAATGATGCGACTAGGGCTGCCGGTGGCGGGTATGCACCGTTAAGACAAACGAGTTGGCCTCCGTTCTCCAGCATTTCGAGCACGGTAATGCCTTCGAGGTGGCGCTTGTTGAGGCGCACGAAATATCGGTCTAGCGTCTCTCGCTCTGGATTCTTTGGATGCGGCGCATGCATGAGAATCAAGAACCGCTCGACCTTGTTCGGTATTGAACGAAGATCGCTGCACGCTTCGCGCATCGCGCTCAGCTTGGCTGCAGGATGATTCCCGGTTTCAGTGTAAGTCATCGCCTTGCACTCGACGACGATGCCTCGCTCCCTCGTGCTGGCGTCGAATATCTAGTGAAAATGGTCCCCCATGTTAATCCGGACTTCGAGCTCAAACTCCCGATTGAGGTCGCGCTGCAACGCGTTACAGCACCGGAGTGTGAAAGCGTCTCCGCGTTCTTTGTTAGACATCATTGATTGGCGATCCTTGGTTATGTTGCTGAGGTTCACTCCTTGGACGTCAGAAAGTAGATCGGTGTGAGTGGAAGGCGGCGGCGCGCACTGTCGCTGAGGCGGGGATAGAATTCGACCCAAAGGTCGAACAAACGGTCCAGATCGATGAGTGTGACATGCCGCTTCGCCTGATGGCGCGCGAATTCGTCTGCGTCCTTCGTAAAGCCACCTGCCGCGACGAATATCCCCACGTCCTCGCCATCCAACACGGCGACAAACGACTTAACGGTGTCGGTATCAGCACGAGCGCTTGTTCTCTTGACTTGCACCTTTATATGTGGCGGCTTCGTCCCGAGAGGGTCGGATGATGCGATAATGTCCAATCCACCATCCTTACCTGGAGGAGCGACCCACAGCACATGATAGCCCATGCTTTTCAGGAGGTCGGCGACCAAATCCTGAAAATCATACGGGGGCATTGAGCGTAGGTATTGTTCGATTTCTCCCCAAGCCTGCTCCTCTGCGGCCTCGAACGTTACGTCCGCAGACTTCCCGGTTCCAGGTGGACCACCCGGTTGCGTTGCCGTAGTCTCCACCGCTTCGGGGGTATCGGCTTGCACTTCCGTCTGACCCTGTTTTGTCGCGCTCCAAGCCTGATAAAGCTTGACCGCCTGTCGGTAGAAGACTTCGGGATCGGGGTAATCGGTCATGGCTTTGCGACCGGCATCAGTGAGCAACCAAATGCCCTTGTGCTTCACCAACCAGCCAGCCTTTGCGCAATCTATGGTCGCGAAGCGAACGATCTTGTCGAATCGTTTGACGCCAGACGACGCATAGACGCCCTATTCATACGGCGTCAGGTCGATAGATGCAGCAAGGCGCTCCAACGCTTCACCGGCACGGAGACCTTCGGGTGGCGCCTGGAGCAGAATTGCGAAAAGCCCCTTTACAAGCTCGCCGATTCGTTTGCGTGTGATCTCGGCCATAACCCTGAGGTTCCCCGCACTTTGGTCGCACGACGCGCCGTCCTGGCCAGGAGGTGCCTCCGGCCACAGAAAGATGTGAGTTCGGTGCGGAAACGTCAACCGTCACCGGCCGCCACAGTGAGAAAATCAAGACATTCGCATCGAACCTAGCCCGCTGATAAGATTGGGCTTTTTTGATGCAAATATCTGAGGCACAAAGCTGGCATGATCCACGGCTACGCCTGCGTCTCGACCGGCACGCAAGACCCGGAGAACCAGGCTGTCCAGCTTAGGGCGGCCAGGTGCAGGAGGGTTTACGAGCGCCTCCGCGATGAATGTCTCAGCTCATCTTCAAACTGGCTGACCATTCGTTCCATATCAGGATCGAGTATATGTTCCGTCGCAGCACGAGTTTTGGCTATCGCTGTTGCCAGAAGAGCATTGTCGCCAGTCGCCGCAAGCAATTTCGACCCGACCTGACAGTAGGCAATATAGGCATATTTGTCAGCAGGAAATCGCCTGATGCCCGCTAGCGCGATGTTCTCCGCCTGATGCAGCATGGCGATCCGATCTTCCGGTCGGATACCCGGTGTGTTTTCCGACCGCAGGATGGCGGACCTAACCTTGTAGCGGCTAATCGGTGAGTCAATGCCGACGGCCAGCTCGGCGTCGCGGATGGTCATGTCCGCCTCCTCAACCAAGTCATTCCGCAGATACGTCGATACAAGCCTGTGATACGGGACGCGCTCACCGGGCGCGACGGCAATGATTTCCCGGTATAAGGAAACCCGTTCCCGCCAATCGCTAATTCGGTCGATGCCAAATTCGGCGTGGCAGATTTCGCGCATAGCCCGCAGCTCCGTGTGGATGCTTGGATTCAGGTTGTTGACGACACGATGATACAGGTCAATGATCTCAGACTGCTGGCTGAATTTGAATTCGGCGATGATACCAGCGATCACCAAATGTCGTGTGTTCCAACCGTAGATCCCATCCCGAGCACTGATTTCATACTCGTCCAGGATGCCGTCCAACTCGGTGAGCAACGCCTGAATATATGTCGGGGTTATGCCTAGCAGCCGGATGATCAGCTGACGGTGCACCTTTGCCCCAGCGGCCTCCAATGCGGCAACGTGACGAAGAACATCCTGCTGCGCCTCGGAAAGGTCTGCATATTCCCGCAGAATAATTGTATCAAGTCGCTCAAATGCGAATATATTTTTGAGGCACACAAACATGTCGGCACTACAGCGTCTCTTTAGGTGATCCAGGCGCTCATGCCGACCAAGCTGCGAGAACTTGCGATCCACCAGCGCAGATATTTGCTGGTTCGTATCCAGGAGAAAAAGCAGTCCATTAAGTTCGTTAAGATCGAGCTGGCTCAGTTCGACGACAAATCCACGTGCGAAGATATTCGACGACTTGGTGCGCAGTCCCCATTGAGCCCTTGGGGCCGTGAAAATGAGCCGCAAAGCAGGGCGTTCCTTTTTTGCCAACGCATCGACAAGTATGTCGGTTTGCCTCTGGAAATCCACCGAGTTGTCGATCAGCAGCCAGCCCGTTTTGCCCTCCGCCGCAAGGCCCGCTTCTATGCGTGTCCAGGCGCTCGCGCTGAAAGCGAAATCAGAGTTATGTTCCCAAGCCTCGCCACCTTCCTCTGCGAACCGCCACACAAGTCTACGTGCGAGAGTGGTTTTGCCGACACCGGCCGCGCCTATGATCACGCAGATAAACTTGCCATCCACCGCAAAGGAGGTCTCTACGATAGTTTCCTGCGACCGCTCGAAGGTCAGGCCCTTGCGAATGTCCGCGTATTGAGCCGGACTGCCGTTGTATAGCTTGGTAGCGTTCTCTTCCAACATGAGGGCATGAGAAACTGATATGCTGCTGGCGAGCAGCGTCGAAGGCAGCCTTACCGGCAAGTCTAGTGAAAACTGCTCGGCAGGCGCAGGCGCAACGCTTGCCAAAGCGTGAACGAACTCATCTATTCCGCCGAATGCGATGCGGAAGCCGCGATTTTCCAACAGCTGCGCGCGATCTGGGTCAGCATTATAGACCAAAGCGAACAGGCGTCCCGTCCCTCCGGCGTCGCGTTGAAGACGAAGAGCCTGAGTCATCAGCTCTTTCAAATCAGGGTCGGCGAGGGAATGACCTATTATGACGACGTCACGCGTTGTGAGGTCCAACGACAACCGTTTGAAGAGAGCCTCCCGGTATTTCGACGCTTCAGCGTAGTCGTCCTCGGTAAGGATCATCTTCGCCCGATGGCCATCCACTTCGTCCTGGGTCAGACATCCATGCAGCTTGAACAAAACCGTGCCCTGGGCGAGCTCCACGCTGCTCCAGTCATAGTTTGATCGGATCGTCGTGAGTTGCTTGTTCTGGCGTCGATAAGCTACCTCCATCAGTTGGTCGTAGTTGGTGGTGTAAACGTTGACCCATGGAAAGTTCGGCAGGGCGAGTAAGCCCCCCGTGGGTTCCAGAGCCCGTAGTCGCTGCCTGATTTTCGCTAAGACTGCGGCACGCCCATATTTCATGCAAAGGATGCTGGAGATTTCATCGAGCTTTCCAGTGTTGGTGGCGGCGCCGGACAGCTCGGTGCTTAGGTAATCTGCCAGCTGGATACCGGAGAGGCCCCCACTCGGTATGGAAGCTCCCGCGCCCAAAAGCAGGTTGGTTCGAGCTGGAGCGACCAAACGGGCCAGCTCGGCGACCGTTAACGGCATTCTTGTTCCAGTTTTGATGGCACAGGCGCATCCTGGGTTTGCGCATCGCCGCCCGAGCCCGCCACATACCTAACCAAGGTGGCGAACGCACGCTCTTTTTTAGGGCTCCGGCTGGGTTGCGGGCCTTGAAACGCGGCCAACCGTTGCTACGTCGTCAAGGCACGTGTAGCTCAGCCGGATTAGAGCGACCGCCTGCTAAGCGGTAGGTCGGGGGTTCGAATCCCCCTAGGTATTCGGAAGGCGCTCCCCGAACGGGTTGAGCGCCTTCTTTTTTGCCCTTCGGCACCCCCGTGCCCCTGTGCTTCATCCTTGAAAACAGATTCTTTCGAGAGTTCCGGGGCCAGGGCGCCAGCAGTCCCAGCCCGGGCCTCAGGCCGTCAACGTGAACCGCGGCAACAGGCACATTAGTTAGAATAACATTGCCCAGATAGGCACAATAGCGCTACAATACCCCCATGACCGAAATCATCGCCCCCAACCCAACCAACATCGCGGACCGCCTCCCGGACTCCGTCTACCTCCACATCGTGGACACCCTCCGCGCCAACCTCCCCGACCCGCCCTCCAACGACTCGGAACACCTCGCGCGCCAGCTCGAAGCCGCCATCGCCGAGGTCGGCTCGTACGCCCCGGCCAACGCGGCCGAGGCCAACCTCGCCGCCCGCTACGTCGCCTTCTCCGCGCACGCCGACGACTGCCTCCGCCTCGCACGCCTCAAGGCGTCCCAGGCAGATCTGGACTGGGCCGCGAAATGCCGCGCCCAGGCCAACTCCACCGCGCGCCAGGCGAGCGGTCAGCTCAACCTGCTGCTGCGCCTGCAAAAAGAGCGTCACAAGCTCGAAAACGACGGCCGCGCCCTCAACCGCGCCGCCTGGGCCGAGCATATCGCCATCGGCCGCATGACCGACGCGTTGGCCGGCCAGCCGACGCCCGAACCAATCAGCGAACCGCCCCCTCCGCCACCCGCACCCGAGCCGACCACCCGGCCCCTCGCGCCGGCGCCCATCGCCGAGCCGCCAGCCCTCGAGCCCGAGCCCCCACCCCTCACCGAGGCCCAGTCATACGCCGTCCTCTACCCCGAGAGGGCCGCGCTGATCCGCAGGCTCGGCCGTGTGCCCGACGACGTCACCTTCGACCCGCCCCACGACGATCTGGTGCAAGCACTTCTCACCGCCCAGGATCCTATCCTCACCAGGCTCGACGACCCGCTTCGCCCACCGGGAAGGCCCCCTCTCCGTGCTGGAGATCGAGGCCTCGAAGGTGATCGATGGGGGCAGAACGCCGCAGACTCCACAGCGTCGCCAGCAGGTTCATCATGACGGGAAACGGCGGGGCCAATCGCACCTCTCCCGCTCCGCGGGAGAGGTCGCCGCGCATGGCGCGGCGGGTGAGGGTGTGCGGTGCGATCAAGTCTCGATGCCGGTCACCGTGAGCGCGCTTTTAACCGCTACCCCTGCGGAAGGGGGCCAGCGTCGCAGTCTCAGAGCGCATGCGGTCGCGCGACAACATGCCGGAGTAATCACGGTTCGCTGCGCGCAACCCGTGGAACATCTCATTCCGTGATCTATCACCTCGCCCACGTCGAAATGAAACAAGCTGCGAATGACGCCGAAACCCCCTCGGACGTCGTCCTCCATCACCGAAACATATCACCCGGCGAGGCGCCGTCTCGCCCATATCGAAACGAGACATCCCCGAGACTGCTCACCCGATCCAGGTCCCCCGGAAGATCGACCGCGCGAATCCCGCCCCACGATACGCCATCCCAAGCGCATCGTACCGAGACGCCGATGAGACGGGAGAAAACGTCACCCGGTTCGCCGCGAGCGATGCGCCGTCTCGGGGCCGGGACATCGGTCCCTCACCACCACCGCTTGACGCAACCCGTCCGGCAGGTCACCAGCCGCTATCATGAGTGACCTCGCCGCCCCCGCGATCCGACCCAGCGGCAAGCCGGAGCTGACCGCGACAACCCCGGAACTCACGGTCGTCGTGCCCTGCTACAACGAGCGCCCGAACATCGCGCCGCTGATCGCCAAGCTGGATGCGGCGCTTACCGCCATCGCCTGGGAGGTGCTGTTCGTCGATGACGACAGCCCGGACGGCACCGCCGCCGAAGCTCGCCGGATCGCCGCGCACGACCCCCGGGTCCGGTGCATTCGGCGTATCGGACGACGTGGCTTGGCCTCGGCGGTGATCGAGGGCGGCCTCGCCTCCTCCGCGCAGTTCCTTGCGGTGATGGACGGCGACCTGCAGCACGACGAGACGCGCCTGCCGGCCATGCTCGTGGCACTGCGCCGCGGCGACTGCGACCTTGCCGTTGCAAGCCGGCACATGGCGGGCGGCGACGCCGCCGGGCTCGGCCCCCGCTGGCGGCATGCGCTGTCGGATGGCGGGATCCATCTGGCGCAGCGTGTCCTGCCGGTGCGCCTGTCGGACCCGCTCAGCGGCTTCTTCATGCTCCCGCGCGAGCTGTTCGAGCGTCTGGCTCCCTCGCTGACCGGGCAGGGCTTCAAGATCCTGCTCGACATCGTGCTCAGCGCTCCGCCGGGCCTGCGCGTCACCGAGGTCCCGAGCCACTTTCGCGAGCGCGCGGCGGGTAAGAGCAAGCTCGACGTGCTGGTGCTGGCGCAGTTCGCCGGCCTTCTGCTGGACAAGCTGCTGGGCGGCGTGGTGCCGCTCCGGTTCATCGCCTTCGCCGCCGTGGGCGCGCTCGGCGTCCTGGTCAACCTGGCGGTGCTGACCGTCGCCTTGAAGGTGGGGCGCGCCCCATTCGCCAGCGCCGAGACGGCCGCGACGGTTCTGGCGATGGTGTTCAACTTCGTGCTGAACAACGAGATCACCTATCGCGACCAGCGGCTACGCCGCACGCCGCTGTGGCGCGGCCTCGTGCTGTTCATGCTCGTCTGCGGTCTGGGGGCGGCGGCAGGCATCGGCATCGCGCGCGCGCTCTATTCCGAGCACGCCGCCTGGACGCTGGCTGGCGCCACCGGAGCGGTGATCGCCGTCGTATGGAACTACGCGGTCTCGGCGACGCTGGTGTGGCGCGCCCGCTGACGCGACTTGCGTTAGGCGCGCTCGCGGCGCTTACCCTGATCCGGCTGATCGTGGCGGCCAGCGCACCGCTGGCGCCGGACGAGGCGTATTACTGGATCTGGTCGTGCCACCTGCAAGCGGGCTACCTCGACGGGCCCCCGATGGTGGCGTTGTGGATCCGCCTGGGCACCTGGATTGCCGGCGATGGCGCGATGGGGATACGTCTGCTGGGCCCGCTTTCGGCCGCACTCGGGTCCTATCTTCTGTGGAGATCCGGCGAGGCCCTGCTGCCCGGCCGACACGCGGGCCTGGTCGCCGCGGCGCTGCTGAACGCGACGCTGCTGTTCGGGGTCGGCGCGGTGATCATGACCCCCGATTCGCCGCTGCTGTTCTTCTGGGTCTGCTGCCTTTGGGCGCTGGCCTCGTTCGTGCAGGAGCGCAACGGCTGGTGGCTGACAGCCGCCGGCGTGTTCGCCGGCTTCGCGCTGGCCAGCAAATATACGGCGGCGTTGCTGGTACTAGGTATCGCACTCTGGCTGCTGCTGACGCCGTCGCTACGCCGCTGGCTGCTGAACCCGGCACCCTGGTGGGGCGCGCTGTTCGGTGCGCAGGCGTTCGTCCCGGTGGTGAACTGGAACCGGGCGCACGGCTGGGCGAGCTTCGCTAAGCAAGGCGGGCGCGTAGCCGACTGGCACCCCGCATTGGCAGCGCGCTTCCTTGGCGAGCTGATTGCAGGCCAGGTCGGACTAGCGACGCCGTTGGTGTTCGCGCTGTGCGTCGCCGGCCTTGTGCTGGCGGTGCGCATGGCGAGGCGCAGCCGCGATCCGGCGTGGACGCTGCTCGCGGTGATGACTGTGCCGGCCGTCGCGGTGTTTGCACAACACGCGCTGGGCGACCGCGTGCAGGGGAATTGGCCGGCAATCATCTACCCGGCGGCGGCGATCGCTGCTGCGGGTCTCGACCGCCCGATCTGGCACCGCCTGCGCGCGCCGGCGGTGGCTCTGGGGCTGGCTATCACCGCTGTGGTGTATCTGCAGGCGGTCGCCGCGCCGTTCCCCCTGCCGGCGCGGCTCGATCCGACGGCGTTGCAACTCGCCGGTTGGCCGGGGCTGGCGGCGCAGGTCGAGGCGGTGCGCGTGCGAGCCGGCGCCACCTTTGTGGCATCCGACGAATATGGCGAGGCAGCCGAGCTGGCGCGCAACCTGCCGACGGATGTCACCGTGATCGGGGTGGAGCCCCGCTGGGGGTTTTTCGACCTGCCACGGCCGGAGATCGCCGGGCAGACCGGCATCCTGGTGCGCAGCGCGCGGCGCCGCACGGACATCGACACTCGGCCCTGGACGGAGGTGCAACCGATCGGCGAAGCGGTACGCAGCCGGGATGGCGAACCGATCGAGCGGTTCGACCTGTACCGCGTCGTGGCGGGTCCCGCCGCAACGCCCGAAGCCGTGCTACCGCGATCGTAAGGATCACTCTATGCCAACTGCATTGCGATGCTCGCGACCGTGTCGGCGGTAGAGGCAATTCCCGCCAGCGTCACCAAAATCCCTGTTGCCGCCGCCGTCTTACCGAGTTTGCCGCCCTCCATCGCTTTGTAGGTGCCGTAGCGCGCCTGATAAACGTCGTAGAAAAGATCGCTCGATTTGCTCGCCGCGGACAGGGCCGAGATCTGGTCCAGGAGTTTCGTGGCGGCCGCGCCGAGTTTGTCCAGCGTCTTGCGAAATTCCTCGTTCGGCTTCGATGGCGCCTTCTCTATGCTCGCCATTAGCTTCTTGGCCTGGCCCCACAGCGCATCCGCCATTTTATCCCGCTTCCCGTTCTTGGCGCTGTATTCGGCGAGCAATTTCCCCAGGCCGCTGATGCTCTTGACAAACGGCGTACCCAACGCGGCCGCGAGCTCGTCTCCGACCTTTCCCGCGGTCAGCTTGTCGTCGGTCCAGCGCTTGGCCAGCGCCACGTCAGTGCCGATAATATCGTTCTCTGTCTTGGGCATGTCGCGACAGAACGTATAGATGTCGCTCGCCATTCCAGCGACGGTCTTGGCGGCACCGAGAATGGTGATCGCCAACGTGCCGAGCGACAACACGGCCGAGACCACCGACGCGGCTGCCGAGATCGTGCCGAGCGTCATCTTCAGCCCGAACATTACCCTGAACTTCGTCAGGTCCTTCTTCTTCTTGATCTGACGATCCCATTCCGCTTCGGCTGCGCTACAGGCGGCGTCGCTCTGCGCCTGCGCGATCTTCTTGCAGACGGCGTTGAGTGTCTCGGCGCGTTCCTCGGCCTCGCGTTTGTCAGCGGGCGGATTCTTCGCGTAGCTCTCGTCGAGTTCGACGATCGCATCGCTCACGTTGTCGCGCGCCTTCTTCAGCACGGCAAAGGCGGCGGCCGCGATCTTCTGCAAGACCAGGTCACCGTCCTTGATAGCCTTCTGGAGTTCCGCCGGGGGATTCTTGAGCGCTACATCGACTTCCATCGGCGGTACCACCAGGTTCTTCGGTTTTAGCCCTTCCGCCAGATCGATGCTGGTAATGGTGATATCGGACATCTCTGTCCTCCTTTTGAATGGGCGGCCCGCGAGAGCGACAGCGGCGATGGCCAGACAGACCGCCGTCGCGAAGTAGCCCAGGAAGCTGCCACCGCAGACCCGGAGCCTGGTATGACTCGAGTCACACCCCTTGGTGGGCCGCGCTACGATGGACCCCGGCGCGTCCATGATGCCGACCCTGCGATGGCGCGCATCACCGCCGAGCGGGCCCTTTACGCCCTCAACGCCCGAGATCGTAGCCGTTACATCTGAGGCCCAGTAATCGTCAGGCCTTATCGCTGCCAGAGCCATACTCGACAGCGACGCGTCCCCGTCCACGATTTTCTCGCCGAGAAGTTTTGGGCCGCGTGACTGGAGTCACAGACAAGAAACCGAGCTGAGGGCTAAGCCGTGTTCTCTATCGAGCCAGGAGGTAACTGATGGTCGAGACGAAAGGGCCGTGGCCAGCGCCATACGTGCGCGCGTGCGGACGCAGGCCGCATATGCACACGATTTTTAGAGTCGAGGACGGGCGCACACGTCGGTTCCTGGTCGGCGCGTTGATGGCCACACTTTTTGCCTCGTCGGCCGCATGGGCGGTCGACAGAAAGGACTTGCGGGAATGGCCACCGCAGCGCAGCGCCATCGAAGCGACCTCTGTCGCCGGAGGAGCGACCGAACGCGTCTTCGAATTGCCCCTGATCTCGGGCGAACGTCAGCGCGTCCTTTATGTGGCGCTCCATTCGCCTCTAGCCACCATCGTCATGTTGCCGGGCGGCTCTGGTAACATTGAGCTGACTCGCGCCGGGGATGTGCGTCGTGACGACAATTTCGTGGTCCGCACCCGGGGCATGTGGGCCGCGAAGGGTTATGCCGTCGTAATACCGGACACCATCGATCATGCCAATTTGCGTGGGGTACGTAGCTCCTCCGAATATGCGTCGGTGGTCGAGGCTTTAATTCGGTTTGCTCACGCCCAGGCGCCGGGTCCAGTGTTCCTTCTTGGCACAAGCCAAGGCTCTATCGCAGCAGCCAACGGCGCCGCGCACGCTCACCCTGGGACGCTTGCAGGCGTCGTCCTCACCGAGTCGGTCTCGCGCCTCGGAGGCAGCCATGAGACGGTGTTTGACGCCGATCTCCAGGACATACGTATACCGGCGCTTGTCGTGGCGAATCGTACTGACCGCTGCAATGTGGCTCCGCCGCAAGACGCGCCAAAAGTCGCGGCGGCCATGGGCCAGTCGCCGGATGTCCATGTCGTGGAGGTTAGTGGCGGGATTGAGGCCTCGCCAAATGCGTGTGCATCGCTGACGCCTCACGGCTACTACGGCATCGAGGCGCGGGTTGTAGGAACAATCAGCGACTGGATCCGTGGTCGACCGCGTTGAGATGGCTGAGGACGTTCGCAACCCGCTGGACCGCTGGATACCGCGATCGTGTCCCAGCACGTGGTGTAAGAACGGTGCTCCCGAGCAGGGTTGGCTGCGCGATCAGGCTGCCACTGCGGGCAGGCTGATGGTTGCAGTATCGCTCACCGTGCCGAGGGCTTCCAG
>Ga0335074_10004372_pt1 | contig 19478 bp, 13 predicted proteins | sample Lox_Sample_23_FD_206715 | JGI IMG/M metagenome (GOLD analysis project Ga0335074, IMG submission 206715) | Soil microbial communities from Loxahatchee National Wildlife Refuge, Florida, United States - Lox_Sample_2.3 | ecosystem: Environmental > Terrestrial > Soil > Wetlands | place: USA... | reverse complement strand
CTGGTACAAGATCTACCGGGAGCATAAATTGAAGCGGATGATTTGGTCTGCCCAGCAGGTTTTCCTGCTCACGCGTGACCTAACCGCGATAGCGGCTTGCATCGCGGTCTTATTCTCCGTCGGCACGGCGCTGGCGCGGATGGATTGGAAGACGTGGCTTGGATATACAGTTGTTCTCATCCTTCAATATATCGTTGTTGCAAGGGCCGCGCGTAATTACGGAAATTCATTCGTGCTCGATGTGCTTTGCGAGGAATGCGCGACATGCGGGACGGTGTAGAGCGGCAAGTTTAGAGCGTTATTCTCATCGCCGCCACGTCATGCAAGATTCTCTGCGCTTCGGTGTATTTGAATTCCGCCTGCATCCATTGAGCCGTCTCCGTGCAAACCCACTGCACGCACTCCATCAGCTCGCCGAGCGTGATGAGACCATCGCCGTTGTAAAGAGCGTTGCTTGTCGTCAGGACGGGCTCATGATGAGAAATACGATTACGCAGCAACTGAATGGACTTCAGGCGGTTATGAATATCACTACGGGTTTTGCCACGTGCATTCGGGAAGGCGGCATTTAGTTTTCGATCTACCCAAAGGCTGCGATGGTTTCTACTTTGCAGGAGGTCCACCCAAAACCCGAATGTCAGTTCTGCGATCACCTTCCCAGGGTTTCTGCCGACGCCAGGCCTTCGCTTTGCTTCATCGACTTTATCTCTCCAATAGGGCGATAGTGGCGCGTACTGGTGCCATGCAGGGCCGGCCGCACCTGCTTGCGGAATTCCAAAGCCAGGAGTCGGTGGAGAGTCGTACCAACTCGCTGATCCATAGCTTATGGTCAACGCGTGGTGCGCTGCATTGCGCACGGCAACTTCCAGGCCGTGCAAGAGACCGTATAGTGCTTCGGAGAGCTGGACGTTATACTCGTAGAGTTCCAGCGCTCGCGAGAGATCATGGGCCGTGGCACTCAGGTAGCGTTTCAACCGCTCCCGCGTAATGGTTCTTTCAATGCTGATTAAGAGGGCGGCACTGTATGGCGGCGGCAAACGATACCTCTCAACCCCTTAATAATCAATAACATTGACTGACGTGTATTGACACCCTACATGTAATGTGTCAACCTAACGATGAGACTTCCGGGAGCATCCCTGCCGCAAGGCATATTCCCGGCGGTAAAGAGTGTCAAAAGGAGAAGCCCTAAAAGCTTCTCCTTTTGTTTTTAGTTTACCCCCTACCCCTCTTCTGGTCGTTCTCTCCATTCGATCTAAAGCATTTATGGTTGGATCTGCGTCCTTGAGCTGCTGAGGTCGTTTTGAAATTTGCGACTTCCAAGATCGCTACAGAAAGAACACCCCTTGGTATTCCCGACCACTCATCCTTCTACTCGGAATTAAGAAAGTATTGCGGAGGCTTGTCGTAGATTTGAGCAAGCTGGATGAGTTCAAAAACCTCAATACTGCGCTCCCCCGTCTCACATTTCGAGAGAAAGGAATGCGCTCTGCCCATACGCGCCGAGACTTCGCGCTGCGTCAGCCCGGCCTCTTCGCGGCTAGAGATCAGCTTTTCGAGGAATCGGTCGTAGAGAGCCTGATGCTGCGTCGTCCTCCCCTTGCGCGACGTGCGGGTTTCAGGCTTCTTCCGTTTCTTCACCTTTCAAGTGTGGTAAACAGGGTAATGAATCCCCTAATAGGGGCCACGCCGATTGGTGTTTAATCCTTGTCAGGAGGTACATGTGCCGAGAGAGTATGTGGAATGCGCCGAGGTCGTGGGCAAAACGATCAAGGCACTCAAGATGTATGAAGACGAAGTGGACGGATGCGAAACCCTGATTGAATTCACAGACGGCACATCGTTCACCAGCTCGGTTTCCTATCAACCCGCCGTCAAGGGGACCCTGTTCAAGGGTGGCGCAGGGACGCCAGAGATCATCCGCGACTACGAATTTTAGGGCCTTATCCAAGCATCGTCATTCCGGAAAGGAATGACGCGCTGCTCCAAATTTCATTGGACGTTCGCTCCCATCGCTCTTAGCGTTGCGCCATAGCTGACAACATCCGGTCAGCGGAGGTGCAAAATGTTAAGGCCCCGTCGTCCGGCCCAGGGGAAGAGGTCGATTCTTCGACCTCGACTTCTGGGCTTTCTTGCGTTCACCATCCTGTTGCCGCTGGCCGCGCACGCCCAGTCGAGCGGCAGTCCCTTCGATACCGGCTTCACTGCCCTGCAAACCCTGTTCACCGGCACAATTGCGAAGGTCGCCAGCCTGATTGCCATTGTGATTGGCGGCTACGGCTTCGCGCACGGAGAACCAGGCGCGAAGAACAGCCGCTTTGCGTATGTCTCCATCTCGCGGGCTTCGCACGAGGTGCATATCTATACGAATCATGCGGCCTCGCTTACCGAAAGCCTCAGCCAAGACATTACCAAGACTTCCGCTATCACTTTCAGCGGAGGGAATGACATGGCCGCGCAACAAGGGATGGAGCAAGGTACAGTGCAGCCGAAGGTGCAGGATACCCACCTCGGCCTGGCTCTCTGAAAGTCCACCGTCTACTCGCTGCCCTGTGGCGTGGATGGATACCGATGCTTGTGTTGGGGAACCGGATGGGCAACCGGCATCGTTTCGTGAATCTGTGTTAGGTGATACGTCAGGAACGGGCTTTTATGCTCCATCCAGCACGAAACAAAATAGCTGCTGAGAATCAGCGCACTCAGGCAGCCAAGAACGATAGCGACGGGTTTGAAGGGAACGAGTATCAGCATGGCTTTCCTCCACAACGGTTAGCTCATACGATCTATTCCCATCTTATCGAGCTTTTCGTCTGTTTGATGCGCCTCTTCGCCGCAATGCTGCGATGAACCGTTCGTTCTTCTCAGGCAGTCCCACCGAAATCCGCACCCACTCTGGAAGACCGTAGCCGGACATAGGGCGTACTACGATAGCGTGTTGCAAGAGCTTTTGGGTGAAATGGCAAATTGCAGACAGCGGCAAGGAAAGCTCAAAAACAGACTACTGAGCCTCCAACATCCGTACACGATGCAGCAGCCGTTCGACTTCTGCATTGCGATTCTTAAACCAATCCGTAGACCAGATTCGATGTATCTTCCAGCCTTGGCTCTCAAGAGTCATCTGGCGCAGTCTGTCCCGGTCACGGGCGGATCGTCCCGAATGATAGGTCTTTCCATCGAACTCAATCCCAAGCAGGAATGCCCCCGGCTTCTTGGGATGCCGTACCGCCAAGTCGATGAAATACCCGCTGACACCTACTTGCGGAACGACATCGTATCCTTGCGCCTTCAGTACTCCCCCCACGGCAGCCTCGTGCTCATTCGACGGCTCCGCACCCGGAGAAACTTCCGCCCTAGCGGTGATTCCGTTTTTCGCAAATTGCATATATCCCTTCAGTGCACGGACTCCCCAGGGAGTGCTTGGCTCGGAGCGGATCATATCTGGATCAAGCGAGCTGAATACTACGGTTCGCTTCTTTGCCCTCGTAATCAGGACATTCAGGCGGCGCTGTCCGCTCTGGCTATTGATGCCTGAGAATCGCTGGAAATAATTGCCTTGAGAGTCCGGCCCATAGGTTACGGAGATAAAGATAACATCTCTCTCATCTCCTTGGACATTCTCAAGATTTTTGATGAAGAATGGTTCGGGCGTGTTTTCTTTGGTCTCTATCCACCCGTTCGAGAACGAATCCTGCTTCAACCTGGCGTCCAATAGCTCTTCAATCAGTTCGCGCTGCTCGAAATTCATGGTCACAACACCCAATGACTCCGAGGGAAAAAGCATGATGTGTTCCAAGATCGCATCGACGACGCGCTCAGCCTCCAAAGGATTTCTCCGGTTCTCATAGATTCCCTTGGCATCGACATACTTTACCCCAAGATCAGAGTGTTCATGGTAGGCGGAAGGAAAAACGACCAGATGATCGTCGTAGAACTCGGAGTTGGAAAACGCAATCAGGCTGTGATGCTGTGATCTATAGTGCCAACGTAGCCTGCGAACCGGCTGATAGCGGCTCAATGCGATGTCCAGTATGCTCTCGCCTTCCGCTACTGCGGATTTTTCCTCTTCCTCTTCTGCCTCGTCGTCTATCGTTCTCTGGAAATAGGAGGTGGGAGGAAGTTGCTTCGGATCGCCGACAATCACCAGTTGCGCACCACGCGCTACCGCACCCAACGCATCTTCGGGACGTAGCTGCGATGCCTCATCCATCACAATAAGATCGAACGATAACTGCCCCGGAGCCAGAAATTGTGCCACGGACATCGGACTCATCATGAAGCAGGGTTTCAGTCCTTGAACCGCTCGCCCTGCGCGACGCATCAACTGCCGGATAGGAATGTGTGCGCGTTGTTTAGCAATCTCGTGTTGAACCAGCGCAAACTCTGTCGTGTCCTTGACGACGGAGCCGCGAACGCCTGCCGGGATGGGACGCCGACTGGCACGATACGCCATATCGAGCTGGTTCAGGCTGATAACAGATTGATCCAGAGACGCGAACTGAGAGCGCACTTCCTCGTGTGTCACTCCACTCAAACGCCACAGGTCCGGGTGTTCGCTGAACAGGCGTCGTAGAAGCGTGTCGCAGAACAGGTATTCAAACGTACTCACCAGCGCCTCATGTTGAAGCGAGCCGTTCAGACACAAAGTAACCAGATATTCGAGTCCCACAGTGCGTAACTGCTTTGCCGAACGTTGCGCGTCAACCCAAATTGGCAGTAACGCTTGCGATTCGCAGCACCGTTCAATCGAAGCAACCGCCTTTTGCAAGGCAACTACGGATGTGCGCTTGGCGAAGTGAATCTCCGAATGCAGCGCGCCGATGACCTCTCGCTCCGCAGCTGCCAAAGCATTTCCGTTATCGCCAAAATCCTTGATCCAATCTCGAAGCCACTGAAGCCTTACCGGAAATTCACTTGAGAGTAGCCAGCTACGGACTTCCGAAGGAAGATTCGATGCACCGATGGCGCGAACGACAGACAACGCGCGAGCAATGGGGGCAGGCGACGTTGCAACGCCTTTATAGTGATCCCCCAAAATGCTCCTAGCTTCGGGATTGTTATTGAGCGAATCACGCCGGACGCGAGCCGTGGAAATGGAATTGAACAACTCCAGAACTTGAGTTCTGGTGGTGGTCTCTGGAAGCTGGATCGGCTTCAGAGTCTCCAGCAGGTCCGTAGACACCGAAACAATGGCTCGCACTTCTTCAAGGAACACGTCTACTTCAGCGTCAACGTGCTCGAACCTGAGATTGGGAACGCGGGAGTGCAAATCGGTAAGCAACTTCAGCGCATCTTCTAATTCTTCGGGGAGCGGCAAACTTCCGCTGGCGACACCGAGTATGCTTCTGAGCCGTGTTGCCGGCAAGGTCAGCAATGCGGATCGAACCTCAGATGCGAAAGCCTGATGCTCAGGCAGACGTGCAAAGACCTCTTCATGCCATTTCGTCACCACAACAAGCTCATCCCAGGATGTAGTCAGTCCGGAGAAATGCTCTCCCAGTTGCGCACGGTATTCAGTCTTGGTCGAAAAAGCGTCTATCTTGGCTCGGCTATGTGCAAGCAGCCGCAGACAGGCTGCCCTTTGGCTGCGCGTTCGCTTCGCGCTCGTATGGCAATGAGACTTATAGACCATTCCTGCACGGCGATACGTTTTACCCAACCTGCTGTACCAAGGCGTGTCGTCCAGCGTGGCCGCCGCCTCAAGCAGCTCGGCAGAGGTGGCCTGGCTATCGACAACAAAATGCTTTGAGAGGCTATCTCTCTCTGCCAACAGCGCGGCGCATTCCTTTTGTCCGAGTTCGAGTAGATGCGCGAGGCCGTCTTTTGCAAAAGCGGGACCGCGCAGATGAGCAAGGTGGAGCGGAGCCGCCGTCAATAACTGGCGTGCAGCAACCAGATCGGTAACGCACCTTAACGTAAAGGACCCGCGTACCCCTAGCGACTGACTCAAATCCCTGGTTGCGTTTTTGGCACGCGCAACGTGTCTTTCTGAATCTGAAAGTGCCTTTGCCAAAGCCAGCAGGCCACCAATCGAATAGTCGGATAGACCGAATTCGCGCAGCTTCTCATCCTGCTGCTGAAATTGCGTCGGGATATTGCTGCCCAACAGAGCATCGCCACCCGGCAGAGAAGAGAGCAGGGTGGTATACCGTTCGCAGGCACCTAGAAAGTGCTCCGTCGCTGCGGAGCGCTTCTGTTCGGAGAGGGTGCTGAGAAGGTCATAATGGCAATCGCCTAGTCCATCGGGAATGTCAGTTGCCCATTGATCGACGGCGGTCAGCCAGTCGGCAACATCGACCGTCAATTCAGCGGAAGTTACCTGCGCACCGAACCACTGATTGACGGTTCCCAGCCACTCACTGACATCCACAGATGCGTGCAAAAACGTGCGACTCAGGGCTTCGATGAGAGCGATTCGCCGAGTGCATTGACTGCTGAGCGCGGGCAGAGCCGCCAATAACCGTTCTTGGTCAGCAAGGCCTAGCTCCGTATTGGGAAGCCAACCCCAAGGGTTCTCTTTCTTCTCGACAGCTCCACCAGCTTCAGACATCCGCCTCAGATGGGCGGCATACGTCAATACCGTGTCTTTGCGCTCGTGCAGCGCGCGGTAGTCCCAGGTGTATGCTTCGGGAAAAGACACAGCGTTGATGTCTCGAAGGGCCTCTGGTGCTCCATCTCGTAGGGCGTCGCGCTGCCAGATTAACTCGAACGGTGTTTTCCCGATAGCCCCGTATGGCGTATTCAAGAGCGAAACATACTTGGTAAGTTCGTCCCGCTTGTAATTCAGGAGTCCTTGTTTGTGGGCAAGGGTGGTGGGAGCGGAAAACCGGGTGGATGCCTGAATTCGGTCTTCGAGTGACTTCAGGAGGCTCACTTTGCTCGTCTTGTGGCTGTGCAGTTCGAGGCAGAAATCTCCGAGGCCGGAATTATCGAGACGCCGCTTCACGACTTCCAGCGCCGCCATTTTCTCCGCAACAAACAGAACCCGCTTCCCGCTGCCAATCGAGGCCGCAATCAGGTTTGTAATCGTCTGTGATTTGCCCGTCCCCGGGGGGCCTTCGATCACCAGATTCTTTCCTCGCGCCGCATCAATCAATGCGCTATGTTGCGAGCTGTCGGCATCGCAAACGAGGGCGGGCACATCGCCTTTCGCGGCTTCGACATCAATATCAAATTCCGTTGCGAAGGAAAGACCTTCGGCGGTGCTGCCAGAAAACATATCCACTAGCCGGGGATGTTTGTCCAAAGGCACGTCGGACGGCCAACGCTCTGCATCCAGGTCCAAATACATAAGGAGCTTGCCGAAGCTCAGGAGGGCGAGAGAGACTTGTCGGCAAATTCTCCAATCACGTTTCTGCTTCAGGATGGGAGTGAACTGTTCGAAATACTTCTCCGGTGTTTCTCCATCTTCGATATAGGGCATGTCAAGCCCGAAATCGCGCCGCAGTTTCTCTACGAGAGAAAGGTTTGTAGTCAGGTCTTCGCCGGTGTACTGCAAGCGAATCGAACGGTCTTCTTCTTTGGCCTTTGGAGTAATCAAAGAGACAGGCACAACCAGAAGGGGAGCTTGGCGTATCTGTGTCGAATCATCCGACTCGCGCCATTCGAGAAAGCCGAAAACCAGATGCAGAATGTTTGTGCCCGATTCTTCAATAGCGGTCCTGGCGCTGGTTCCAATCTTGCGGATGAGAGTTTCAAAATCTTCTTGGTAATACAGCACAGGAAGACATTCCGTTTGTCCGGTGCCCTTTACTAGATCGTATGAGGTTGGCCACCCGATCTCTTCGGCATAGTCCTTTGCCGCGGGCTTCTCGCCCATCTCAGCGATGTACTCCCGGCTTGGGTCAGGAACAGGGATGAACGGAAACTTCTTTTCGTCCAAAAGGCTCTGGTAAACGGTGTCAAGATCAACGTCAACAGTTCTGAGTGATGACCTAGCGTGCCGGAAGTTAATCAGCTTGTTCCGGTTGGTAAGGTCGAGAAGACGCCGACGAATGTTCTCCAGTCCCCGCCGCACCAGTTCGGCCTGCGCGAGATCGACGGTCCCTACTGGATTTCTGTCTGTACGAGCTTCGGGCATAGGAATTGCTCTGTTCCTGCACCTTGAAAGGGGCATTTCTGCGATTCTTCATCATAAAACGCGGAACCAAATTTCTATCCCTAGACCCACGGCACGTCTTCTACCTCGCCGACCCAGCGACGGATCTTCGTCCGATTTGAGTATTTCCCGGTGTAACCGCAAACGCTTAACAAGGCCAACTCCACATACCACTTTCCCAAGGTGTACGCCTCGAAGTATGGCAACTTCATATCCTTGCTGTTCAGTTTCGGCGGATGTACCAGCCGATTTCTCACGCCAACAAATGCTTGCGGTCCATCATGCCAATTCAATGCCCTTCCGATCCGTTGCAGTTCAGCAAGGTTGCTGGGAATCCCTAGAGGAACATTCATTGCAGAAAGCAGTAGACGTAACTGATCCGCTGCCGGCAATCGTGAAAAGCCATCTTCTGAAAGGGACTGTCGATCCCGCACCAGTACATGCCATGCTAGTCGTTCCAGTGCCGCTTGGAGGAGAAAGCAACCTCCGTCGGGTCCAACGAGATTCGTATCCGCACGAACGTACCAGTACAAGGCGTGCCTCAATGCCTCCCGCCACGTTGTATCAGCCATCCTTGCGACGAACTTCGGGAACAGTTCCACCATGCAATTGCCATGATGGAAATCCAACCAATTCGAGGCAACTTTCTTTGGGCTCGCTTTCCTCGTGCCAAACTCTTCCATCACTACCGTTCCATCGGCTCCAATTCCAACAGTCAGAGCCGTCGAAACCCAAAAGCCGCGGCAGAAAGTCAGGAAATCTCCCAAAAGGTCAAGTTGTCGTCGCGCTTCTTCGGGCGAGAATTCCGTGCCATCAAGTTTTTGGATAGTTACATGATGCGTGAATACGTATTCCTCGGTGTGAATCTGAGGAGGATACAGAAAGATCCGCTCATCGATAGGAACGAAGGAGAATCGCCAGTTCTTACAACGTAGCTCGAAGCACTGACCGTCCGGTTTTCCGGTCAGGAAATAATAGGCAAAGTTCAGAATCCCCGCTTGAATCCGGACAAGCGGGGCTCCGGAACGGAGGATGACATTGGAACGGTGGGGAGACAAGCGAAAGAAGTGTCCGGGCTGATCTCCACCGACGCGCAGTTTGGAGTCCGTCGCATAGCATTCGGTAGGCTCCACCGAGTCTTGGAATGAGACGAAAAATGAATCCTCCTGGGACATATCTACGCGCAAGCCATCCAGGGACTCCTGTGGCTCGATGGCCAGACTATTATTCAATCCGAGATCAAAAAATACCTTGCAGTGGAAAGTGCCAGTACGGTCCTTGTATCGGATCTGGAGTGTTTCTTCCCGCACCAAGAGAGCAGTTGCATTCATTTGGTCCATCACGATCATAGGCCGCTCCTGATAGTGTTCAGCGAATACGCCAAGTCATCAACAATCTCGTCCCCCCAATCAGTTAAGCGAGTGCGATTACGACTTTGCAGATCCAGATTGGGCAGATTGTTTCTTGGGATTCTCTGACAATTCATCCACAAGAAGAGCCTCTTCTAAGTGCTTCCAACTCAACTTGCGCACCCGCATAGCTTCTGAAAACTCTGCGGCTGTATCGGTGAATTCTTTACCTGCGAACTTCGTTCGCAATTCCGATACAGCTTTCGCGGCTCTATTCGCTAGATCGAGGACTACCTTTGGAGAGATCACGAAAAGACCACCGGCGAAAGGTATAGCAGTCTTGTGCAGTTTCTTCGTAGGTGAAATGATAACGACGTCCACGGTGAGTTCGCTGTTTGACTCCACCGTCTGGAAATATTGAAGCCAATCCGGGTGACCCTTGGCTTCTTGCAACTCTTTCTTGTAGAGAGTCCCTTTTTCCTCTTTCTCGGTTTTTGCTTCAAACGCGATGGCGCGATTCCCCGAAAACCATGCGACATCCGGTGCACCATCATCTGTCGGGCGGATGGCCCTCGCACCGAAGCAGCGGCCCAAGATTTCGACGCCCCGATGGACATCCGTGTGCGCTGTCGAACTAAGAAGTGATTGCATTTCCTGCATCTTCTTCCCAAACGCAGGACCAGCCCATCCCCATTCGTCAATGGCATTCCAGAGTTCTTCCGCTTGTGGTTCTATTTCCATTTTCGCGGGCATCGCCGCTTTCCGCTCACGTAGCAAACGCATTAACCATGAAGCATTAACTCCCGTGCCCGCTGCTCGCCCAAGAGCTTCAGTCTCCACATGTTTTTCTGAAAGATAGTGAGCCGCAACGGAAGCCAGATACCACCACCATCCTCTGTATCCGGCCAGTTGAGGTCCGCCAGCACGATCCGCTGCAGAACGCGCAACTTCAAGTGCTTTTTCATACGCTCCTTCCCACATGAACTGCGAGAAGCGAACTTCATCAGAAGCACTGTCCTCATATACAGAAGGCGACGGGCTTTTTCCGGTAACTACAATTGCGCTTATCGCTTCGTCCGCTTCTTTTCGATATTGCTGATCTGTGAGCAGTCCGAGCGCCATGTCAACAAAATCTTTCGGAGCCGATTGGGTTAGCTGTGATTGTTCAAGCCCCCAAGTCAGTTCTGCGGCAAGCTCCGGCGGAAACTCTTCGAGAAATGTCGAAGAGGTTGCCGAATCGGCAAGAGCTTGTCCCATCAGAAATATCAATGAGAAATCAGTCGCGTTCCGCGTACACCGCCCCATTCCTTGAATGAGTCTCGTGCGTTCGCGACGCCGAAACAGAGCGGTCAGCTTCCAACGTTCCGAAAGATGCCGTTCGAGCAGGTTTATGGCTACAGGAGATCCCGACAAAACAAGCAGCCGGCATTGGTCGTCAGGAAGATCGAGTCCGTCATACCTACCTGCTAACGTCAAGATAACGTCGTTGGAAGTGGTGAACGGCGCGAGACTATCAGAGATTGATGAACTCGTACACCGCACTGGCTTCTTGGTAATCGCCGCAGTGATTTTCTCGAACGAATCCGTAAGAATGCGATCAGATGGCGAGAGCAGTACTGCGCGTCGAGGATCGATGCTCTCCCATAGCTGCCCCAAAAGGGCGTAGCTGTCATCGTCTGTGCAATAGAGACTAGGAATGAAAATATATCGCCTTCCCCATTGGGCACTCTGACTCCTTAGTATTTCAATCTTCTGAATCCCATACGCACGTAGCAGGTCACTGCCACCGCCCAATGTGGCCGACATATAAAGACGCTGCTTCGCGTTCCGGAACGAATCGTGAGTATGTGTAGGCGGGATGAATGGCCGAATTGCAATCTCGTGCGCTGAGACGAAAAAAAAGCAGGAGTCCAGATGACGCTTGATCTGCGACCATGCATACCAACTGTTGTGTTCGATCGCTCCTAAGATGGATTCTAGACGCTCTATGCATTCGGGATGATGGTGAACATCCGCCTGGTCAACCACACCGACTGGTGCTGTGTTGTCGAAGACCGCGGCAATCTGCGTGCTGGTCATCGCAGCTGACAAAGCATTGAGCACATCGTTAAAAAGTTGTGGATCACTTTGTCGCTTAATGGATACCGTCCACATGCTCGATACAAATTGCTCGCCACCATGAGCATCGTCGAAGATCAACAGATCAGCATCTCGGATAACCGGATTCACATTGAATAAATTCGAGTATGTCGTTACGGCAACTGCTGCCTTCGTGCGATATTTCGCTTCTTCCGCTATATCGCGAGTGTCCTTGGTGCCTCGCAAATCAGCGCACGCGATCCCTAGCCGCTTCCCCTCTTCGATTACCTGGGATGCAAGCTGATTTGTAAGGCATAAAAACGCTACTTTCTGCCCAGTCAGCCTCCTCCATTCTGCGATTAAAAGACCGACGGCAGTTTTCCCGGTACCGGTTGGCAGTTCGAGCGCCAAATCAGCAACATCTCTGAATTTGTCATTGAACTCTCGCAGAACATCTTGCTGCGGACCACGCAAATAGCCGTGGCTCTTCGCACGACCAACGAGCTTGTAAAAAAGTAGTTCTGGGCTTTCGGGGGCCTTGTTCTTGTCTTCTAGCTTCCGGAATTGCGGCAGTTTAGGCGACATTCAAGTTCCTTGCCTGAAGGGATTTTTCAGACTGAATCATACATCCACAGACATTGCTGTTTCAGGGAAGGATGCTCCGCCCTTCCCCCGCTGCAACCGCCGATAAAGCCCGGCGTTTTCCGCTTCCCATCCATGCAGCCTGTTCCTGCCGCAACGCGCCCCTGAAAACCATTCGGAAGTAGACCTAAATTTCTTCTTTTATCAAGTGCCCCCGCTTCATGCGGCTTTATGGCAGAGCCGGTCGGAACCCGTCAAGGGTGTTCGCTGACGCTCCATAAACGCGCAAGAGCAGCGCGCCCTTGACCGAACCCGCCTCGTCTCCGCCCGCCGCGCAAGACATGAAGCGGGGCACTCAACAAAAGAAATTTGGTTGAGAGCCAAAGGCGAAATGCCCTCCTTCACAATCTCGCCCCATGCGGGCAGCACAGGAGAACAGACATCATGTCTACCACCACCAACACTGCCACCACCGCGCCGCACAGTGAAAAGGCGGCGCTACCCATCCGCAGCGAGTCTCCCTATCAGGGCCGCACCGCGCAGAAAGACAACCCCACGCAGGTCATTATCCGGCAGGCCGTGGACTTCCTCATCCAGCAGCTTGAGGCGGGCAAGAGCGAAACACTAACCGCATACCTCGCGGCGATGGCCCGTTTCCATTCGTATTCTTTCGGCAACATTTTGAGCATAGCGAGACAACGCCCGACAGCTTCCAGAGTGGCCGGGTTCCATGCTTGGAAAGAGATTGGCCGTTTCGTCAAGAAGGGCGAGAAAGGGATTCAGATTCTCGCCCCGATGGTTGGACACCGCCGCAAGCGGGACGACGCCGACCGGAATCAGACGCAGGAGAACAGCGCCAAGCCCGCACCCGTACTGATTGGCTTCCGTGCCGTTTACGTCTTCGACGTTGCGCAGACCGAAGGCGCAGACCTGCCCGAGTTCGAGCACAGCATTACCGGCGAAGTAGGCGCACATCGGGAACGGTTGATTGATTTTCTCGCGCAGCAAAATATCGCGCTCGAATACTCGGAGAACATCGCGCCCGCTCTCGGCGTGAGCTACGGCGGAAAGATTGCCATTCTGCCCGGCCAGTCGCCCGCCGAGGAAACGGTGACCTTGGTTCACGAGCTTGGACACGAACTTTTGCATAAGTCCGAGCGCCGCACCAAGACCACCGCCACCGTGCGCGAGACGGAGGCCGAGGCCGTGGCCTTCATCGTAGGCCAGGCTATCGGTTTGGAGATGGGCCGGGCATCTTCGGACTACATCCAGATGTACGCGGGCAACGCGGCATTGCTGGCCGAAAGCCTTGAAGTCATTCAGCGGACCTCCGCCGTGATTCTGGACGCAATCACCGCAGAGCAAGCCAACGCGCAGAATGCGCCGGAATCGCAGGATGCAATCGCGGAGGTAGCGTAATGCAGACCATCCTTCGCATTCTGGAGCGGGCCGGAGGTTACCGGCCCACTCTGTATCTCAAGATCGAAAACCCGCCCTTCATGGCCCTTGTCATCGAAGCCACGCCGGAGCCGGGGCCGTGCGGAGGCCCGTCAATCTCCGTTGCCCACTATGGCGAACAGAATGGCGACCTGATGCGCGACCCGGAAATGTGCTTCGAGTTGTCGCACCCGCCGCTGTGCAGCCTTGCGCTGTCCAGTTTCTATTTCCGAAATGATTACCTCGGCATAGAGCAGTGGTCCCGCTTTGTACGCGATGAGCAGTACAGCATCAACACAGAGCTTTACCGACAACACGAGGACTTCGCGCGGATGTGGGGCAAGAACATTCGCGCACAGGGTTTTCTCGAAGCCTTCACGGACAAGTCCATTCGCGGATAGTCCGCTCCCTTGCGGAGCGGGCTGCACGCCCGACGTGTCACCGCTCCGCGTGCCTTCACCTTTTCAACCGCTCGAAAGGAGCAAATACAATGACGACCACCGTTATCAACGCCACCGAATACCGCGACCTGCCTTTGTCGCAACTGAACGAATCGAAGACCAACCCCCGCCGCGTCTTTGACGATGCGGCCTTGAAGGAACTTAGTGCCAGCATCCGCAGCCAGGGCGTACTTTCGCCCTTGCTTGTCCGGCCACTCACCGAAAACGGCTTCGAGATCGTGGCCGGGGCGCGGCGCTACCGCGCCGCGCAGATGGCCGAGGTTCCGACCGTCCCGGTTCGCATCGTCCACCTGTCCGATGCGGAAGTCTTGGAAGCGCAGTTAGTCGAGAACCTGATTCGCGCCGAGATTCATCCGATGGAGGAGGCCGAGGGTTTCGCGCGGTTGCTTGCGCTGGAGGAGCCCAAGTACAGCATCGAGCAGATCGGCGCACGGGTTGGAAAATCCCCCGCGTTCGTGCAAGGCCGATTGAAATTGGTTGACCTTGTGCCCGCAGCCGTTGAAGCCTTCTACGCCAACGAAATCGGACTCGGACACGCTCTGCTATTGGCGAAGTTGCCCGCAGAGCAGCAGAAACAGGCACTCTCCGCTTGCTTCAAGGAAGTTTACAACGGAGAGAGCAAACCGGCGCGGATTTTGCTCCCCGTTCGCAGTCTGCAATTCTGGATTGAGTCGAACGTGTTGCTTGTGCTGAAAGACGCGCCGTTCGATAAGCGGGACGCGCAGCTTGTGCCTACGGCGGGCAGTTGCGCCGATTGCCCCAAGCGCACCGGACACAACAAACTACTGTTTGGCGACGACCTCGGCAAGCAAGGCGACCGATGCACCGATCCCGGTTGCTACAACGCCAAGATCATGGCGCATGTATCGAAAACCGTTGCCGCGAAACCCAACCTTGTCCAGATCAGCACCGCTTACGGCGCGCAGAAGGAAGGGAGTCCGGTTCTGCCGCGCAACAAGTACACCGCCATTCGAGACGACAAGCCGAAATCCAAAGACGAGGCGCAGCGCCCCGAGTTCAAGGTATGCAAGTTCGCCGCCGATGCCATCGTCACCGAGGGTAATGAGGTTGGCACTGTGCATAAGGTGTGCGCGAATCCCGCTTGCCCCATTCACCACCCGAAGAAGGCAAGTAGCACCAGCGCCAGCGATGCGCGATTCAAAGCGGAGCAGGAGAAGCGCCGCGGCGAGGAAGCCATCGCCAACGCTACCGGTGTGCGCGTTCTCTCTGCTATCGGTGAAGCTGTTCCGGTCAGGCTGATGAAACGCGACCTGCTGTTTGTCGCCGAGCGCATGGTGAATCTGCTCGACGAGAACCGCGCCGCGATCCTTGCCCGGCAGCACGGCATCAAGAAAGCCAAGGAGAACGAGTCCATCGGCAAACTGTTCGCGGCATTTCTTCGCCGCGCCGACGAGAGCACCCTGGGCCGCGCCGTGGTCGAAGCCGTTATCCTGCTCACGGCTTCGCGCGGTAATGCTGCGCAGGCATTGCGCGATGCCGCCACGGCTTACAAGGTGGACACCGAGGCGATTGCCGCCAAAGTCAAGCAGGAATTCTCGGAGAAGGAGAAGGCCAAGACCGTGAAGAAGGCCGCGCCCAAGCCGCCAGCCAAGGCACAGCCGAAGGCCACAAAGAAAGCAGCGGCATAGCCGCCAACCCAACCCAAATCACTGTGCGGAGCCGACAAGACCGGCTCCGCTTTCTTTTTGTCCGGCTGCCCGTCGTCCCGCCCTTGTTTGTGCTCCCGCTTGAACGGGAGGCCATCTCTTGCCCACCCCGACGGGCGGAACCAGAGTAAAATTACTACTCTTGACATACTTGTTTAGAACTACTATTGTGAGTCCCATGAAAAAGAAGCCTCAGTACCGTGATCTCTTTCCCGGCGCCTTGGAAATGATGATTCTCAAAACGCTGAGTTGGAGGCCGATGCACGGATATGCGCTCGCCCAGCGGCTCAAGGACATTTCGGAGGACTATCTCCAGATCGAGGAAGGCTCCCTCTACCCGGCCTTGCAGCGGATGTTGAAGACCGGCTGGCTGGAAACCGAGATGGGACTCTCGGCCAGGAATCGCCCGGTGCGGATATTCAAGGTGACCGAGGCGGGCAGGAAGCATTTGGAACAGGAGCTTGCCAGCGTCGAGAAGATGTTTGCCGGAATCACCCGCGTTCTCACTTTGGCTGAACAGTAGGGAGGCCGTTATGGGCTGGATCAGACAATTGCTTTCTCGACACCGTCGCTACGAAGAGCTCTCCGAATCAATCCGCGAGCACATCGATGAAATGATTACCGTTTTGACGGAGAACGGTATACCACGTGAGGAAGCAGAACGGAGGGCCTACCGCGAATTCGGCAATGTCGCTCTCATTGAGCAGCGGAGTCGCGAAGTCTGGCAATGGCCAACGCTCGAATCTATTTGGGCAGATACAAAATACGCTCTGCGCCGATTGAGGAAGAGTCCGGGCTTTACCAGCATCGCGCTCCTTACACTTGCCATCGGTATCGGAGCCAATACCGGCATCTTCACTCTGCTCGATGCAGTTTTGCTGAAGTCGCTGCCCGTGCCGCATCCTGAACAGCTTTTCATCGTGAAGCAGAGCGGCCATGCCGCCGACAAAAGCCGGTTCCCGTATCTTTTCTTCGACCAGGTACATAACCAGTTGCCTGACACAGCAGCGATTGCGGCTATGGGCTGGCCCGAAGATTTCTATACCAGCACATCGAATGAGCCATCACAGGCCACCCAAGGTCAACTCGTTTCAGGAAATTATTTTCGAGTCTTCGAGACATATCCCGTTCTAGGCCGTTTGCTCACTCCAGGCGACGACAAACAGATCGGTGGAAGTCCTGTAGCCGTTATCAGCTATGACTATTGGCAACGGAAGTTTGGAGGCGATCCTACTGTCATTGGCCGCAAACTTGATATAAACAAGGCTCCATTCACAATCGTGGGGGTCGCGGCTCGGGGATTCTTCGGTGCCCGCGCTGGAACGCAGCCAGCGTTCTGGATACCACTCAGCATGCAGTCCATTGTGAAGTACCAGGATCACTACAGCGATTACGGACCCGCATCAACGAAGCCGTGGATTCAACGGCCCAATATCAGTTGGCTGCTTTTAATAGTGCGTGTCAAATCTCCCGCAGCCATTCCCCAGTTGATGACGACCCTCGATGAGCAATACAAATCGGTGGCGCAGTATGTGAGCAGCTTGAACGAGCGGCAGGGGATGTTGCGAACTCAGCTCACTCTCGAACCCGGTCAGCGTGGGTTAGCGAACCTCAGGCAGCAGTTCGAGCAGCCGCTTCTTCTTCTCATGGCAATGGCAGCAATCGTCTTGCTGATTACCTGTGCAAATATTGCTAACCTGCTGCTGGCACGCGCTACAACTCGCCATCACGCCCTTGCTGTGCAACTCTCCATAGGCGCGGGCCGTACCCGCATCGTTCAGCAAATGCTCGCAGAGTGCTTGCTCTTATCTCTCGGAGGAGGCGTTCTAGGAATCGCTGTCGCCTATTGGTGCACCCGCGTTCTACCTCGATGGGCTTCCGAAGGAACCGCCGCAATTCCACTTAACCTCTCGCCAGATACGAGCATTCTTGTCTTTAGCGTGGTCGTTGCCTTAGCAACGGGCATTCTTTGCGGGCTCGCTCCCGCATTGCAAAGCGCGCGGATCGAACCGGCATCTGTGTTGAAGGCTGGCGTTCAATCGATTCCCGGACGCGACGCCGGTTCACGCTGGTCGGTACGGAAACTGCTCGTTGCCGCTCAAGTCGCCCTCTCATTGGTCCTGCTCGTCGGCGCCGGAATGTTCCTGAAAACTCTTCAGAACTATAGTCAGCTAAATCCAGGCTTCGACCGTAACCACCTGCTCAACGTCCAGATCAATACGCATCTCGTAAATTTCCAGTCCAGCGAATTTCCGTCTCTGTATCAGCGGCTCATTGATCGAATGGAGGCGCTTCCCGGAGTGCGTTCGGCTAGCATTGCCACCTGCTCGCTTGTCGCCGGCTGCCTCGATTCCAGTGATGTGATCCTCACCAGTGACAGCGGAAAAACGATCGCAAAAGCCAATGTTCAGGTCAACTCCATTTCATTGAATTACTTCATGACCACAGGCATCCGGCTTCTCCGTGGCAGAGAGTTCGCAACGACCGACGACGCCTCAGCTCCCAGGATTGCTATTGTCAATGAAACATTCGCGCGCCGCTATTTCGGTGGACAAAACCCAATCGGGTTGCGGTTTTCCTACGCCGGTGATGAATCTAACAGCTTCCAAATCGTAGGCATCGTATCCGATGCGCGAGTTAATGACATTCGCGAGCCGGCATCGCCTCTCATCTATTTCCCTATCGCCCAGAATATCGGCGACATTGGCGGCCTCGAAGTTCGCACCGCGGCGGACCCGAGGTGGATGGCTACGCAAGCCCAGCAGGCAATCGCGGATGTTGACCCCAGAATTCCTATTGTTAGCATTGCCACGCTCAATCAGGAAGTGAGCGACAATCTGGCCCAGCCACGCCTCATTGCTCGTCTCACTTCGATCTTCGGAGTCTTAGCTTTAGTTCTCGCGTGCCTTGGGCTCTACGGAGTCATGTCCTATACGACACAACGCAGAACGAGCGAAATTGGGGTGCGGCTCGCTCTTGGCTCCACGCGACGGGCCGTTCTTTGGCTTGTGATCCGGGAGACGCTGCTGCTGGCGGGATTCGGCTCAATAATTGGCATCGCATTCGCCTTTGCGGGAATGCACATGGCGACCAGTTTTCTGTTTGGTCTTTCGCCCGACAATCCCGCCGTCTTCGCCCTTGCGACAATTTTGCTTCTTGTGGCATCCGCGCTTGCTGGATTTATCCCTGCTTGGCGTGCCGCCCGAATCGAGCCCGTCCAGGCTCTCCGAATCGAGTAGAGGAAATCCCATGAATTGGCTCACCCATTGGTACTCTCGCCGCCGCCGCTATGACGAGCTTTCAGAATCGATCCGCGAGCATCTCACCGAAAAGATCGCCGACCTGATGGATCGCGGCATGACGCGAGAACAAGCAGAGACCGCTGCTCGCCGCGAGTTCGGAAACGTAACGCACATCGAGGAGCGCAGCCGCGAAGTGTGGCAATGGCCAACGATTGAAAGTGTCCTTGCCGACCTCCGGTTTGCACTGCGTCAATTGGGAAGGGCTCCAGGTTTTGCCGCAACCGCGATCGTCGTCCTTGCACTTGGGATGGGCGTGAGCGTGGCTATCTTCGGCTTTGTGGATGCGGCGTTGCTGGAGCCGCTGCCGTACGCGCAACCGAACCGGCTGATGGCGGTGTCCGAGCGCAACTATGAGGTTCCGTGGGCGAACGTGTCCTATTACGACTACCGGGACTGGGCACAACAGAACAAGTCTTTCAGTTCTTTGGATGTTTACGGAGAGTCCGGCTTCCTGCTGCGCACGGCCAGTGGCACGGTACCGGTGGATACGGGACGGGTGAGCGCGG
>Ga0335074_10004369_pt1 | contig 19483 bp, 20 predicted proteins | sample Lox_Sample_23_FD_206715 | JGI IMG/M metagenome (GOLD analysis project Ga0335074, IMG submission 206715) | Soil microbial communities from Loxahatchee National Wildlife Refuge, Florida, United States - Lox_Sample_2.3 | ecosystem: Environmental > Terrestrial > Soil > Wetlands | place: USA... | reverse complement strand
CACGCGTATCCGTCGCTGCCTGCCGCTTCGCTGGCCGGGAAGACGGTGCTCGATACCGGCAACTACTACCCTGGGCGCGACGGGCAGATCGCGCCGCTTGACGCCCGGGAACTTACCGGCAGCGAGTACCTGGCTCAGTACCTCCCGGGCGCGGCTGTGGTGAAGGTGTTCAACAACATCTTCTTCGAGCACCTGCTGAACCTGGCCAGGCTGGCCGGGGCGGCCGACCGTTCGTACCTGCCGATCGCGGGCGACGACGCCTCGGTGAAGGCTTCCGCTGTCGCGTTCCTCGATGCCATCGGCTACAGCGCGGTTGACTACGGCGTGCTCGCCGAGAGCTGGCGGCAGGAGCCGGGCACGCCGGTCTACGGCACCCCGTACGGGGAATTCGAGAACGAGAAGGGCACCCCGGCGAGCGAGGCCGTTATCCGGGCAGCGCTGGCCGCGGCGACCAGGTAGCGCCCCCCGGGGCGGGCCTGGCAGGATTACGCGCCCGCACGGCGGTCAGCCCTCACCGCTGATGGCGGTGAGGGCGGCCAGGCCGCCGCCGCGTTCGCCTCTGGTCAGCAGGCGGTAGCCCGCGTAGCCGAGGATGACGATGATCAGGGACATCGCCAGCATGATGGAGCCGAGGGCGTTGAGTGCGGGGCCGCCGTTGCCGCCGTGCTGTGTCTCGTAGATGATCACGGACATCGGGGTGTTGCCCGCGCTCGAGGAGAGCAGGTCGACGATGACGAAGTCGTCGATGACGCCGGAGAACACCAGGACGGCGCTGGCGAAGATGGCCGGCGCGAGCAGCGGGACCATGACCCGGCGCATCACCTGGAACGGGTTCGCGCCCAGGTCGGCGGCGGCCTCCTCGTACTGGCGGCCGATCGTGACCAGGCGGGCCTGCACGACGATCGCGGGCCAGCTCACGTTCCAGGTGACAAGGCCGAGGACCTCGGCGAGCGTGCCCAGGTGCACCGCGGCGAACAGGGTCGTGAAGAGGATGAACATCGACACGCCGAAGATCAGCTCGGGGATCACGTAGGACAGCAGCATCACGAAGTTGAACGTCGCCGGGACGGGGCCGCGCCAGCGGTTGATGCCGAGCGCGAACGCGACGCCGAGCGGCACCGCGATGACCGTGGTGAGGACCGACAAGCGGAGGGTCTGGATCACCGCGGCGTGCAGCTGCGGGTCGTGCCAGACCGAGTTGACCGGGTCGCTGAAGTACCAGCGCCAGGAGAAGCCCTGCCAGGAGGACTGTGACCGGCCGTTGTTGAAGGAGAACAGCACGGCGAGCACGATCGGGGCCAGCGACCACACCAGGTAGAGCCAGGTGAACCCTTCAAGGAACCACGGGTGCCGCCACGGGTTGCGCAGGAAAAGCCGCCGCTGCCCCTGCCGGGAGGCATCGGGCGCGGGGGCAGGCGTCGCGGGCCCGGCAGGAGGCGGTCCGTCGGGTGCCTTAGTCGCTGTCATCTGGTCGCCTCCTTGAGACGGCGCGGGGTGCCGGAGTCAGCCGCAGCTCTGGTCCGCTCCGGCGGGCCTGATACGGTCGCGGTCTTTGCGATCAGGCCGGGCGGTGCGGACACCGCGGGGTTCGGGGGGTCGTCCCCCCGTGGGATCACAGGGCCGCCTCCCGGTTGGTGGCGATGACGTAGTAGATCATCGGGACGAGCAGGACGACGAGAAGCATCAGGGACAGCACCGCGCCCTGGCCTTCGAGGCCGGGGGTGCCGAGCTGGCCCTGGATCAGGTTGCCGATCATCGAGGTGGACGCCGCACCGGAGAGCATCTGGTTGGTGTAGTAGTCGCCGAGCATCGGCAGGACCGTGATCAGCAGGCCGGTCAGGATCGGCTGCCGCGACAGCGGGAGCGTCACGTGCAGGAAGGTGCGAGCACGGCCGAGGCCCAGGTCACGGCCCGCTTCGAGGAGCGCGGGGTCGATCCGGTCGAGGCCCGCGTACAACACCATGATCAGGTACGGGATGTAGCCGTAGACCAGCCCGAGCACCACGGTGACCGCGTTGCCCCCGAGCCAGTTGACCGGGGAGATGCCGAACCAGCCGAGTGCCTTGTTCACGTAGCCGCCGGTGGACAGCAGGTCGATCCAGGCGAGCATCCGCATCATGTAGCTGATCCAGAACGGAGCGATCAGCAGCACCAGGAACAGCGCCTTGCGCCGCCCGGCGAACCGGGCCACGAAGTACGCTGCCGGGTAGCCGATGAGCAGGCAGAGCAGCGAGGCGACCGCGGTGTAGACGATCGTACGGATGATGATCGGGCCCGCGAACGCCGCGCTGCCGAAGATGTCCCGCCACACGTCGATGACACTGGACGAACTCCAGTTGGCGGGGTTCCATACCGCGACCGGCGCCTCGATGAGCTGGTCCAGCTTGCCCATCGAGATCGACAGCACCGCGTAGAACGGCACGATGAACAAGGTCGCGAGCCAGAGGATGCCGGGCGCGGCGAGCGCGATCCAGAAGACGTTTTTCCTGCTGCGCATCTCGGCCCTCCCTAGATCCCGTTGCTCACGACGAGCCAGGCCTGCTGCCAGAGCGCGTCCGCGTCCACTGGGAGCTGCAGCTCGAACAGGCCCGTTCGGAAGTTAGACGGCAGCACCACCGTGGACGTCAGGGACGGTGGCAGGATCTGCTCCTTGACCAGCACCTGCGGCGTCACCCCGGTGAGCGGCTGCATGTACCCGTTCCACGAGATGTTGTCGAGAGCGACCGGCAGGTCGAGCAGGTAGTTGAGGAACAGGTGGCCGAGTACCGGGTTGCCCGCCCCTTTGAGCACCACCATCGTGTCGTTGTTCACCGGGCCGCGCCCGTCGGTCGGGAACCAGTAGCCCACCACGTCGACGTTCACGCCCTTCGGCATGTAGGACTCCGCCGCCGCCATGTCGCCTGACCAGGCACTGCTGATCCAGGTCTCCCCGTCCGGCACGTCGGAGTAGTCGGTGTTGGCGATCCGCAGGTTGACCAGGCTGGACAGTTGCTGCAGCGACTGGCGGGCCAGCGCGATCTGCCGGTAGTCGGTGGTGTTCAGGTTGAAGATGCCGTTCTTCATCAGGCCGAGGCAGATGCCCTCGCGGTAGTCGTCGAGGATCGCCACCCGGCCCCGGTACTTGGCCTGCCAGGGCATCGCCCACGGGTTCGGCATCGTGTACGGGTTCTCGTGGACCAGGTCCTTACGCCAGGTGATTCCGGTCGTGTAGATGGTGTACGGAACCGTGTACTGCCAGTCCACGTCGTAGAAGGGGTTGGTGTAGTCGGGCCAGGCCTGGCTGATGTTCGGGATGTAGGAGTGGTTCAGCGGCTGGGCGAGCTGACCTTCGACGAGCTGTCCGAGCACGTCGGGGGTGGCCCCGACGAGCACGTCGAAGGTCAGGCCGCTGCGCAGTTTCGACAGTGCCTCGTCCATCGTGTTGAACGTGGTGACCTGCGCCTTGCACTTGTACTTCTTGGCGAAGCCGTTCACCACGTCCTGGTTGATGTACGCCTCCCAGATGTAAATCTGGAGGGTCGCGTCGCGCTCGGCCGCCAGCCCGGACTTAATCGCGGTGTTGCCCGTGAAGACCGGCCATTTCACCGGATTGCCGGGCCGCGGCAGCGGCAGTGTGCCTGAGCCTGTCAGGTCGGAGGCGCAGCCGGTCAGGGCGCCGCCCGCGCCGAGTGCGGCGAGCGCGGACAGGCCTACGCCGCCCTTGAGGAACCGGCGGCGCGGCATCCCGTGGCCTTGCCAGCCTTCACGCGGGTGTACCAATGGCCGTTCTCCCTGTGTTGACCTCGCCAGTGCGGTGCTGCCGAGTGCGGGCTAATGCTTCGTCAACCGGGCCTTGCTTGACTGAATGTTCAGCCAATTGAACTCCCGGTACGGTCCCGTGGCAAGGTTTCATCTGTAAAGAATGGATTGCGGAGCTTATCCGCTATCCGCCGCTTTCCGCTACCCGCTGACCGCGGCGGCGAATGCCGTGAAGTTGGCGATGAGCAGGTCGATGTCTGATTCGTCGTGCTGGACGGATATCAGCCACTGCTCGATCTTGCCCCAGGGCGGCAGGAACACCCCGCCGTTGTGCTGGAACAGCCAGTGCGCGTGGCTCAGGGAGTCATCGACGGTCAGGAAGCCGCGGTAGTCGTGGACTGGTTCCGGCGAGAAGACCACACAGCCCTTGGCGCCGGCCGTCACGACGTGCCCGGTCAGGCCGAAATCGCTGATCGCGGCGCTGATGCCGGCGGCGGCGCGCTGACGCAGGCGGTCGATCCTCCGGTACGCGTCTTCGGTGGCGACCTCGGTCAGCATCGCCCGGGCCGCGGCCATCGCCAGGGGGTTCCCGTTGAAGGTGCCGACCATCTCGTAGCCGCCGCTTGCCACGTGGTCCATCAGTGCCTCGCTGCCGCCGATCGCCGCAACGGCCACTCCCCCGCCGAGCGACTTGGCCAGGCAGACCAGGTCCGGCGTGACCCCGCAGAGCGCGGTGACGCCGCCAGGGCCGACCGTGAGTCCGGTCTTGACCTCGTCGAACGTGAGCAGCGCGCCGTGGTCGTGCAGCAGGTCGCGCAGGGCGGCGAGGTAGCCGGGCAACGGGTGGATGATGCCGGCGTTCATCATGACGGGCTCGACGATCATGCCGGCGACCTGGCCCTCGTGCCGGTCGAGCAGCCTGGCGACGCTCCCGAGGTCGTTGAACTGGGCGATCAGCGTGAGGCCGGTGATCGCCGCGGGAATGCCGGCGGAGGACGGAACCTGGCTGGGGCTGTCCCTGGGGCCCGCCTCGTCCTTGTCCGGCATGACCGAGACCTGGACCGAGTCGTGGTGGCCGTGATAGCCGCCCTCGACCTTGATGATGAGGTCCCGGCCGGTGTAGGCGCGCATGAGGTGAACCGCGTCCATGGTGGCCTCGGTCCCCGAGTTGGCGAACCGCCAGCGCGGGAGTCCCCAGCGTCCTGCCAGTTCGGCGGCGACCACGATCGCGTTCTCCGTCGGCTGCGCGAAGTGGGTGCCGCGTGTTACCTGGCCGGTGACCGCCTTGACGATGGCCGGGTGGGCGTGCCCGGCGAGGGCGGCACCGTAGCCGCCGTGCAGGTCTACGTACGGGTTGCCGTCCGCGTCGTAGACCTTGCCGCCGGAGCCGAAGCTGAGCCAGACCGGCTGCGGCTGGGTGATCTGCCAGTTTGAGGTGACGCCGCCGGCCAGCACGCTGGTGGCGCGGGCGGCGAGCGCGGCGGACTTCGGCTGGCGTTTGACGAAGACCGCTTCCTGTTCGGCGATGATGTCGGCGAGTTTGCTGTTGGCCTGGGTGAGCACCGTGGCGCCTCTTCTGTCTGCCGGGTTTCCGGGTTTGACTGAACGTTCAGTCTAAGTCGGAGTCAGGCGCGACGGCAAGAACGGCAGCGTTGTGCTCGCCGTCATCGAGGCGAACCTGCCGGACTGAGGCAGCAAGGACGGTTCCCGCATTTCGCGGCGGCTTGCGCGGCCCGCCTAGCGAGGGGGCGTACCGCGGGTGCCGTTACTAGAGCTTGATCTTGGCGACGCCCTGGATGAGCAGCTGGCTGGCGGCCAGCGGAGCGGTCTGGGACGGGTTGCATTTGCCGTTCGCCAGCCTGGAGCTGATGCCGATGATGGACAGTTTGTACGTGCCGCTGCCGCTGATGTTCCGGTACGTGCCGGTGCCGCCGCTCAGCTTGAACGTGCCGGTCTGGGCGAACTGGATCAGGCAGGTCTGCATGTTAAGGGTGGGTTGCTGCGGCGAGCCGGGTGCCGGCGTGTGCGTCACAGTGAAGGAGCCGCCAGGGAAGACGAACGTGTCTGTGCCGTTTGCGTTCTCGACGTCGGTTCCCGCGGCGGTGAACACGCCGTAGGCGATGAGCGGGTTCTTGGTCGAAGTCTGGCTGGTGGTGGTGTTCATCGCCTGGAAGTTCTCGGTGCCGCTGACCGCCGCGGCACGTGCCGGGGCCGGCGACGCGCTGGCCGGCACCGCCAGCCCGACCACCGCCGCGGCGGCGGCCGCGCCCGCCACCCCAAGCGAGGCCGCGCGCGTGCGCCTTGTCCCCGCCAGGCCGAGTCTGCGATTCCCGTTGGTCCCCGCTTTCATGGTGTCCTCCTTGACACTGGCCCGGAACCCCCCTCGAGCCCCGGAATCTGCATCATGGAAAGCATGTACCACTCTGCGGCCGCTCTTCATCACGGAGCGCACCACCAACTTTGGTAGCCCACAGTCACGGTTTGGTACCCGGGGATCACGACCGATACGCGATTACCGGCCCGGTGCCGGGCCGGACGGTTCCGCGCTGGCACGGTTGCCGGCGCGACCGTGCCCGGGGACACCCAGGTGCCCGGCGACATTGAGGCGAACATGCCGGGCTAAGGCGGCAACGATACGAACCGGCTCCTGGGAGCAGATACTCCGGAGCCGGTTCGCTCATCTGCCGCGCCGCCTGCGCGGTACCGCCCCGGCGACCGGGCGGCGCGACTGTTGCCGATTAGTGCCGTTACTAGAGCCTGATCTTGCCGACAGCCTGGATGAGCTGCTGCTGGGCGACCAGCGGGGCGGTCTCTGACTGGTTGCACGCGCCGTTGGCGAGCTTCGAGCCGATGCCGATGACGGACAGCCGGTAGCTGCCGCCGCCACTAATGTGCCAGTACTTGCCGGTGCCGCCGCTGAGCTTGAACGTGCCCGTCTGGGTGATCTGGAACATGCAGGTCTGTGTGTTGATGGTGGGCTGCTGCGGTGAGCCCGGCGCCGGCGTGTGGGTCACCGTGAAGGTGCCGCCTGGGAAGACGAACGTATCGGTGCCGTTCGCGTTCTCGATGTCGGTACCGCCGGCGGTGAGCACACCGTAGGCGACGACCGGGTTCGTGGTCGAGGTCTGGCTGGTCGTGGTGTTCATCATCTGGAAATGCTCGGTGCCCCAGTGTCCCCCGTGCTGAGCGGTCACCGGCGTCGCGCCGGCCGGCAGCGCCATCCCGACGATCGCCGCGGCGGCCGCGGCGCCTGCCACCCCAAACGCGGCCGCGCGCGTGCGCCTCGTCCCCGCCAGGCGAAGTCTGCGATTCCCGTTGTTCCCCGGTTGCATGGTGTCCTCCCTGACACTGCCCCGGAGCCCCCCTCGGGCCCGGGATCTGCATCACGGAAAGCATCAGCCGGCCCGCGGCCGCGGGACATCACGGAGCGCACCACCAGATTTGGTCGCCGGCACTCATGTCGGACACGCGATTACCGGCACGGCGGCTATTGCGGGGAGGCGGTGAGCACGTCTAACGTCCCCGCCATGACGACGTTTGTTCTGGTGCACGGGGCGTGGGGCGGGTCTTACGGGTTCAAGTACGTGCGCGGGCCGCTGCGCGCGGCGGGCCACGAGGTGTTCACCCCGTCGCTGACCGGGATCGGTGAGCGGACGCATCTGGCGTCGCCGCAGGTCGACCTCACCACGCACATCACCGACGTGGTGAACACGATCCTGTACGAAGACCTGACCGACATCGTGCTGCTCGGCTACTCCTACGGCGGCATGGTGGTCACAGGGGCGCTCGAGCACGTCGCGGACCGGGTCGCGCACCTGGTCTACCTGGACGCGTTCAAGCCCGGTGACGGGGAATCGCTCACCGATCTCACCGGGGCCCCCTACCGCGCCCCGGCGATCGGGCCGGGCAGCACCTGGCTGGTCGAGCCGCTGTACCGGCCGGCTGAGGACGACTCGCAGGCCGACTGGTTCAGCGCGCGGCGGTCCTGGCACCCGGTCGGCTGCTTCACCGAGGCGGTCCGGCTGCGCCAGCCGCTCGAGGGCTACCCCTTCACCCGCACCTATATCAAGGCCCTGCAGGAACCGCGCGCCGCCACGGGCACCGGAGCCAGTGCGTTCTGGCGGGCGGCCGAGCACGCTAAGACCGATCCGGCCTGGCGGTACCGCGAGATCGACACCGACCACCTGATCCCCATCAACCGGCCGGCTGAGCTCGTCAAACTGCTGCTCGAGCTGACATAGCCGCGCGGCCAGACGGAGCCGCAATCGTTCGGCGTAAAATGTCGGAGGTACGGCCTACAGTGGTGAACCGTGACGGCGACAGCAATCACTGACGACCTTGAGTTCTACCGGCGGGAGCTGACCGGGTACTGCTACCGGATGCTCGGGTCGGCCTTTGAGGCCGATGACGCGGTGCAAGAGACCATGCTGCGCGCGTGGAAGGGCGCCGAGGGGTTCGAGGGGCGGTCCTCGCTGCGGTCCTGGCTGTACCGCATCGCGACGAACGTATGCCTGGACTCGCTGCGCGGCGAGAAGCGGCGGGCGCTGCCGATGGACCTCGGGCCCGCCTCTCCCCCGGTCGAGTCGTACCTGCGGCCGTGGCCCGCCGAGGACCTGTGGGTGACGCCCATCCCTGATGATCGGGTCGTGCCCGACCACGGCGATCCGGCGGAGATCGCGGCGGTGCGGGACTCGGTGCGGCTCGCCTTCGTGACCGCGCTGCAGCACCTGCCGGCGCGGCAGCGCGCGGCCCTGATCATGTGCGAGGTGCTGCGCATGCCAGCGGCCGAGGCGGCTGTGGTGCTGGATGCGACCGTGGCCTCGGTGAACAGCGCGCTGCAGCGGGCGCGGACCGCACTGGCGGCCCTGCCTGAGCACCAGCGGCCCGGCGAGGTGGAGCCGGAGAACGCGGAACTGCTCGCCCGCTACGTGGACGCCTTCCAGCGCTACGACATGAAGGCGCTGCTCGCGCTGCTGCGCGACGACGCGCTGCAGACCATGCCCCCTTTCGAGATGTGGATCCGGGGGGCCGCGAACATCACGGCGTGGATGGTGCAGCCGGGGGCGAGCGCCTGCGCCGGATCCATCCTCGTGCCGGTGCGGGCCAACGGCGTGCGCGCCTGGGCACAGTACAAGCCCGACCCCGAGCATGGTGGCTTCGCGCCGTGGGCGCTGCAGGTGCACCAAACGGCTGGCGGTAAGTTCAGCCGGCTGACGTACTTCCTGGACGCCGAGCGGCTGTTCCCGCTGTTCGGGCTGCGGGAGCGCATCTTCGACGACCGGTGACGCCGGATAAGCTCCGTTTGTGCGGGTTCTCTTTGTTATGCAGGATCATTTCTCGCCGAGCGGGCTGATCGGCGACGGTTTCGCCGCGGCGGGCTGGGACGTGTCCGAGATGGTGGTGGTGCCCGCGGAGCGGTTCCAGCGCCCCGACGTGACGGTGACCTTCCCCGCGGTGTCCGCCTACGACGCCGTGGTGTTCTTCGGGGCGGCGTGGTCGGTGTACGACACGGCGGCGATCCCGTGGATCTCCGACGAGATCGGCTACGCGCGGTCGCTTATCTCAGTAGGGGTGCCGACAATGGGGATCTGCTTCGGCGGGCAGATGCTCGCCGCCGCGGTGGGCGGCTCGGTATCCCGGGCACCGATCCCGGAGATCGGCTGGCTGTCGGTGGCATCCGACGAGCCCGCGCTCATCGATTCCGGGCCGTGGCTCTCCTGGCATTTCGACCGGTTCCTGCTGCCGGCCGGCGTGCCGGCGGTGGCGCGGACGGCGCTCGCCAACCAGGCCTTCGTGTACGGGCGCTGCCTCGGGTTGCAGTTCCATCCAGAGGTGACGGACCGCGTACTCGAGTCCTGGCTGGCCGCGACCGGCTCGGAGCGGGTCACCGAGACCGAGGAAGGCATCAGCGCCCTGGCGCTGATCGAGCAGTCGCGGACGCTGGCGGACGGTGCCGCGGCCCGGGCGCACGGCCTGGTCAGGCGGTTCGTGCTGGACGTCGCCCGGCGGCCGGCGGCGCCCCCGCTGGTGGCGGGAAATGCCGGTTCCCGAGGATCCCGTCGCTGACCATTCCCGCGCGCTGAGACCGTTGTCACACTCCGTCAGTGGTGGCAGGCGCGGCCGACGGCCTTAGCGTAAACGTGTGCACCATAGCGTCTTGCAAGCCATCGCCATCTTCGCGGTCGGGCTTGCGGCGGGCACGATCAACACCGTGGTCGGCTCCGGGACGCTGATTACCTTCCCCACGCTGCTGGCATTCGGGTACCCGCCGGTGCTGGCGAACGTGTCCAACAACGTCGGGCTGGTGCCGGGTGTGGCTTCCGGGGTGCACGGCTACCGGGCGGAACTCACCGGGCAGCGGCGCCGGATACTGCGGCTCGGGACCGCGTCGCTGTGCGGCGGGCTCGTTGGCGCGATCCTGCTGCTCGTGCTGCCGGCCGGGGCATTCAAGGCGATCGTGCCGGTGCTGATCGGGATCGCCCTGGTCATGGTCGTATTCCAGCCGTGGCTGTCGAAGTGGGTGTCCAGGCGCCAGGCGGCGCGAGCGCAGGCCAGGGCCGCGGCCGGCGACGGGGGCGAGGCGGGCGCCATGGACGGACCGGGTACCGCGGGCGGACCGGGTACCGCGGGCGGGCCGGGCGCCGTGGGCGTGGCCATCCCGGTGAGCCAGGAGACGGCGGTGCAGGCGGGCGGTCCGGTGCTCTGCGTGCTCGTGTTCCTGTCCGGGGTCTACGGCGGGTACTTCGGTGCCGCCCAGGGGGTGCTGCTCCTCGGGCTCATGGGCGTGGCCTTCACCGACAGCATGCAGCGGATCAACGCGGTCAAGAACGTCCTGGCCGGCCTGGTCAACGGGATGGCGGCGGTGGTGTTCGTGCTCGCCACGCACGTCGACTGGGCAGTGGCCGGGCTGATCGCGGCCGGCGCGGTACTCGGCGGGCAACTGGGGGCGCGGGTCGGGCGGAAACTGCCGCCCTGGGCGCTGCGCGTGCTGATCATCTGCGTCGGCACCCTGGCACTGGTGAAGCTGCTCACCTAGGAGTCTGCGGCCCTCGGCATGCGATCATGCCGGTGACCAGGCAAGATCCCACGAGTCTGACCCCGGAAACGGTCTGATCCTGCGTGTTACTCGCGCGGGCTCAGCGGAGGTGGTCGAAGCAGTGCCCGCCCGGGTCGACGGCCCGCAGGACGCGCAGGCAGATGTCACGGAGCTGGCGGGTCTTGGCCTTGGTCAGCGGGTCGAAGACGAGATTCCGCACGGTCTCCACGTGGCCGGGGGCCGCCGCCGTCACGGCGTCACGGCCCGCGTCGGTGAGCACGGCCAGGGTGTAGCGGCCGTCGTCAGGGTCAGGGGTGCGGCGGACCAGGTCCCGCCGCTCCAGGCGGGCGATGACCTGCGACAGCCGGGGCAGCGAGCCGTCGGCCAGGGCGGCGAGGACGCTCATCCGCAGGGAGCCGCCCGGGGCCTCGGACAGCCCGGCGAGCACCGTGTACTCGAAGTGGCTCAGACCCGCGTCCCGTTGCAGCTGCGCGTCGAGCGCGGCGGGCAGCTTGATGAGCAGGCTCATCAGCGACAGCCACGCGGCTCGCTCCTCGGTGTCGAGCCAGCGCGGCTCAACAGCGGCCTGCGCCTCCCCTGGGGTGTCCACGGTGCTCAGGATAACTTAAGGCTTGAAGTCGGATCACGGACTGCCTCCACTTGCATCTTTAAGTCATAGGGCAGTATGGTTCAGTTCACGCTTTAAGTCATTGAGGAGGAGCAGTGAACATCTTCCTGTGGATCGCCGCCGGCCTGCTCGCGGCCATGTTCCTGCTGGCCGGCGCGATGAAGATCGCGGTGCAGAAGGAAAAGCTCGTCACCACCATGGCGTGGTCGAAGACATGGTCACGGGGGCAGCTCAGGGCGCTCGGCACCGTTGAGGTGCTCGGCGCGATCGGGCTCATCCTGCCCCGTGCGCTGAACATCGCCCCGGTGCTCACCCCCGTCGCCGCGGTTGGCTGCGCGATCGTGATGGCCGGCGCGACGATCGTGCACACCCGGATGAAGGACTACACGGGCATCGCGATGCCCTTCGTGCTGCTTGTCCTTGCTCTCATTGTCGCGGCGGGCCGGTTCTAGTCCGGGAACGCCCCTACCGCAATCCGGTGCCTGTGCTTAATCTGCTTGGGTGAGCACTGGTGCGAAGGCGGGTGTCGGGCAGCCGGGGTTTGTCGCGCGGCACGGGCTGCTGTCTGACTCAGCGGTCGCGCTCGCGGGCGAGGTAGCGGAGCGGATTCTGACCAACCGGCTGCGGACGGTGCGCCTGGCACTGGCGGACCAGCACGGCATCCTGCGGACCAGGGCCGTGTCGCCGGAGGCGGCGGTCAGCACGTTCGGCAACGGGATCGACTTCTCCGGTGCCATCTACTCCCTCGACAGCGGGAACAACGTGTTCGTGCCGCCGTTCGCGGCGGGCGGCGGGTTCGGCATCCCGGAGTTCACCGGATTCCCCGACATCGTGCTCGTGCCCGACCCGGCGACATTCCAGGTCCTGCCCTGGGCGGACCGGACAGGCTGGCTGCTGTGCGACGCGTACTTCTCCACCGGGCAGCCGGTGCCGCTTGACGCGCGCGGGCTGCTGCGCCGGCAGCTAACCGGACTTCGTGACCGGGGCTATGACTTCACCGTCGGCCTTGAGATCGAGTTCTCCATCTTCAGGCCCGTCGCCGAGCGGCTCGCGCCAGAGGAAGCGGGGTTCACTCCCCCGCCGCCCGCAGTGTCGATCTTCGAGCGCGGTTACCAGTTCCTGTCGGAGACCCGGCTCGACTCGATGGCGGTGACGCTCGACGCGCTGCGCGACGCACTGTGGGGGGTCGGCCTGCCGCCCCGGTCCATGGAGGACGAGTGGGGTCCTGGACAGGTCGAGGTCACGCTCGCGCCGATGACCGGACTGGCGGCGGCCGACGCGGCGGTGCTCTTCAGGTCCGCGGTCAAGCAGGTCTGCCAGCGGCACGGGCTGCTCGCCACGTTCATGTCCCGGCCCGCTCTTGCGAACATCACCGCATCCGGGTGGCACCTGCACCAGTCGCTCACGTCCCTGGCCGGCGGCTTCAACGCGTTCGCCTCGGAATCACAGCCGCTGTCCGATACCGGCCTGTCCTATGTCGCCGGCCTCATCGAGCACGCGGTGCCGTCGCTGCCGTTCGCCGCCCCGACCGTCAACGGCTACAAGCGGTTCCGGCCGTACTCGTTCGCACCGGACCGGGTGGCCTGGGCGATCGAGAACCGGGGCGCGCTCATCCGGGTGCAGGGCTCCCCCGGCGACGCCAGCGCGCATATCGAGTACCGCGCCGGGGAGCCTGCCGCCAACCCGTACCTGTACCTCGCGGCCAGCCTCGCCGCGGGCCTGGACGGCGTGACGCGCGGCCTCACCCCGCCCCCGCCCGTCGAGGCCGACCCCTACGCGGCCGAGGGCCTCGTTCCGCTGCCCACCTCGCTTGCCGCCGCGGTGAAGTCGCTGGACGGCGACTCGTTCTACCGCGCCGCGTTCGGCGACACGCTCGTGGATTACCTGGTGATGATGAAGCGAGCCGAGATCTCCCGTTACGAGGCCGGGCTGGCCGAACTGGGCAAGGCCGACGCGCCGGACGAGGTCAGCGACTGGGAAATGCGGGAGTACTTCGAGTTCTTCTAGCAGCCGCGGCTACCTGGGGGTGGTGAACTCCACCGACGCCCACGCAGAGGCGTGGCTGCCGTTCGCCCCCATGGCGCGGACCATCGCCGTGAGCGCCGTCCCGGCGGGCAGGCTGCCGAATTGGAAGTCCTCCGGGTTGCCCCCCTTGACCTCGCTGCGCGGGTAGGACGGCAGGTCATCCCCGTCCTTCCGGATGGTGACCTGGTAGCTGACGACTGCACCGGGCTCCGGGACTTCGGGACTGTCCCACGACAGCCGCACCGAACTTGGCCCCACAGCGAGGACCTGGAGCGAGCGCACCGGGCCGAACACCCACTCGCCGGGTGCCGCGAAGAAGTCGTCGTTCAGCGCAGACATGTCGATCAGCGCTCCGCCCACCCCGGGGAAGCCGTCCGTCCACTGGGTGCCGTCCACGGCGACGGGAATGGCGCCGCAGGTGGCCGGACCGCAGATGTGCTCGCCCAGCCCGTAGTGGGCACTGAGCAGCCGCACCGAGGCGAGGGGAATCTTCACCCGCTCCAGGCCCGGGATGATGGAGGTGGTCATCGTGTCGGCGCTGGCGTAGATGACCGGGCGCCACGCTCCGGCACGGAGTTGTCCGTCGGCCCACTCGACGCCCCCGGACGGGGTGAGGTCGCCTGACTCGACGTCGCAGCCGGTGGCGGCCGCCGAGCCGCCCCGGACGGTCAGGATCACCTGGTGCGCCGACGGGAACATCGAGGCAAGCTCGGTATAAGTCGGCCAGAAGCCGTCAAGGTAGCCGAGATAGGCCGGATAGCCGCCGGGCAGCGTGGCGGGGACGATGGCGTCCGGCATTGCGATGGTCATGGTCGTCCTTTCCGGCATCCGTACTCGCGCCCGACGATCACGAACGCCTGGTAGAAACGGTACGAGGTCATGCGTGACGGATTGAACACGGACCGTCACGAGGCTAACGATCCCACACGGCTGGTGCTCCGACCGCGCCACGGCCCGGCCGACCCGCCGGGAGGCCACCCGGAATGCCCGGGAGAACTCCGGCTGCTGCTGACCGGCGCCACGGAATACACGCCTGTCGATGTTTACTTTCCACTTCCCTTGGCCCGGCGGGAAAGCATTTCTGCCAACTTCTACTCAGCGGTTAACGGACACGGAAAGGCCCGGGGCTGGGGTGAAGGCCAGCGGCGGCCCGGGCACGCAAATGAGCCGGCTTTAGTTTTGTGGCTGGAGGGGTTGCCCGGGCGCGGACGAGGGCGGAGATTATGTGACAGGTCGCTTACGTATGGGGCATCCGCGCGAAGGAGACGGAAGTCATGGCAACTGATATTCATGCAGAGCACGTCGGCAGCCTGCTGCGCCAGCCGTGGCTGCTGACCGCCCGTGCCGACCACAAGGCCGGGAAGATCACCGAGGGTGAGCTGCGTGCGGCGGAGGACCGTGCGGCCGCGGAGAACGTCGAGATGCAGCGGTCGGCTGGGATCCGGGTGTTCACCGATGGCGAGGTGCGGCGGACCAACTGGATGACCGGAATCCTCGAGTCGATCGGCGGGATGAGCCCGGTGCGGACCCCGATGGTCACCTGGCACCGGACGAGCGGTGAGATCCCGCCGGAGGAGGAGACCGACTTCGTCATGACGGCGGCGACGTCCAAGGTGTTCCAGAAGGACCACCTGACCGCTGTCGAGGCCAGGTACATGGCCGCGCAGGTGCCCGGCCAGTTCAAGATCACCATGATGTCGGCGGCGATGGGCGCGATGACCTGGCAGCCCGGGGTGAGCGACGAGGCCTATCCCGACCCGGCGGAGTTGGTCAATGACCTGGTAGCGCTGCAGATCGCGGAGGTCGCCGAACTCGCCTCGCTGGGGACGAGCTGGGTGCAGCTTGACTCGCTCTCCTACAACCAGGTGTTCGACGACGAGTTCCGGGCGGCGACGCTGAACCCGATGGACCCCCAGATCATCCTCGCCGCGTCGGTCGCCGCGGACACGGCGATCGTCAACGGGATCAAGACGGCCAACCCCGGCGTGACCGTCGGGATGCACATCTGCCGCGGCAACAACCGCTCCGCCTACATGGCCAGGGGCGGGTACGAACCGGTCGCCGAGCAGTTGTTCAGCACCGTGCCGGTGGACCGGTTCCTGCTTGAGTACGACGATGAGCGGTCCGGCGGGTTCGAGCCGCTGCGCTTCGTCCGGCCGGGCGCGGTCGTCGTGCTTGGTCTCATATCGTCGAAGACGCCGGTACTCGAATCGCAGGACGCGCTGCGGCGCCGGATCGACGCGGCCGCCAGGTACGTGCCGCTCGAGAACCTGGCCCTGTCACCGCAGTGCGGATTCGCCTCCACCTCGGCCGGCAACGTCCTCACCCCGGACGAGCAGAAGGCCAAGCTGGAGCTCGTCGTCGACACCGCGGCGAGGGTCTGGGGCTAGGAGGCGTCGCGATGGCCGCGCCCGGATCTCGTCACGCTTCCGTTCACGCGGAGCACGTCGGCAGCCTGCTGCGTCCCGCGTACCTGCTTGACGCTCGGGCGCGGCACCGCGCCGGCGAACTGTCTGACGAGGAACTGCGGGAGGTGGAGGACCGCGCCGCACTCGACGCGATCGCGGTGCAGCGCTCCGCCGGGATCGGTGTCTACACCGATGGCGAGGTCCGCAGGGAAACCTGGATGGCCGGGATCATGGAGTCGGTCGGCGGGACGGTCAGCGCACCGTCCCAGTACCCGCCGACGTGGCACCGCGCAGGCAGCACCCCGCCGCCGGAGGAGACCAGCCTCAGCTACGCCGCGGTCAACGGCAAGGTCTACCGGAAGAACGCGCGGACCAGCGTCGAGGCGGCGTTCATGGCCGAGCACTCCCCCGGCCCCTACAAGATCACGATGATCAGTTCCTCGATGGGCGCGCAACTGTGGCGGCCGGGCCTGTCCGCCGCCGCCTACCCGACCCCGGCCGACCTGGTTGCCGACCTGGTGCGGCTGCAGATCGAGGAGATCACCGACCTGGTGAACCAGGGAGCGCGCTGGCTCCAGCTTGACTCGCTCGCCTACCTCCTGGTGCTCGATGACGACTACCGTGGCTCGCGGGGCATGGATGACGTGCCCCCGTCGGTCATCCTGGAATCGACGCTCGCCGCCGACCGGGCTATGATCGCGGCGGCCCGCGCCGCGAGCCGGGACATCACGATCGGCATGCACATCTGCCGCGGCAACAACCGCAGCGCATGGCTGTCCGCCGGCAGCTACGAGCCAGTGGCGGAGCGGCTGTTCGGGACCATGGACGTGGACCGGTTCCTGCTCGAGTACGACACCGAGCGGGCTGGCGGGTTCGAGCCGCTGCGCTTCGTCCGTCCGGGCGTCACGGTCGTCCTCGGGCTCGTGTCATCGAAGACGCCGGTACTCGAATCCCAGGACGACCTGCGGCGGCGGATCGACGAGGCGGCCAGGTACGTGCCCGCCGAGAACCTGGCGCTGTCACCGCAGTGCGGGTTCGCGTCGACGGAACGGGGCAACCTGCTGACCGTCGACGAGGAGAGGCGCAAGCTGGAACTGGTCACCCGTACCGCGCAGCAGGTCTGGGGTTAGTCGGCGCCGAAGGCGAGGAAGGCGAAGCCGCCCAGGCCGGAGGCGCAGATGATCAGCGCCCATGCCCACTTCGGCAGGTACCGGGGATGCTCGGTCTTGGCCAGCGCGTAAAGGCAGAAGACCTCGAAGGCGACTCCCGCCGCGACGAGCACGACGAGCCCGGCGATGAGAACCCACTGAATGACCGGTATGGCCACCGCGCTCACCTCATTCGCGACTGCTGTCACATGACGCTTATGCCGTGGCAATAGTAGTGCTGATGTCCTGGGTCATCCAGAACGGTTCGCGTTTCCCGCTTTCTGATCACAGTCCGAGGTCGGAGGCGTTTATCACCTGGCTGGCCGGGGGCGCGGTCAGCGTGACCGGTGCGCCGACGTTAATGGTGAACTGGCCGGTCGTGCTGGCCGTGCCCTTGGGGACGCTGATCTCGACGAGTTCCGGCTTGCTGGTGTCGGACACGTACATCGTCCCGCCGTCGGAATCCTTGAGCGGCAGCACCCGGATGCCGTCAAGCGTGGTGACCTGGTCCTTGGTGAAGGTCGCAGACAGCATGTTCGGCCCGAAGACCTGAGATATGTTACAGCTGCTGCTCGCACCTGACGTGCTGCTTGAGGCCGATTCCTTGACGTACCTGCCGTCCACGAGCTGGACGACCTTGGCCGCCTCGGACCCCGCGATGGTCTGCCACATCGTGTTGTCGAGCTTGAGGTAGAGGCTCGCGCCGATCTCGACTACCGACACGCTGCCCTTGCTCCCCTCCCCGATTGTCCCGGTGCAGCCCTTGCCGGGAATGATGCCGAGGTTGACGCTGACGGTCTGGCCTGACTCGGTGCCGGCGCCGTCCATCGTCAGGCTCGGGGCGGCCTGGAGATTGTCGACGGCCTCCGTCGCAACTTTGAGCCCGGTCACGTTCGCCAGCGGGTCCGAAGGGCTGCTGCTGCAGGCGACAGCCGCCAGACAGCACGTGCCTACCGCGACAACCATTACCATCCCGGCGAAAACCGGCCGACCGCGCACCATTCGCGTTCTCCCTCAGAGCGTGACACCTTCGCGCAAACTGTAGGAGAACTGAATGCTTATTGAGAGTTATTTGAAGAAAATTAAACGGAATTGAGTAACTCGCCACCGCGTCTGGCCGGCGCGTTCCACCCGTGGGCACCCGCTCGCCGACGTCGGAGGCGCTTACCACCTGCCCTAGCGGGCGGTGCGGTCAGCACGGCGCGCCGGCCGTGACCGTCCAGAAACGGGTTGGTGTTCACCCGAGCGTGTCGATCCATTCGGCCGCTTGGGCGGCCTCGCGGGTCATCAGGTCCGGGTCGCGGAGCGTGCTGGTCAGCAGCGCTGCGCCCTGATACCTGGCGAGGAGGTGGACGGCCAGGTCGCACGCGTCCGGGCAGCCCATGGCCTCGAACTGCCGCCGCATCCACTCGATCGGAGCCCGCATGAGCTCGGCGGCCAGCCCAGGGCCGTCGGCGCGCTTGTCCAGTCCCAGGCAGAGCGAGCCGTGCGGGCAGCCGTAGCGCGCGATCTGGTCGGTCTGTCCGGCCAGCGCGGCGAACAGCGCCTTCAGCCTGCTCCGCGGGTCGTCGTGGCCGGCCTCGATGCTGGCGAGGAGCGCATCGGCGTCGCGCAGGTGCGACTCGACCACGGCCTCGATGATGTCGTTCTTGGTCTTGAAGTAGTAGTAAACGTTGCCGACCGGGATGTCCGCCGCCGCTGCGATGTCCGCGAGTCGCGCTCCCGTCCATCGCCCGGGACCTGCACTTCAGCGTGCAGAACCTGCAATGGGTGCTCAGCGGCTACGTAGTAACCTACGGAGGCTTCCTGCTGCTCGGCGGCCGGCTCGCCGACCTGCTCGGGCGGCGCCTGATCCTGGTGACCGGGACCGCGCTGTTCGGCGCCGCGTCGCTGGCGGCGGGCTGGCCCAGGACTCCGGCATGCTGGTCGGTGCCCGGCTCGCCGAAGGGCTCGGCGCCGCGCTCATGTCGCCGGCCGCACTGTCCATCCTCACCACGCGCTTCAGCTACGGCACCGACCGGGAGAAGGCCCTCGGCGCCTGGGGTGCCATGGCCGGCATGGCCTCGGTCGCCGGGGTTTTCCTCGGCGGCGTCCTGTCCGCGGGACCGGGCTGGCGCTGGGTGCTCTTCGTGAACCTGCCTGTCTGCGCGCTTGTCCTCGTCGCCGCGTTCCGGCTCATCGACGAAGGGCCACGACTATCCAGGGACAGGGGACCGACCCTGGGCGCCTTCGACACACTCGGCGCGGTCCTCGGCACCGGCGGGATGCTGCTGCTGATCTTCGCGCTGGTGCGCGCGCCCGTCGACGGCTGGGGCGCGGCCCGCACGATCGGCAACTGGCGCCGGCCGGGGCGCTGCTGCTCGCGTTCGTTGTGAACGAGGCGCGGCAACGGCACCCGCTCGTGCCGCTCTCGATCTTGCGGCTCAAGGGGCCGGCGGCGGCCAACACGTCGCAGGTGATAGCGATGGCCGGGTTCTACTCCACCTTCTTTTTCATCACG
>Ga0335074_10004368_pt1 | contig 19484 bp, 22 predicted proteins | sample Lox_Sample_23_FD_206715 | JGI IMG/M metagenome (GOLD analysis project Ga0335074, IMG submission 206715) | Soil microbial communities from Loxahatchee National Wildlife Refuge, Florida, United States - Lox_Sample_2.3 | ecosystem: Environmental > Terrestrial > Soil > Wetlands | place: USA... | reverse complement strand
TGAGCTCCCGGAGCGACGACTTCACCGGCCCGGATATCGGTCCGCAGGCGCCGCGCCCGCTCGCTGGGCCGTTGACGCTCGAGGAACTCGCGGGTGAGGACCCGCAGATGCTGCGCAACGTTCGCTGCGCCCATCGGATTGCCGATACCAACGTGTCGGTGCTCATCCAGGGGCCGACGGGCTCCGGCAAGGAAGCGTTCGCGCACGCCGTGCACCTCGCCAGCCAGCGTGCCGGCCGGCCCTTCATCGCCGTCAACTGTGCCGCCATACCCGAGACGCTGATCGAGAGCGAGCTGTTCGGCTACAAGCCCGGCGCCTTCACCGGCGCGCGCCGCGAAGGGCTGCGCGGCAGGATCGTGCAGTCCTCGGGCGGCACCCTCTTCCTCGATGAGATCGGCGACATGCCGCTCGCCCTGCAAAGCCGATTGCTGCGCGTGCTCGAGGAGCGCGAGGTCGTGCCGCTCGGCAGCGAGACCGCCGTCCCCGTCGATCTGCACGTGCTCGCCGCCTCGCACCGCAATCTGCGGGAAATGATCGCCCGCGGCGCCTTTCGCGAGGACCTCTACTATCGTCTGAACGGCATCACGCTCGAGCTGCCGGCGCTGCGCGAGCGCATCGACAAGGAGCGGCTGATCCAACACGCGCTCGCCGCCGAGACCGGCAATGGCCGCCCCGCGGCCATCGAGCGCGACGCGCTGCAGCGTCTGCTCGGATACCCCTGGCCCGGCAACATCCGCGAGCTGCGCAACGTCGTCCGCACCGCGCTCGCGATCTGCGAGGGTGGCGTGATCCGTGCGCTCGATTTGCCGCGGGAAATCCGTGAGAGTCAGCCCTCGGCACCGAGAGCGGGCGATGACGCCGTGCGCTTGACCGTGCCGGCCGCGGGGCCCCTCTCCGAGACCCGCCTACAGGCCGCCGAGCGCGCGGCGTTGCTGCGGGCGATCGAGGAGCTGCACGGCAACATGAGTCGCGTCGCCGCGGAGCTCGGCGTCAGCCGCAATACGCTTTACCGCAAGATCAAACGCCACGGCATCGCGCCCGTCAGACGGGTGTGAAGCGCTGAATCACCGCCACTGACCTTCTGTTGGCCCGCCGCTTGCACCGCGGCAGAGGTCCGCGTGCGCGCGGGCGGCGGCAACATGAAGACAAAGCGCTCAACACGCCGGCCGAAAGTCCGGCTCGCCCCCGCACATCGACTCCTCACGCCGGCGGCGGGCGGCGGCCCGGTGCTGGTGACACGGGCGGGGCGCGTGCGACTGAATGCAACGGCCGCGGCCATTCTCGCCCTGTGCGACGGCACCGCCACGCGGGCGGAGATCGCCACCCGGGTGGCAGGCGGCGCCGACCCGGCGCTGGCGGCGGATGTGCGGGCGTTCCTCGAGGCGGCACGGCGCAGCGGCTGGATTCTCGAGCGCTGACGGGCGAGCCGGTGCGCTTCAGCGAGGACACTCAACGTGTCCTCGCTCCGGCGATCTCCCGCGCATGGATTGCGCGGGCCGGGGAGCCTGCCGCCAGGGACGGCCAGTGGCACGGATCCTGCGAGCGTTCCGTTGCAAACCGTCGTAGGATGCGACTCCAACCGTGGAAGCCTCCTCTGATCCCGCGAGCCGCACCGCGCGGCTGGACTCTCCCCGCGCGGCTGGCACGCAGCCGGCGCGGGACCCTGCGCGTGAGCTTGGCCGAGAACCCTGGTTTCGCCGCCCTGGCGTCGTCATCGGCGGTGCCGTCCTGCTCGTCCTCATCGTGGCGGTGGTCGGGCTCTGGTGGTGGCATGAGAGCGGTATCGAGACCACGGATGACGCCTACCTCGAGGCGCACATCGTGGACGTCGCGCCGCAGGTTGCCGGAGAGGTGACGCGGGTTCTCGTCGAGGACAACCAGCTCGTCCATGCGGGCGAGCCGCTGGTCGAGATCGATCCCTCGCAATTTCGCCTGGCACTCGCGCAGGCGGTGGCCGCCCAGCAGCAGGCACAAACCGCGCTCGGGCAGGCCAAGGCGAACGTCGCGGTGGCGCAAGCCGGCCTGGCGCAGGCCGAAGCCGATCTCGCGAGCGCCCGCGCCACCGCGGTGCGCGCGCTGCAGGATCTCAGGCGCTATCAGTCGCTGCGCGCGCTGAACCCGCAGGCGGTCGCCCGCACCTCGGTCGACCAGGCGGTGGCCAACGCCCGCAGTGCGACCGCCGAGGAGCGCGCCGCGCGCCAGCGCGTGCAGAGTGCTCAGGCCGAGATCGACTCCGCCAAGGCGGCCGTGATCGGCGCGCAGGCACGCATCGCGACCGCCCGGGCGGGATTCGAGCAAGCCAGGCTCAACCTCGGCTATACGACAGTGACCGCGACCGTCGACGGCCATGTGGCCAACCGGACCGTGGCCATCGGCACTTACGTCTCTCCGGGCCAGCAGATGATGGCGATCGTGCCGCTGCACCTTTGGGTGCGCGCCAACTTCAAGGAAAACATGATCGCGAAGCTCAAACCCGGGCAGAGCGTCAGCATCCATATCGACGCTTGCCCGCAGGCCAATGCCCGCGGCCATGTGCTCTCGATCCAGCGCGGCGCCGGGGAAGCGTTCGCGCTGTTGCCGCCCGAGAACGCGACCGGCAACTACATCAAGGTGGTGCAGCGCGTGCCGGTGCGGATTGCGCTCGATAGCGTGCCGGCGGGCTGTGTGTTAGGTCCCGGGATGTCGGTCGAGCCGACCGTCAAGGTGCGCTGAGTGGCCGAGTCGCCCGCGGCCGGCGCCCGCGCCGTGCACGGGTGGACGCCGGCCCGATCGGTGGCCGGCAACCGCAGTCCCTGGCTCGTGACCAGCGTCATCGCCATCTCCGCCTTCATGGAGGTGTTGGATACCGCGATCGCCAACGTCTCGCTCGATCACATCGCCGGCGCCACCTCCTCGAGCTACGACCAGGCGACCTGGATACTGACCAGCTATCTGATCGCCAACGCGGTCGTGATCCCGATGAGCGGCTGGCTGTCGGATGTCTTCGGTCGCAAGCGCTACTACATGACGAGCGTCGCGATCTTCACCTTCGCGTCGCTTTGCTGCGGGCTCGCTCCCTCGCTCGGGTTCCTCATCGTCGCGCGCATCGTGCAGGGCGTGGGCGGCGGGGGTCTGCAACCGGTCACGCAGGCGATGCTCATCGATACCTTCCCGCCGGCCTCGCGCGGCAAGGCCATGTCCGTGTACGGTCTTACCGTCATCCTCGCGCCGATGATCGGACCGCTGCTCGGCGGCTGGATCACGGACGAGTTCTCCTGGCACTGGATCTTCCTCATCAACGTTCCGGTGGGGCTGCTCTCGCTGACACTGGTCGAGGTCATGGTGGACGAGCCGCCGCTCATCGTGGAGGAGCGGCGGCAGCGTTGGGAGCGGGGAGTGCATTTCGATCTGACCGGCGCGGCGCTGATCGCGCTGGCGCTCGGCTCGCTCGAGGTGATGCTCGATCGCGGCGTGCAGGACGACTGGTTCGCGAGCCCGCTGATCCGTGGCACGGCGCTGATCTCCGCCGTCTGCCTCGTCGCCTTCGTCATGTGGGAATTCATCGAGCGCGATCCGCTGCTCGACATGAGTCTGTTCAAGTACCGCAGCTTCGCCTCGGCAACCTTCATCATCATGACGATCGGCGTGATCCTTTTCGGCACGACCCAGTTCATCCCGCAGATGATGCAGCAGGTGCTCGGCTACACGGCCGAGCAGGCCGGTCTCGCGCTGACGCTCGGCGGCATCGTCACGCTCCTTACCATGCCGCTCGCGGGCATTCTCTCGGGCTACGTGCAGCCGCGCATACTCATGGGTGCCGCTTTCGTCGTGGAGGCGCTGGCGACGTGGAACATGACCCACTTCGCCACCACGGTTACCTTCACCGACCTCGCGCTCGCCCGCATGTGGCAGGGCGCTCCGATTCCATTCCTGTTCGTGCCGCTGATCAGCGCCGCCTACGTCGGCTTGCCCGGCACAAAAACCAACAGGGCGTCGGCGATGATCGCCGTCGGACGCAACCTCGGCGGCAGCATCGGCATCTCGCTCGTCCAGGCGCTGCTCGCGCGCCGCGAGCAGTTTCACCAGTCGCGCCTGGTGGCGGGGCTACAGCCGCTCAACCCGGTCTATGAGCACTCCATCCGCTCGCTCACGCGCACGCTCACCGCCCGCGGCGCACCGCCCGCGGCCGCCGCGCGCATGGCGATCGGCTCGCTCTACCAGATCGTCCAGCGGCAAGCGGACATGATGGCGTTCAACGACGTTTTCTGGGTCCTGACGATTTTCGTCGCGCTCACGCTGCCGACGATCCTGCTGCTCAAGCGTGCTCCGCTCCAGCACGCGCCTGCCCGCGGCAGCGCACCCGCCGTCACGACCCAAGGGTCCGCGTGAGGGCGGAGTGCGCGCTACAATGCTCCTTATGAGCCACACCACGCCCGATGGCATCACCGAGTTCGAGCCCGCAGAAGTGCAGGCGCTGCTCGAGCAGGGCCGCATTCTGCTGGTCGATGTCAGGGAGCCCATGGAATACGCGGCGGAGCGCATCGGCGGCGCGCTGCTCTATCCCCTATCCAGTTTCGACGCCGCGCACCTGCCGCCGGACGGCGAGCGGGCGGTGGTGTTTCACTGCGCCGCGGGCGGCCGCTCGCTGACGGCAGCCCGCATGCGCCAGGCCGCGGGCGAGCCCGCCGCTCATATGGCCGGGGGGATCTCGGAGTGGAAGGCGCAGGGGCTGCCGACCGTACGCGTCGGCCTGCGCCCCTGAAGCGATTGGCTGATTCCGAGCATCCGCGGCCGATCCGCTCTTTCGTCACCCGTAGCGGCCGCATCACCCCGGCGCAGAAGCGCGCGCTCGAGGAGCTCTGGCCGAAGTACGGCATCGAGCCCGGCGAGGCGCCGCTCGATCTCGAGGCGCTCTTCGGGCGCCGCGGCCGCCGGGTCGCCGAGATCGGCTTCGGCAACGGCGAGCACTTGCTTGCGCTCGCGGCTTCGCGGCCCGCGGAGGAGTTCCTAGGGATCGAGGTGCATCGGCCGGGCGTCGGGCGGCTGCTGCTGCGGCTCGAGGAGCGCGGGCTGGACAATGTCCGGGTGATCTGCCGCGACGCCGTGGAGGTGCTCGAGCGCAATCTCGAGGGCGCGTGCCTCGATGAGATCCTGATTTTTTTTCCCGACCCCTGGCCGAAGAAGCGGCACCACAAGCGGCGGCTCATCCAGGGGCCTTTTGCGAGGCTGCTCGCCGAGAGACTGCGAGGCGATGGCGTGCTGCGTCTCGCCACCGACTGGGAGCCTTACGCCATCGAGATGCTCGCGATCCTTGCGGCGGAGCCACGGCTGCGCAACGTGGCGCGTGATGGGGGCTTCATACCGCGGCCCGCGGAGCGGTCGCCGACGCGCTTCGAGCGTCGCGGCGAACGACTCGGGCATCGGGTGTGGGACCTGGAATTTCGACGGACATAGCTCGGCGTGCGGGTCAGCCGGGTTTCACGAGGATCACCGCGAGGAAAGGCGCCCCGCCCAAGGCAAAGAGAACGAGAATGAGCGCCGCAACCCCCACGGCCTTGATCGCCATGCGGTGCTGGTATTCGCGCGTCGCTCCGTGCGTGAGCCCGCTCAAGAGGGGAACGAGCGAGATCGGCTCGACCACGACGAAGAACACCACGAAAAATTTCAACGGCTGCTCGAGCAGGGGTCCTCGCGGAACGTCACTCGCTGCTTGAAAGCGGCATACGCGAGGCGCAACATCGGTAGCCGTCCCCGCGCGGCGGCCGGAGGATAACAGCTCCGGGACCCACCGCGCGGGGTCATGCGTTCACCACGCACGCGCGATCCGAATCTCGGGATCGCTACTGGAGGTCTCACCATGGCGGCTCCTCAACCCAGCATCGGCGACTGGTATCGCTTGAGCGGCGGCGAGCTGTTCGAGGTGGTAGCCATCGACGACGACGAGGGCACTATCGATATCCAGTACTTCGATGGGACCGTCGAGGAGATGGACCGGGAAGACTGGGAGGCGCAATGGGACGACGGCGCGCTCGAGGCGGCGCAGGCGCCGGAGGACTGGAGCGGTTCGGTGGACGTGGAGGGGAGCGATGAGGAGGGCCGTGGCTCCGACAATATCAACGACGACCCGAGTCTGCGCGCAGGCTCCCTCGATGGCATCGATCTATTTGAGTTCGATTGAGCGCACCGCGCAGCTCTCGGCCGCCAACGCCTGAAGATCGGCATCGGCGCCGATGAGCACCACATCGCCCAGCACTTGAAGCGGCAGGGCCCGCAGCTGCTGTCCCGCGCAGGGGCCGGCGAGACAGCGGCCCGCGTCTTTCTCGAACAGCGCACCATGCGATGAACAAACAATCATCGCCCGATCGGGTGTCAGGAAGCGATGCGGCCTGAGATCGAGAGGATGTCCGGCGTGCGGGCAGCGGTTGAGATAGCCGCGCACGCCGTTGCCACAGCGCACCACGAAGCCGCGCAGCGGCCAGGCGCCGATGCCGATAGTGAACGCGCGCGAGCCGTGCTCCTCCAGGTCCGCCAGGCGGCAGACTACGCGTGCCAGGTCGAGCTCAACTCCCGAAGGCATCGCTGGTACCGGCCCCATCCGCCAGCGCGAGCGCCGGCAGTCCATCGCCCGAGCCGCTGCGGCGCCACAGCCAGAGAAGCAACAGCAGGCCGGGAATGCTGAGCGAGGCTGTGTAGATGAAGAAGACCGGATAACCCGTCGAGTGCGATACAAAACCCGAGAACCCCTCCAGCGTCTTGCCCGTCAGCGCGAACAGCGAGGAGAAGAGCGCGTACTGGGTGGCGGTGTACTTGGGGCTCGTGAGGCTCGAGAGGAACGCGATGAACACGGTACCCTGCACGGCGATGGCCAGGTTGTCGAAGCCGTTGGCCAGGCCAAGTCCGAGCAGTGTCGCTGTGTGAGTCGTGGCAAGAAGCGCGAAGCCGCAGTTGCCGATCATCATGAGAATGCTTCCCGCCACGAGCGAGCGCAGCAGCCCCCATTTCGCAACCAGCAGCCCCGCAACGAAAACCCCGAGCACCGACACCGTGAGCCCCACGACCTTGACCACCCAGGCGATCTGGTCGTTGGAGTACCCGTGGTCATGGAAGAACGGCAGCGTCATGGCGCCCTCGGCGTAATCCGTCAGCCGGTAAGCGCCGATGAGCAGCAGCGTGAGGATCGCGATTCGGCCGCCGTAGCGAGCGAAGAAATCCATGAACGGGCAGACCACCGCGCCGATGAACCACTCCCCGGCGGCTTGCAGTGACTTTGGCCAGTGGGCGCGCCGCTCGAGCCACTCGATCGCGCGTGCCTCCCGCTTCGCGGATTCGCGCGACCCCGTCGCCCGTGGCTCCCGCACGAAGAGCGTCGTCACGAGTCCGACGGAGGTGAGGACCGCAATTCCGAGGTAGCTCACATGCCAGCTGAATGCCTGCGCGAGCGTGAGCGCGCCCGCGCTGCCGGCAATCAACGCCACCCGATAGCCGATCTGATACGCGGCCGCCATCGCTCCCTGCATGGAGACCGGTGCCGACTCGATCCGCCACGCATCGAGCGCGATGTCCTGGGTTGCCGCGAAGAAGGTGAGGAAGAGATCCCAGATCACGATGCGCCGCATGTCGGCCGCGGGCTCGCTCGCGGCGAGTTGGATGAGGCCGATCGCGATGCAACCCTGTGCGAGCAGCAACCAGGCGCGCCTGCGGCCGAGGAGTCTGGTGAGAAAAGGCAGCGGCATTCGGTCCACGACCGGCGCCCAGAGGAACTTCAGCGAATAGGGAATCGTGGCCCATGCCACCATGCCGATGAGGGGCAGCGCGATGCCGGACTCGCGCAGCCATATGGTCATGGTCTGGAATGCCGGGTAGAACGGCAGCCCGCTCGAAAACCCGAGCAGCAGCATCGCGAGCATGCGCGGCTGGCCGTAGACGGCGAGCGCCTGGCGCCAGTCGGCGAGACGGCCATTGACGGAACCTGTAGGCATTCAGTCATGATACTGGCATGCAGGACTACCAGCTGACCTTCATCGAGCTCGCCCTTTCGCGCCAGGCGCTGCGCTTCGGGCGATTCACGCTCAAATCCGGACGTGAGAGCCCCTACTTCTTCAACGCCGGCCTCTTCAGCGACGGCGAGGCGATCGCCGTGCTCGGGCGCTGCTACGCCGCGGCGATCGCGAGCTCGGGTCTCGCGTTCGACATGCTCTTCGGACCCGCCTACAAGGGTATTCCGCTCGTCGCCGCGGCCGCGGCCGCGCTCTTTGAGCACCACGGGCGCAGCTTCCCCTACGCCTTCAACCGCAAGGAGGCCAAGGATCACGGCGAGGGCGGCAGTGTCATCGGCGCGCCGCTCGCGGGCAGAGTGCTCGTCATCGACGATGTGGTTACGGCCGGCACTGCGGTGCGGGAGTCGCTCGCCCTCATTCGCCAGCAGGGGGCGCAACCGGCGGGTGTGATCTTCGCCCTCGACCGGCAGGAGCGGGGCCAGGGGGCGCTCAGCGCGACTCAGGAAATCGCGACCGAGCACGGAATCCGTTGTGTGAGCGTGGTCACACTTGCCGACCTGATCGAGGCGCTGTCGCGCCCGGCGGCGGGGCGCCGGGTGATTTCTGAGGAGCAGCTCACATCGCTCAGGGCTTATCGGGAGCGCTATGGGGTCTCCTGAGACTTGCCACGGCGCTCGAGTAGGTCAGAATATGTCGGTTCGCCCCATGGCGATGGACGGGTCACCCAGACGCATGCGCATGCCGACTCGAGTTCTCGCTCTGCTGATCGCGCTCGGCTGCATTCCAACCCTGGCGCTCGCGCAGAACAGCGACAAGAGCGGAGTCGTCTATCGCTGGGTGGATGAGCACGGGGTCGTGCACTTCGGCGACAGCATTCCGCCGAAGTACGCCAAGGATCGCCGCGAGATCCTCAACAGCGAGGGCGTCGAGGTCGGCCACGTGGATGCCGAGAAGACCCCGGCGCAGCTCGCGGCGGCCGAGCGAGCACGGCAGAAGCGCATCGCCCAGCAACAGCATGACTACTTTCTACTCACCACCTACGCCTCGGTGCAGGACATCGAATCGCTGCGCGATGAGCGCCTGTCGCAGCTGCAGGCGCAGCAGCAGGCGGCGCAACAGTACACGCAGAGCCTGCAGTCGCGGCTTACCTCGCTGCAGCGCCGCGCCCAGAAATTCAGGCCCTATAGCTCCCTACCCAACGCGCCGCGCATGCCGGACGATCTCGCCCAGGAGCTGGTCCTCACGCTCAACGAGGTTCACCTGCAACAGCAGGCGATGCAGGCGAGGGCCGAGCAGGAAGCTCAAGTCAAGGCGCAGTTCCAGTCGGATATCGAGCGCTATCAGCAGCTCAAACAGGCGCCGCCTTAATCGCTTGGCGCAAAGACGGCATCCTGCCGCTTTGCGCGAGCGCGGCCCTGTGACTCGTTCGGTCCCGCGGTCCCGGGAGCGGCCCGGCACCGCTTACCTCCCTTGCTTTCGAACCGTCTCAACAGATTCCGCCGCCTTCCTCGGCGGCCGCGGCCTGCATGCGAAAGGCGCGGAAAAGCTCTCTGCCCATGCCATGGCCGTTAGCTGACAGATCCGCGGTCGCGATCGGCCGGCTCTGCCAGCTCTCCTGCGGCACCAGCGCTTCCAGAGTTCCTTTCAGACTGTCGAGCCGAATGATATCGCCGTCGCGCACCTTGCCGAGCGGTCCGCCGCTCAGCACTTCCGGTGTCAGGTGAATCGCCGCGGGCACGGTGCCCGAGGCGCCCGACATGCGCCCATCGGTCACCAGTGCAACGCGATGTCCCTTACTTTGCAGTGATGCCAGGGCCGGGGTGAGGCCGTGCAACTCGGGCATGCCGTTGGCGCGGGGGCCCTGAAAACGCACGATCACCACGACGTCGCGCGCGAGCTCACCGCGCCGAAAGCTTTCCAACACCGCCTCCTGGGTGTCGAACACCCGGGCGGGCGCCTCGATCAGGCGCTGTCCGGCATCCACGGCCGAGACTTTGATCACCGAGCGGCCGAGATTGCCGCGCAGGAGCTTCAGCCCGCCATCGGCGCTGAACGGGTCGGACACCGGACGCAGCACCGTGGTGTCGGCGCTCGCCGCGGGCGCCTCGCGCCAGGCGAGGCCACCGGGGGAGAGCCAGGGCTCGAGCGCCGAGGCGCCTAGGGCGGGGCCGGAGACGGTCTGCACGTCCTCGTGCATGAGGCCCGCGCGCAGCAGCTCGCCGATGAGAAAGCCCATGCCGCCGGCGGCGTGGAAGTGATTCACATCGGCGCTGCCGTTGGGATAAATGCGCGCCAGCAGCGGTACCACCTCCGACAGATCGCTGAAATCGTCCCAGTCGATGATCAGGCCGGCGGCGCGAGCGATGGCGATGAGGTGCAGAGTGTGGTTGGTCGAGCCACCGGTGGCGAGGAGGCCCACGATCGCGTTGACGAAGCTGCGCTCGTCGAGCACCTTCGAGAGTGGCAGGTACTCCGCCCCGAGCGCGGTGATCTGCGCCGCGCGGCGGGTGGCGGCGGCGGTCAGCGCATCCCGCAGCGGCGTGTTGGGCGGGACGAAGGCGCTGCCCGGAAGATGCAGTCCCATGACTTCCATCAGCATTTGATTGCTGTTGGCGGTGCCGTAGAAAGTGCAGGTGCCGGCGGCATGATAACTGCCGGCTTCCGACTCGAGCAGCGCCTCGCGCCCGACCTTGCCCTCGGCGAAGAGCTGGCGGATGCGCGCCTTCTCCCGGTTGGGCAAGCCCGAGGGCATGGGTCCCGCCGGCACGAATACGGCCGGCAGCTGACCGAAGGAGAGCGCGCCGATGAGCAGTCCCGGCACGATCTTGTCGCAGACGCCAAGGCAGAGCGCCGCATCGAACATGCCGTGCGAGAGGGCAATGCCGGTCGACATCGCGATGACATCGCGGCTGAAGAGTGAGAGCTCCATGCCGGGCTGGCCCTGAGTGATGCCATCGCACATCGCGGGCACGCCGCCGGCCACCTGGGCGGTCGCGCCGGCCTCGCGCGCGGCCGCGCGGATGAGACCGGGAAAGCGCTCGAACGGCTGATGGGCCGAGAGCATGTCGTTGTAGGCGGTGACGATGGCGAGGTTGGGCCAGCGCAGCTCCTTGAGCGCCTGTCTATCGGGGGTCGTCGAGGCCGCGAAGCCGTGCGCCAGGTTGGTGCAGGAGAGGCGGCTGCGTGCGGGATCACCCGATGGCCGCGCGCTCATGCGTTGCAGATAGGCGGCGCGGGAGTTGCGACTGCGCTCGCGGATGCGTTCGGTGACCTCGCGTACACGTTGCTGCATGTTGCAATTCAATCCACGCTCCCCGGCGCCTTGTAGCCTTCGGGTTTCGAGGAGCCGCTGCCGAAGAGGAACTTCTCCATTTCCGCCTCGAGGAATTTGCGCGCCTTCGGCTCGATCGGTGTCAGCCGATACTCGTTCATCAGCATGGTCTGGTGCTGCAGCCAGCGCGCCCACGCCTCGCGCGAGACGCTCTCGTAGATGCGCCGGCCGAGATCGCCGGGATAGGGCGGGCGGTCGAAACCGGGGGCTTCGCGCTTGAGCATCACACACTGCACCATTCGGGCCACGTCGAGTCTCCAGTCAATCGAAAAGTTGAGCCTGATGCCCGGCACCGCGCGCGAGTCTCTCGATGAGCAGCCGGATGGGGGCAGGCAGACCGAGCCTCACCGGCTCGCGGGCGCGGTACCAGAGGGTTTGCGGCGCAGAGACTGCCGTACTGGCCGTCCCTCGCGTCCGGCGATCCGGCCCGGACAGCGTTTCCGGGCGCTCGCCGCCTGAGTCGGCTCGCCCCGAACAATGGGCCAGGAGCGGCGTGATGACAAGGTCAAAGTGCGTGAATGCATGCTCGAGCGCAGCGAGTGGCACGGGCGGCGCGCTCGTGCCCTGTAGCCTGCGCAGCGCGTAATCGGCGGCGTCCGCCGCGTCCGTGAACTCGGGCAGGCACCAGAGGCCCCCCCATACGCCACGCTCGGGGCGGCGCTCGAGCAGCACACCACCGTCCGCACGCACCGCGGCCAGCATGTAGACCTGCCGCAGCCGCCGTGCCCGCGGCCGCCTCCGTGGCGGAAACTCATGCTGTCGTCCGCTGCGGCGCGCGAGGCAGGTCGAGGATACCGGACATTCTCCGCAGGCGGGATTGCGGCGCGTACAGACGGTCGCTCCGAGATCCATCACCGCTTGCGTGTAGGTCGCGACGCGCTTCGCGGGCGTGCACTCCTCGGCTAGTGTCCACAGGCTCCGCAGAGTGGCGCTGTCGGTCGCGCGAGCCTCGATCCCGAAGTGACGCGACAACACCCGACGCACGTTGCCATCGAGAATCGGGAAGCGCTCGCCCCGACTGAGCGCCAGTATGGCGCCCGCGGTGGAGCGGCCGATTCCCGGCAGATCGGCGATCGCTTGAAAGCTCTGCGGGAATCTCCCGCCGTGCGCCCCGGCGATCCGCACCGCGGCGCGGTGCAGGTTACGCGCCCGCGCGTAGTAGCCCAACCCCGACCAGAGATGCAGCACCTCATCGAGCGTCGCCGCGGCGAGCGTGGCGATATCGGGGAAGCGGCGCATGAAGCGCTCGTAGTAGGGGATGACGGTCGCGACCTGCGTCTGCTGCAGCATGATCTCCGACACCCACACGCGATAGGCGGTACGACGGCGCTGCCAGGGCAGGTCATGGCGACCGTGGCGTGCATGCCAGCCAATGAGTGAGTCGGCGAATTTCCGGGCGCTTGCGCGGGCTGGCACTAGTTGTCGTCGCCGTCGCGCGGCGGTCGCGCCCGCAAACGCGCCGTCGAGTCGATGGGGGTGCTGCGATGCGCCGCGGCCGGTGGCCGCGCGACCTTCCGCCAGTACGCATCGGCGGTGCTGCTCCAGGTCGGGTCAGCGAGATCCGGCCACTCACCCGGCGCGAAGCTCGGGGCGCCCTGCAGGTTTGCGCCATCCAACACGACGCGATCGTCGGTGATGCGCGCGATGATCGTGTCCCACGGTACCGCCACGAGCTTGCTGTCGGCACCGGACTCGGGCTTGCCCTCGGGGATCTCCGCGGGGCCGGCCTGGGATTGCGTCTGATAGGCGATCACCACGTGGGTGGCGCGGCCTTGCGAGTCGAGGATAATGTCCTTCACTTCACCGAGCGGACTGCCGTCCGCCGAGACGACCGGCATGCCGATCAGGCTCGAGGCACGACGCTCGGCCGGTCCGCCACTCGCCGCCATGTCGACCGATGCCGACGGGCTCGCCATTGCGGTGGACGGCGCATCTTGCGAGCTCGAGGGCGAGGAGGCCGGAGCTTCAGCCGACGCGAACGGCCCCTCCGACTGGCTGCAGGAGGCGGCCGCGAGGCCCAGCACCGCGCAAAAGAGCGGCAGAAAAATCCGCATCATCGGCACACTTCAGATTTTGCGGGTTGCAAGCCGCATTCCCATCCTCACCGTCCAGCTCACCACCTGACGAGCGGCGGCAGGCTCATGAGGTAAGCCTCCGGGTCCGCGTCGGTCTGAAAGCCGAATTTCGTTCCCCGATCATAGACGAGGTTGAACTCGACGTAGCGCCCGCGCTTGAGGAGCAGCCGCTCGCGCGCCGCCTCGTCGAACGGAGTGTCCTTGCGGCGGCTGACGATCCGCGGATAAATGCCGAGGAAAGCTTCCCCGACCTCGCGCACGAAGGCGAAGTCCGCTTCGGGGTCACCGCTCGCGAGCTCATCGAAGAATATACCGCCGACGCCCCGGGGCTCGTGGCGGTGCGGGAGGTAAAAGTACCGATCGCACCAGTCCTTGAACTCGCGATAGGCGTCCGGGCGATAGGTCTCGCACGCCGCGCGCATGGCGGCATGGAACTCGGCCGTGTCCTCCTCGAAGGGAAAAGTCGGCGTCAGATCCGAGCCGCCGCCGAACCAGGAGGAGCTGGTGCTGAGAAACCGTAAATTCATGTGCACGGTCGGCACGTAAGGATTCCACATATGCGCGACCAGCGAGATGCCGCAAGCGACGAAGTGCCCTTCCGACTGCGCCGCGCCCGTGACCTGGCCGCGCGCCTGCTGACTGAGCACGCCCCAAACGTGGCTGACGTTGACGCCGACCTTCTCGAAGACGGCGCCGCGCATCAACCGGGACTCGCCGCCGCCCTGCAGCCGGTGCCCGTCGGGTCGGCGCCAGCTGCGCGCCTCGAACCGGCATTCGGGCTCGAAGGCTTCAAAAGAGGCGCAGATGCGTGTCTGCAGATCGCGAAACCAAGCCGCAGCGGTCGACGCGAACCCGCCGCTCTGAGCCTCGACGTTGCTCGGCGCATTCTGAGCCTCGCCCTTCGGGCCGGCGTCGCCGCCCAAGATCGCTCCAGAGGATTTCGTCACGTTGCGCTCTCGCGCGCCGATGCGGGATTGCGCGCCGTGCGCTCGTGCACGTAGTCAACGAGACGCGCCACCGCATCGGGGTCCGTCTCCGGCCAGATGCCGTGTCCAAGGTTGAAGATGTGTCCCGGTAGGCTTCCGGCCTCATCGAGCACACGCCCCGCGCACTGCCTGAGATCCTCCGGTGAGCCAAAGAGGGCCGCCGGGTCGAGGTTACCCTGTATGGCCTTGCCGGCACCCAACTGCCTCCTGACCGCGCCAAGCGGCGAGCGCCAGTCGACGCCGATCACATCGACCTCGAGATTCGCGACACACCCCATCAGAGCGGAGCCCTGGTTCACGTAGTAGATGAGCGGTACGCCGGCATCGCGCAGCGCCGTTACCGTACGCCGCACCGCAGGCAGGGCGAACCGCTCAAATTCGCGCGGTGCCAGCAATCCGGCCCATGACTCGAACAGCATCAGCGCCTGCGCTCCCGCTGCCGCCTGCGCACGCAGATAGGCCGCCATCGCGTCGGCGAGCCGCTCGAGCAGGCGCTCGGCCGCCCGTGGACTCGAGTAAAGGAACGAGCGGGCGGCCGCGAACTCCTTCGACGGTCGCCCGCAGACCAGGTAACAGAGCAAGGTGAAAGGGCCGCCTGCGAAGCCGATAAGCGGGACGCCCGGCGGCAGTCCCGCACGCACCAGCCGGATCGACTCGATGACGAAGGGAACGTCACGCTCCGGGACCAGGTCAGCGAGAGCTTCGATGGCGGCATCGGTGCGGATGGGTTCGCGAACGACCGGTCCGGGCTCGAACGTCAGCCCCACGCCCATTCCCTGCAGGGGGGTCATGATGTCGCTGAAGAGGATGGCGGCATCGAGCGGAAAACGGCGCAGCGGCTGTAGGGTGACTTCCGCGGCGAGCTCGGGGCTTCGCAGCAGAGTCGCGAATTCGACCTTCGAGCGTACCTGCCGGTACTCCGGCAGGTACCGGCCCGCCTGGCGCATGATCCAGATGGGCGTGTGCGGCACTGGCTGCCGGCGGCAAGCGGCCAGGAACGGAGCTGTCTGCGCGGTCATGCTGCCGCCAGCCATCGCGCCACCTCGGGTGCGTAGTACGTGATGATGAGGTCCGCGCCAGCCCGATGGATTCCCGTGAGTGTCTCGAGCACCGCCGCGCGCTCGCTGATCCAGCCGCGCTCTGCCGCGGCTTTGATCAGGCTGTACTCGCCGCTCACCTGGTAGGCCACCACGGGTACCGTGAGCGCCTCGCGGACCAGACGAATGACATCGAGATAAGGGCCTGCGGGCTTCACCATTACCAGATCGGCCCCCTCCTCGACGTCGAGCCTCGCCTCCCGCAGCGCTTCCCGCGCGTTGGCGGGGTCCATCTGATATGACCGCCGATCGCCGAAAGCCGGGGCTGATTCGGCTGCCTCCCGAAACGGTCCATAGAAAGAAGAGGCATATTTAGCCGCATATGAAACAATAGGGGTCATCGAGCGGCCATCCCGGTCGAGCAGCTGTCGGATCGCCTGCACCCGTCCGTCCATCATGTCGCTCGGCGCCACCGCATCGGCACCCGCTCGCGCGTAGTTGAGCGCGACCTGTGCGAGAGTCTCCACGGAGGTGTCGTTGTCGATCGCGCCGCTCGGCAGAACATGGCCGCAGTGCCCGTGATCCGTGGCGCCGCAAAGACAGACATCCGCCCATACCAAAAGCTCCGGGCAGGCGCTCTTGACCGCCAAGATCGCCTGTGCCGCCAGTCCCTTCGGGTCGAGCGCGGCGCTGGCGCGAGCGTCCTTCGCGGACGGTGCCGCGAACAGCAGCACCGCCGGGACGCCCGTGGCGGCCACCTCTTTGGCTTCCTTCACCAGCTCGTCCACGGAAAGCTGATATACCCCGGGCATGCTCGACACCGGATGCCGGACGCCGCGCCCGGGGACGGCGAAGAGCGGATAGATGAGCGCATCAGGCGAGAGCCGCGTCTCGCGGACCATGCGCCGCCAGGCGTCCGACTGGCGCGTGCGGCGGGGTCTCGTGGCTGGATGAGTCATGGCTTACCTCTTCTGCGAAATGGGGTTTGCGCGCACGGCGCGCAGGCTCGAGCGCGCGAGGCCCTGCAGAGTGGCCGTTTCGGCGAGTGTGAAGGCGTAACCGCGCTCGCTCAGCGCGCGCGCCGTGGTAGGCCCGATCACCACGGCGGGCGCCATGCGAAGCAGTCGCGCGAAGTCCTGCTTGCCGAGCGCGCTCTCGAGCTCGGCGACGGCGGAGGGGCTGGCGAAGGTGACGGCGCCGACCGCCTCCCGGGCGATCCAGGAGCGACAGTCTTCGATGTCGAGCGCCGCAGCGGAGACGGTGCGGTAGGCCTCGACGGTCGTCACCTGCGCGCCGAGCTGCTGAAGACCGCTTGCGAGTGTCGGCAGCGCGCGTGAGCTCGCGGGGTACAAAACGCGCGCCCCGCGGGCGAGGCCCGACGCGGCGAACGCCGCCACGAGCCCCGCGGCGCCCGGCTCGGTGGCGATGAGATCGACCGGCCAGCCGTGCTGCTCCAACACCCTGGCGGTGGCGCGACCGACAGCGGCCGTCCGCAGGTTTCGCGGCGGGCTCGAGAGGCGCGCCGCCACCGCGCCGACGCCGTGGCGGCTGGTGAATACGATCCAGTCGAACGAGCCCGCGCGGCTCAGCGCTTCATCCAGCCGCGCCGTGTCGGTGGGCAGCACGCGCACGGCGGCCCACACCAACACCGCAAGTCCGAGGCTTCTGAGCTCGGTCGACAACGGTCCGTCGCGCTCCTCGGCGCGGGTTACCACGACGGGCTTCGGCACCGGCGCTGCGGTCACGGCGCCTCCGCCCGACCCTCGACGCCGCGCTCGGCCGCGATGAGATCGGCCGCGCCCGCCTCGATCAGGTGCGAGGCGACCCGCACGCCGAGCGCTGCCGCGCCCGCCATGCTCGCCTCGCCCTCGCCGCTCGAGCGCAAAAGCCTCGAGCCCTCGAGCGCGCACACCGCCGCATGCAGGTGAAGGTCGGCGCCCGCCGCGGTGGCGAGTGCCCCGAGCGGAACCTGACATCCGCCCTCGATGCGCTCCAACAGCGAGCGCTCCGCGAGCGTGGCCAGGCGCGTCGCCAGGTGATCCAGCGGCTTCAGCCAATCCTGCGAACGCCGATCATCCGCGCGCGTACAGATGCCGATGGCCCCTTGCGACACCGCCGGGGGAAATTCCTGCGGCGGCAGATGCTGCGTGATCCGGTGCTCGAGTCCAAGGCGCTTCAGACCCGCGGCCGCGAGCACGATGGCATCGTAGTCGCCGCGATCCAGGCGCTCGAGGCGCGTTGGCACGTTGCCGCGCAGCTCGAGCAGCGTCAGGTCGGGACGGGCGCGAGTGAGGAAGGCGCGCCGTCGCAGGCTGCTGGTTCCGAGGCGGGCGCCGCGCGGCAGCTGCGACAAGCGCTCGCCGCCACGGCTGAGCAGCGCATCGCGAGGATCCTCGCGGCGCAGCACGGCCGCGAGCGTGAGTCCCGCCTCTATCGCGGTCGGCAGGTCCTTGAGGCTGTGCACCGCGAGGTCGATTCTGCCTTCGAGGAGCGCCCGATCGATCTCCTTGGTGAAGAATGCGCGGCCGCGCACCGCCCACAGCGGCACGTCGGTGCGCTCATCTCCCGTCGTGCTGATGGGAATGAGCTCCACCGGCGGCGCGCCGGCGAGCGCCCGAATGAGGCCCTCGACATGATGAGCCTGCCACAGGGCGAGCGCTGAGGCGCGGGTGCCGATGCGCAGTTGTTGGCTCCGCGGCGCGCCATGCGGGTCGCTCATGGCTCCCCCGCGCTCATGAACCGGTAACCGACGCCCCAGACGGTGAGGAAGTGTTGTGGATTGGCGGGATCGCGCTCGAAGCGCTTGCGCAGCCTCAGGATGAAGTTGTCGACGGTGCGCGTGGAGGGGAAGACGTCATAACCCCAGACGCGCTCGAGCAGGTCCTCGCGCGAGACGATCTGCCCGGGGCGCTCGGCGAGAACCTTGAGGATCATCGCCTCCTTCTCGGTCAGCTCCTGAGCGGCGCCGTTCCACGAGCGGGCGCGGAACGCGCGGAAATCGACCTCGTTGCCGCCGAAGCGCAACATCGCGCCCTCAGCCGCCGATGCGCTCTGATACCAGTCCCAGCGACGCAGGATGGCCCGGATCCGCAGCAGCAGCTCCTGCAGATGGAATGGCTTGGCGAGGTAATCGTCGCCGCCGGACTCGAGGCCGCGCACGCGGTCGGCGGGATCGCCGCGCGCCGTGAGGAACAGCACCGGCGTGTTGTCGCCTCGCTCGCGCATCGCACGGCAGACGGTAAAGCCATCGATCTCGGGCAACATGACATCCAACAGCACGAGGCCGCAGGAGCGCGTCGCGAGCCACTCGAGGGCGCTGCGGCCGTCGGCGACGGGTTCGACGTCGTAGCCTTCCGCGCGCAGGTTCTCGACCACGCCGGCCGCGAGGTGCGGCTCGTCCTCCACCACGAGAATGCGGCGGGCGTGCTCCGGCGGAACGGTCATGATCGCTCCCGCCGCGCCTGCGCTTCGCCCACCGATCCCATCGCCTCGGTCCGCACGCAGGTCCCGGGGCGCGGCGGCTCCCCCGCGGGCCACGCGAGCACGAAGGTCGCGCCCTGGCCGGCGCCGGCGCTCTGCGCGCCGACACGGCCGCCCGCGAGCTGCATCAGGCGCCGCACGATGTAGAGCCCGAGTCCGGTGCCGAACCGACTGCCGCCGCCGCCAGGGTGCAGACGCGTGAACTTCTGGAAAAGCCGCGCGCCATCGGCCGAGCGGAAGCCGACGCCGCTGTCTGAGATCGCGAGCTCGATCTCACCGGCGGTGCGCCGGCCGACGAAAGCGATGGTCCCGCCGCCGACCGGGGCGACCGCCGCGAGCGCATTCTCGAGCAGATTGCGCAGGATGACATCGAGCGCCAGCGGATCGGTCATCACCTCCAGTCCGCGCTCGATGTCGGCGCTGATGGTGATGCGGTCTTTGGCGGCGCGCGTCTCGGAGCCGGCAACCACCCGCGCGACGGCGCCCGCGAGCTCCACCGGCTCGTAGCGCAGCTCCACCCGGCCGCGCTCGAGCCGCATGCTCTCGAGAATCTGCGTCACCATGCCCTCCATGCGCGCGACATCCGACAGCATGCGCTC
>Ga0335074_10004367_pt1 | contig 19486 bp, 12 predicted proteins | sample Lox_Sample_23_FD_206715 | JGI IMG/M metagenome (GOLD analysis project Ga0335074, IMG submission 206715) | Soil microbial communities from Loxahatchee National Wildlife Refuge, Florida, United States - Lox_Sample_2.3 | ecosystem: Environmental > Terrestrial > Soil > Wetlands | place: USA... | reverse complement strand
TGGCTCCAATCTGTTTCGCCACTACCGACTCATGCCGCCCCGCGTCGCTGCAAGGCCAGACCGCAGATGTGTGCATATTGTAGGGGCCAAGCCCGGCCATCTCCGGCCAGTTTCCAGCAAAACCGTACGAGTCAACTAACCCGCCGGTTGGTATCATACCGAACGCCCGAGAGGATGACTCTGCTGCCAACAAGCGCTGGGGTGCCGAAACGAGCGGGAGATGGCCGGCATAACGCCGGCCATGACGTGATCGTGGCAGATCACATAGTACCGCCAGCACGAGGGAACCAGTGACGCGCCCTCGACCCTTCGTGGCCCCGTGTAAGCCTTTTCCGACCTACACCGGCGATCCGGCGTTCGGCAGGATCAGTCCAGTGGCAACCGCGGCGGGCGCAAAACGCGGACGCGCCCGGCGTGAGCGTCGGGGCTCCCGCGATCCCCCATTGACCCGCTCCACCTCCAGCCTCCGTTCGCCGTCCGCGCCGGCAATAAGCCGCCCGATCAGCGACTCGTATCCTTTTAAAGTATCCCCAAGCGCCAGATGCCGCGCGGCGTAGTTCCGCGCATTCTCGCGCAACCGGCGCGACAGCGCGGCATCCTCCAGCACCTCCTGGATCCGCCGCGCCAGCCCCTTGGAGTCGAAGAACGGCGTCAGCACCCCGTTCCGCCCGTCCTCAATGAACTCGCGGACCGGCGGCGTATCGCTGCCGACAACCGCACAGCCGGCCGCCAGGGACTCCCGCAGCGACCACGAAGCGACGAACGGGTATGTCAGATAAACATGCGCATCGCTGCGCCCAAGCAACTGCAGATAGGTCTGGTAATTGACCCGCCCGGGGAACACCACCCGCTTCGGATCGACCACCTTGCCGAGCTCCGCGCACATCAGCTCGCGCCACGTCCCGCGCGGGCACGGCGCCCCATAGCTGACCCCGTCGCCGCCAACCATGACGACACGGATGTCCTTGCGCGCCCGCAGCAGATGCGGCAGCGCCCGCATCATCACATGGAACCCGCGATACGGCTCCAGGTCCCGCGCCACATATGTGACCAGCTTGTCCGCCTTGCCGATCTTCATCCCGCCGACGGTCAGCTCCTCCCGCCGGCCCTTCGGATCCGGCTTGCACGTGTCCAGATCGACGCCCTCGGGCAACAGCGTGATCCGCTCCTGCGCCCAGCGCGGATAGGTCGAAAGCTGCCAGCGGGTCGGCGTGAAGCCGTGCTGGCCCAGATTGAGCGCCAGCAGATTGGTCGCATTCTTCGCCCGTATGCGCGGATAATCCGCGACCGCCGTCGGGAACTCGGGATCGAAGCCGACATCCACGTCCTTGATCTGATAGTAGAACTCCATGTAGCCGAGCAGCGGCGCGTTCGGCCACACATCGGGCAGGTTCAACAACTCGCCCCAGCCGTGATGGCCGATGATGATGTCAGGCTCGAAACCCAGCGCCTTCAGCCGCGCCGCGGTGACCGCCACCGCCTCGGCGCGCCGGCCGGCGGCATCGAGGTCACGCGCAACGATATGGGTGGTGATCGCGCTGGGCGGCGGCACGAGATATGGCACCTTGCGCACGCCCGACAGGTGATTCCCATTCGGCTCCGTGATGAATACCACATCGTTGCTGCGCGACGCCGCGAGATGACGTGCGACGTGCAGGAACTGTCCCGGGAAGTTCTGATGAACGAACAGATATTTCACCCGGCACCGCCCCGCACTACGTATGCCGACACTGCCCACCGCCCCGTCATACCCGCTCCCCCGACGTCATGGCCGGCCTTGTGCCGGCCATCTCCGGCCGCTCACGCACGCCTGCACGCATCGCCGCATCGTCGTCAGCGGACTCGCCGTGGTTTGCGGGTCGCCTCGACCGGCTTCGGCCCGGTTGTACGCGCTGCCCCCCTGGCGCCGCTCGCGCCGTCGCGCCGGCGCAGCACGATCTGGAATGCCTCCAAACCTGCCAGGCTCGCGGCCTCGCAGGCGCCGCCAGCTTCGATCGGCCCGACCGAGGACCCGTCAACGAAGGTCGCCGAGTAGCTGCATTCGTGGGTTTCCGCCGCCGCCCCCTTCAGCCGCACGCGCAGGCCAAGTACCGGCAGGGCCATTCCCCGGCTGCCGCAAAACTTCCCGCCCTCTGCCCATGGTGACAGCCAGCCGCGTCCCAACACCGCCTGGTACTCGATATCGGCGGCAGCAATCTCGTCGCGTGGCGTGATGCCGAACCCCTCGATCCACAGCTTGGAGCCGCGGACCCCAATCCACTCGCCAAGCCGCCCGCCTACATCGCCGGTACGTTGCACATGCGCCACTGCTTCGGCCTCGGCCGGCACGGCGGCCAGTGCGGGAGCAGTACCGGCGACGGCAGTTGCGGGCTCGCCACTCAGCCGAGTGACCTGCAGTTGGGGGGCGGCGTCGGGCGGCGCCCCCGGCGCCTGGTAGATCGTCACCAGCACCTGCGCCGGCCCCTCGGCAACCCGCACCAGCGCGCCGTCGCCGCCACTCATCCAGCCGTCGTCGCGGAACGTGCTGATGCGGACCGCATCGGGGCGCCGCAGCGGTCCAGGCGGCAAGGAGATGCGCACGCCGGGCAGGCCATTCGCGCCGGCCACCGGAGAGCCCGGCGGCTGGAACACGGCAAACAGCCCCGTCTCCAACATCATCAGGTGACCCGAGACCTTCAATTCGGTCATGCGGCTCTGCGGCGCCGTCGCCGCATTCGGGTTCTGCTCGGGTCGGCGGGCGACGGCTCGGGCGGCTTCAGCCATGCGGATTTTCTCGCTGGTTCGACGTTGGATAGTCATCGGGACAAAGGACGGAGGCAGGCATTCTAAGGTCGTGTCTATTACTTCATTCTTGATCCTTGAGCTACCGCACTGCAAGCAGAGCGTTATTAATTGCGGGCGCAGAAAGCCCAAGCGGCAGCAGGAAGCCGCGCCCCGTACGGCGGATCCGCTCGGCGGGCGCACCGATATCGAACGCGGCGACGCGCAGGCCCGCGCGCCATGCATCTGTCAAGGCGTAACACCAGGTTTCCGGCGAGATCGACGGAAGCAATGCCAGCCCCGCCTGCTGCGCCCGGATCAGGCTCGTCGCTTCCTCTGCCCGAAACTCTCCGGTAACAAACACCCGTCCGGTCGCCATCAGCCGGCGATCGTCGATCGTGTGTCCGACGACGATGAACTCCAGCGGAAGGTCGCGCGCCGCGGCATCACGCGCGCAGGCAAGCAGCACATCGTAGCCCTTGGTGACCCCAATTGCGCCGATCACGCACACCCGGCGGCGGCCGCGTTCCGACGACAAAGCTCCGGCAACGGTCGGCAGCGCGCCATCATCTTCATGTGGCACGACCACAGGGCGAAGCCCGGGGAAGTGGCGGCAAAGCCGCATCGCGGCGTCCTCGGATGGCACCACGATGCGTCGTGCGCCGCCCAGCAGGCGCGCCGAACGCCGGCGTAGCGCCGCGACCGAGATCGGCTCCTCAAGTGCACTACCGGCGTCCGCGACACAGGCCTCGCATGTCCCCACGTCCGGCTCGCCGCAGTAGCGCCGGTCCGGCCCGATCAGTATCGCCCGCGGACAGAACCAGATGTAGTCATGCACGTGCACCTCATAGGGGAGCGCGAGGGCCGCGATCAGGTCGTAGATTGCAGGGGGATGCCCGATGATGTGGTGCAGCTCAAGAAAATCAGGCGCCTCGCCCCGCAACAGTCGTTGCAGGGCCGGCAGTTCGTCCGGCAGCGCATAGCGCAGGTTGGGGTAGCCGCCTTCCGCTCCGTCGCCGACCACCACCCCTGGGGCCGCTCCATCGGTCCGATCCGGCCGCAGCACGATCGTCCGCTGGCCGGCGGCGCGATGCATGTGGCAAGATTCGGCGATGCGCCGCTCGATACCGCCGCCGTCGGCATGGGTGATCAGGATGGCCGCAGTGCTGCCGCGCCGGCGTGCAGCCCGCCAGCGCTGAAGGTCGAGCCGGCGAAGCGGATCAGCCAGCGGGTCGGCGGCGATCCAGTCGGCGATCAACCGGTCGTAGCCCGGATGCAGCCGGTTCAGAATGGCTTCGTTGCGCTGCCGCAGCGCTCGGCCGGCCGGGCCGAACGAGCGGCCTCCGGCATGCGCCACGAACACGCCCGCGGCGGCCACATGCCGCCATCCAAGGTGCCGCGCGCGCAGGCAGAAATCGTTCTCTTCGCCATAGCCTTGGGCGAACAATCCGGTGCGGAACAGGCCGACCGCATCCACACAATCCCGACGCATATACATGCAGAAGCCGATAGCGACCGGGATCTCGACCACCATCCCGGCGTTTGCCCGTTGCGCGAGCGCCGCAAGCCGGGCCGTCTCTGTTGCGTCCGGAACCGGATTGCTGCCTGCCTGTCCCGGGTAGCTCAGGATCGTTGCGCTGTTCGAGAGCGGCGTCGCCGTGCCGGTAAGCGGCGTTGAATAGGCCGCGGCGCGCAGCCCCGGCAGCCACCCGGGCGCCACGAGCGTGTCGCTGTTCAGCAGCACAACGTCGCGGCCCCGGCAGGCCAGCAGGCCGGCATTGGCGCTGGCCGGAAAGCCGAGCGGCTCGGCATGGCGGATCAGGCGGATCCGCCGCCGCCGCGCCAGCTCGTCGAGCGCAGCAGCGAGTTCCGCATCAGGTGAGGCATCATCGACAACCACCAGCCGGCTCGGCGGCGGCAGTGCTGCCCGCACGCTGGCGAGGCAGGCGAGCGTTTCTTCCCGGGCGCCGTGAACGGTGACAACCACATCGGCCGGCCGGCGGCGGGGTAGGGGGGCCGCGCTCCCCCTCCCCTTGCGGGAGGGGGATGGGGGGTGGGGGCCGTGCCTCGGGAGAGACGGACCCACTAAGCGCCTGCTTCGATCCGGCTCCCGCAAGGTGAGGGGGGGTAATACTGCCACGCGTCGTTCCCATCCAGGATCGACCGGGCTCCCGAGCAGGTTGCGCCCATCGCTGCCGAGCACGTGCAGCGCTCCGTCCATTCCGCGGAGTGCCGAGGCCGGCACCCGGAACTTCCGAATACGCGCCAGCGCGCCGGCGGATGCGACCTGCCCCGCATCGGTGGCGACCCGCCGGATGCAAGTCTCGCCTCCCTCAGGGCGGACAATAAGCACGGGATCGGTGTCGGGATCGCCCGGATGCCATGCCCAACCGGCGAGTCCGCCCTCGCAGGCGGCAACGAAACCTTCTGTCCGCCGGATGCCTGCAAGGCGGATCGGGCTGCCCAGCAGGTGCAGCCCGTTGCAGGAGAGAACAGAGACCTGGTGCCATGGCCCGCCACGACGTGGCAGCCGGTGCAGTCCCGCCGCTACAGGCCGCCCGATCGGCTGCCCTTCCAGACACAGCGTTGCCGTTGCCTTCCGATCGAGGAGCCGGATCAACACCTGGTCCGGCGCAACGTAACCGCACCATCCCTCCGCCGCGGCTTCGGCAGTGATGGCGGTTGCCAGCTTCTCCAGCGAAGGAACCAGCGCGTGGCCGGCCAAGGCGCTTGCCAGCGCGCTCGCGGCACCTGTCGGATCGCCGAGCGCACGCCTGCTGCCCGCCAGGCCCAGCCACGCCTCCCGCACCGGGCGTTCGGCAACAGCGGTGGCGAACAATGAGGCGGCGCGCGCATCGTCGATGCCCAGGCAGGCTGTCGCAAGCGCCAGCCTGAGCGCCGGCTCCCCCGGCACCAGGCGGCAGGCGCGGTCCAGCCATCGAACGGAGTCGGCGCGCGCGCTTGCGCTCTGCGCATTGGCGAAGGCTTCGGCGGCCAGTTCCGCCGAGTCAGGCGGCGGCGGTGGACCGAACCCCAGGAGTGTGGACGACTTCACTTCTCCCGCTCTGCGGGAGAGGCCGGTTCGCGAAGCGAACCGGGTGAGGGTGCTCGTGCACCCGGCATCCTCACCCGCCGCGACCTCTCCCACAGAATGGGAGCGGTGGATTCCTTACCGGCTGGCGACACGTGCCTCGGTTTCGGCGGGGGCAGCAGGTGGACGCGGCAATCCAGCAAGGTCCCCGTTGGCCTCGGCCAAGCCCTGACCGACCGCACGTTCCAGCCAGACTCGCGCCTGCTCGAAATCCTGCTCGCCGGCCAGACCGCGCGCGAGGTACCGTCCGAGCATCATCTGAGCGTAGGCGTGGCCGCGTTCGGCAGCGCTGCGGAACCAGCGCTGTGCGGTCACGCGGTCGGTCGGCACTTCGTGCCCCCCACCGTTCATCGCACCGAGCGCGAACATCGCACCAACATGGCCGCGGCCGGCCGCGCGTTCGAACAGCACCATCGCGCCCGGATGATCGCGCGGGCCGCCGCGGCCGTTCAACATCAGTTCGGCAAGCGCGACCTCGGCCTCCATCATCCCGATTTCCGCCGCGCGCGCGAACCACGCCCGCCCCGCCTCCGGGTCGGCATCCACGCCACGGCCCTCGATCAACATGCGCCCGTACCAATACTGCGCGTTGACGACGCCATCAGCAGCCTTGCGAAGCCACTCGGCTGCTTTGCGGTCGTCGCGTTCAACCCCGATCCCCTCCGCAAGGCAGACGCCGAAATTGAACGCCGCCACCAAGTCGCCCGAACCGGCGGCCTGCTCGAACCATTCCCGCGTGCGGATCGCGTCGTCCGTCTCGCCCACTCCCTGCAGCAGCAGGTTCGCGAGATCGACGCGCGCCCGTGAATCGCCCCCTTCGGCGGACATACGCAACCAGTGCGCCGCCTCCTGCTGGTCACGCGGCACCCCGGCGCCGGTGAGGTAAAGCATCCCGAGAGCGCGGGCGGCAGCTTTGTGTCCGGCTTCCGCGGCACGGCGAAACCACATGCCGGCTTCGGCATAGTTCGGCGGCAGTGGGCCGCCTTTGGCATAGAGGTCGCCGACCAGCACCGCCGCCTCGGGGTCGCCGGCGACGGCGGCCTTGCGCAGCCAGGATTCGCCCTCGAGCGGGTTGGCCGGCACGCCGAGGCCCTGCATCAGGGCCAGACCCCAGCGGGCCTGCGCCGAGCGGTTGCCCTTTACCGCCCCATCCCGATACAGCGCGCTGGCCGCCGCACGGTCGGGCGCCGTGCCGATCCCGCGCTCGGTCATCACCCCGGCCAGATAAAGCCCGGTCGGCAGCCCGGCCTGGGCCGCACGCTGCAGCCAGCCGAATACCTCCTCGTTCTGCTTGGCATCCGTCGCCTCGCGCGCCAGCGCCAGCGCATAACCGAGCGCTCCCTGCGGGCAGCCAGCCTCCGCCGACGCTTTGTACCAGCGATGCGCGGTATCGAGATCTCGCAGGGCCTCCGGCCCCGACGTCAGTATATAGCCGAGCACCGCCTGGCCGTCGGCGGAACCGCCCTCGGCGGCGAGCCGGGCCCATTTGACCGCAGAGTCGAAATCCGGCTTGCCGTCGCTGTCGTTCGCGGTGAACAGGGCGGCGGCGGGTCGTGCGCCCGCCTCGAGCGGGGCTGCGGGTCCCTGCATCAGCAGGATGGCCAGCAGCGACTGCGCCTCGACATAGCCCTGGGAGGCCGCGCGGGTGAGCCAGCGAAGCCCGTCGGCACGGCTCGGCGGCACCCCGCCGCCTTCCAGGTAGCAACGGCCGATCCGGTACTCCGCCTCGGCCAGGCCGGCGCGCGCTGCCCGCGACAGCATCCGGAACGCCGGCCGCAGCTTGCCCTGTTGGGTCAGGCGAATCCCGAGCCGCAGCGCCGCTGGCGGCGAGACGGGCGAAATCAGTCGATCAAACACCGGGGCGCATGTCTCCCATCGTCACGGCCGGCGAAGGCCGGCCATCACCGCTTTCCGGCGGAGCCCAAGAAGAGAGATGGATGGTCGGGCCAAGCGCGGCCATGGCGGTGCGCGCCCACGCGACGGTGTGTGCCCGCGCTGGCCGACTGTGCGGCCGGCAGTCGCTCACGGCTCATGCATTGCATCGCGAGCCACCGGCATTACACGCGCAAGCAGGTACTGGAGCACGGTCTGCTTGCCCACTTTGATATCGGCCGTGACCGGCATGCCGGGAATCAGGGTGAAGCCGTCCCGCATCCCACGCAGCGCCACCCGGTCGATCGTGATGCGCGCGTGATAATAAGGCTCGAGGTTGTTCGTGGGGACCGGAATCGGATCATTGTCGCTCTCGCGTGACGGGTCCTGCGAGGAGAAGCTGTTCGGGCTGACCAGCCGCAAGGTCCCGTACGCCATGCCGTACCGCGTGAACGAGAACGTATCGAACTTGATCGCCACCGGATCACCCAGGTGGACGTATCCGTCGTCGTCGCCGCCGATGTCGGCCTGTATTTCGAGTGGTGCGTCGGCCGGCATCAAGGTCATGAGCTGCTGGCCTGACTGCAGCACCGAGCCGACCGAGGCCTTTGCCATGGTCAGCACCGTAGCGTCACGATCGGCGCGCAGCACGACCAGCTCGCGTCGTAGTTGCGCCTTCTCCAACTGCTGCCGGGCGTCGGAAAGCTTGCCGGTTGCCTCGGCAAGCTTTTGCGACACGTCAGCGTGCCAATCCTGGACATAGCCGTCACGCTCGGCAATCTGTGCGGACAACTCCCGCGCCGCCGCCTGAGCTGTCTGTTCGGCGTTCAGCAGATTCCGCTGCATCTCCGCGCGATTGTCCATTGCCTGCAGCGTGTCCAGCTTGCTGCCGACCTGCAGGCGCTCCAACTGGCGGCGCATCCCCTCGACGTCTTTCGCCACGTTGAGCCGGTCCTGATAGCCCTGGGCGTCCGAATTCGAGCGCTTGATCTCCGCCACCAACTCATCGATCTTGTCACTGTAGTTCTGCAGCTTGTAATTGTACTCGGCTTGCCGCTGGGCGAAGATCGCGGCCTGCAACGAAAGATCGGGATTCAGCCCGGTATAAGTGAACGGCTTGCCCGCGGCCTCGGCCTGTTCGCGATCGACCTCCGCCTGCAGGCTCGACACCTGGGCAGCAAGCGCGCCGAGATCGGCCGCGGCGAAGGTCGGATCGAGCCGCGCCAGCACTTGCCCGGCTTGCACCTTCTCGCCGACGTGGACGTTAATCTCGCGCACGATGGCGGTTTCCAGCGGCTGGACCACCAGTACCGGCGACTTCGAGACAACTTCGCCGCGTGCGGTGACCGTCCGATCCACCTTGAGCAGACCGATCGTCAGCAACATCGAGAAGAACAGGGCGCTGATGATCCACGCCACCCCGCGCGCCATGCGCGGGACCGGCGCGCTCAGCACCGCCGTGGAAGGCGACTGGAACTCCAGCAGGATGGGGAGAGCGGGGTCGTCCCGCTCGACGAGGTCAGTCCCCGTCCTAGTCCCCTTGGACAAGCGTGGGAGCGAGAGCGGCATGCCGGTGGCCTTGCGTTTCCATGTGGCGGTTCTGCTGTGCCCAGAGCTGCCGATAGACCGAGCAGCGCTCGAGCAGCGTGCGATGCGGCGCGAGGTCCATCACCTTGCCCCTCTCGAGCACGAGGGTCTGGTCGCACTCGGTGAGCGAGGACAGTCGGTGAGAAATGATCACCATGGTCCGTCCGCGGCCGATGCGCAGCAAGTTGGCGTTGACCAGCGCCTCGCTCTCCGGGTCGAGTGCGCTGGTGGCCTCATCCAATATGAGGATGCGCGGATCCAGGATGAGCGCGCGGGCGATGGCGAGGCGCTGCCTCTGGCCGCCCGACAGGTTGGGCGAGCCTTCTTCAATGTAGGTTTCATAGCCGTTCGGCATGCGCTCGATAAATTCCTCGGCGCCGGCAAGCCGGGCGGCGCGCACCGCATCCTCCAGCGTCAGGCCGGGCCGGCCGGCGATGATGTTTTCGCGGATCGAGCCGCGGAACAGGAAATTATCCTGCAGCACCACACCAAAACTCGAGCGCAGATGCCGCAGGTTGATCTCCCGGAGGTCGGCGCCGTCGATTTTCAGAAAGCCCGAGTAGTCCCGGTTGATGCCTTGCAACAGGCGCGCGACGGTCGATTTGCCGGACCCGCTGCGTCCGACGATGCCGAGCATCGTTCCGGCCGGCACCTCGAAGCTGACCCGGTCAAGCGCCGGAAGCTTGGTACCCGCATAAGTGAAGGTGACATCCTGGAAGGTGATCGCGCCGGCGAATTTTGGGCGCAGGCCGCCCGACGCGGCATCCGCCTCCAGCGGGCGGTTCAGCACTGCCGCCGCCTCCCCGATCGCGCCGCCGACTTCTTCGAAATCCTCGATCAGCCGGGCTAACCCGACCAGTGGTTGGGCCACCCGCTGCGAGAGCATCATAAACGCGAACAAGCCGCCGACGGCATAACCACCTGTGTCCTGCAGCGCGATATAGATGCCGATCATGATCACGCCGATCCACATGAACCGCTCGATCGGCGTGACCAGGGTCTGCGGCCAGTTGGCCAGCGTCCCGAACGCCATCCGCCGGCGCCCCACCTCGGCGATGCACTCGTCCCACAGCGTCTTGCGCTGCGGCTCCAGAGCCAGCGACTTCACCGTGCGCACACCGAAAATGGTCTCGCCCAGCGCCGCCGACTTGTCGGTCTCGGCCTTGATTACCCGCGCCAGCCGGACCCGGAGCGGCCGCAGGAACCCCAGGATGATCATCGTGATCATACAGGCGCACCCGAGCACGATCCACGCGAGGGTGGCATCAAGGAAGAACAGGAACGGCAGCAGCACCCCCAACGTCATCAGGTCGAGGAAGGTGGCCAGCAGCTTGCCGGTCAGGAATTCACGCACCCGGTGGATCTGGTTGATCCGGTACATCGTCTCGCCGGCCGGATGCCGCTCAAAATAGTCCACCGACAGGCGCACCAGCCGGTTGAACACGTGCAGATTGAGCCGCGTATCGATGCGCACGCCAACGGTCAGCACGATCAGTCGGCGCGAGTAGCCGAGCAACGTCTCGTAGAGAATGAAGATCGCCACCAGCACGGAGAGCATCGTCAGGGTCGCGTACCCGCGGTGCTGCAGCACCCGGTCCACCACCGTCATCATCACCAGCGGGGGAAAGATCGCCAGGAAGCTCATGGTCAGCGAGGCGATGCCGATATCGCGCAGTGACTTCTTCTCGGTCATCACCAGCCCGGCGAGCCAGCGCAACGAAAACGGCGCCTCGGCCTCCACCTGGCCGCGACCGGCACGCATCAGCACGGCTTCGCCAGACCACACCTGGCCGAGCCGCAACTCATCCACCGGCACGGCAGCCTGGCCTTCCGGTGCCATCGGGTCGCGAATGAATACGACCTTATGCTCAGTGTTGGCCGCGACCACGAGCCCGGCGCTGCCGTCATCGAACAGCAGTACCACCGGGCCGGCGTTGTGGAAGCGCATCAGGTGCCGCCAGCGCAACCGCACCGCGCGCGACCACAGGCCGGAGTTGCTGGCCCAGGCTGACAGCGACGGCGCGGTGGGCACCGCCGCTCCTTCGACGTTCCGGAACTCGGCCGGATCGAGTTCCATCCCGTAATAGCGGGCGGCCATTACCATGGCTTGCAGGCGCGGTGGCAGCCCGTTGGCGGACCGTTGGTTGGAGACAGCCATCTCCACCACGACATCCCCATCCGGGTTGTCTCCGTGGCCCTCAGGACCCAAGCCGGTCTCGTTCGTTAGATCCACGCGCAGTTCCCTTCAGCGGCGCTCCGGACGGGACGGCGAGGCGTTCTGCCGGCAGGGGCCGGGACCTCGTCGGATCGGGGCTGCACCGTCAGGCCACGATAATTATGCTGCCGATTGACAACGAAGAGCAAACGAACGCACAGGCACCCTCCGCTCATCTCCTTGGCGCTCGAAGACGTGATTTTATGACATACTGGGGGCTTCGGAGGGAAGTGGTTTCGCCTATGGCGAGCGCCTGATCCCCAAACGATACGATGGTATTCGGGACGCAGAATATGCCACCCATTGACGACACGGTCGGAGCCTTCATTCCCGGGCGGCGGTCGGTCCTCGATCCGCTCGGCACCGGGCGACTGTCCGGGCTGGAGTTTGCCGTGAAGGACCTGTTCGACGTCGCCGGCGGCATCACCACCTACGGCAACCCGGACTGGGCCCGCACCCACAAGCCGGCGCGCAGCACCGCGCCGGTCATCCTGACCCTGCTGCAAGCCGGCGCACGGCTGGTCGGCAAGACCAAGACGATGGAACTTGCCTACGGCCTGACCGGGGAGAACATCTGGCACGGCACTCCGCGCAATCCGGGCGCACCGGGCCGCTTTCCGGGCGGGTCGAGCTGCGGCTCGGCGGCCGCGGTGGCAGCCGGGCTGGTCGATTTCGCCCTCGGTTCGGACACCGGGGGTTCGGTGCGCATCCCCGCCAGCTATTGCGGCGTGTTCGGCATTCGCCCGAGTTTCGGCGCCATCAGCCTGGCGGGCGCGCGCCCGTTGGCCCCAAGCTTCGATACGGTTGGCTGGTTCACCCGCGATGCCTCGCTGCTCGCCACCGTTGGTGAGGTGCTGCTGCCCGGGGATCGATCAAGTGTCAGCGGGCCGCTGCTGCGCGTCGAGGAGGCCTGGGTGAATGCCCAGCCCGAGGTCGCCGAGGTGCTGCGCCCGCAGCTCGAACGGCTCGAACAGGTCCGCGGCCGCGCCGTCGGCGCGCGGCTGGCGCCTGAGGGCATCGACAGCTTCTATGACCATTTCCGTGTGGTGCAGGCCGAGGAAGCGTGGGCCGTGCTGGGCGACTGGATCGAGACAACACAGCCCCGGCTCGGACCCGGAGTGACCGAGCGCGTTGCCGCTGCCCGCATCACCGAGCCGGCCGTAGTAGCACCGGGACGGGCCTTCCGCCGCGTGTTGCAGGCACGCATCCGGCCGCTGCTCGCCGGGGGCGCTGTCCTTGTTTATCCGACCAGTCCGTGTCCGGCGCCCCTGCTGACCGCATCGGTTGCGGAACAGGAGGCGATCCGGCAGGCGACCGTCGGCGTGACGGCCATTGCAAGCCTGTGCGGCCTGCCGGAAGTATCCCTTCCCGCCGCGACGGTCAGGGGTGCCCCGGTCGGGCTGTCCTTCGTCGCGGCCGCCGGCCGCGACTCCGGCTTGCTCGCCTTCGCCCGCGAGGCGGCCGGCACGCTCGGCCTGCCCACGTGACCAGCCAACGGAACGCTCCCGCCATGCAGATCCGGCCCGCCACCGAGACCGACCTTCCCGAGATTCAGTCGATCTACGCCCATCACGTGCTGACCGGCACCGGGACCTTCGAAGAAGAGCCGCCGTCGGTCGAAGAGATGCAGGAGCGGTTCGAGAAAGTGCGCAGCCGGGGCTGGGACTGGCTGGTCGCCGTCGACGCGAGCGGCGTGCTGGGCTTCGCCTATTACACGCAGTTCCGCGATCGCACCGCCTATCGCTTTACGGTGGAGGACAGCATCTACGTCCGCGAGGACGTGCGCGGTCAGGGCGTGGGCAAGGCGCTGGTGGTCCGGCTGATCGAGGACGCCACCGCGCACGGCTTTCGCCAGATGGTGGCGGTGATCGGCGATTCCGAGAATGTCGGCTCGATCGGCGTGCACGCGAGCCTGGGCTTCCAGATGGCCGGCACGCTGCGCGCCGCGGGCGTCAAGTTCGGCCGCTGGCTTGACGTGGTGACGATGCAGCGCCCGCTTGGCCGCGGCAGTGAGGATGTGCCTGTGATCGGTGATCGGTAACCGGTGCGTACGGCGGACGCTGGTCCGCAGCAGCGGCGGCCCGCCTGAGGTCGGCGATCCCTGAGCTCACTCTGTGCCGGGCGAGGAACGAATACCGCCCAGCGCCCGGGCCAGCAGCGGGAAACGAGGCGAAGCGAACGGGTTGACCAGCGTGACGCCACCAAGCGTGCGCCCGTCAAGCCGTGCCAGCAACTGATCCCATGTTGCCCGGCGCTCGGGCGATGTCGCTTCCGGCCGATAGCTGGTCAAGGGCGACCGGCTCGCCGCGGCGGGTGATGATGACGGTTTCACCAGGGCGCGGCGACCTCTCCCGCAGAGCGGGAGAGAGGTGTGGGTGGCCCTTAGCGCGCCCCGATCTCCACCGGCTGGCGCCCGCCGTTCGCCGACTGCAGCCGGCGCTCGGCGATCTGCGCCTTCATCGCCTTCTGCAGCTTCTCGAAGGCGCGCACCTCGATCTGGCGCACCCGCTCGCGGGAGATGCCGTATTGCTGCGACAGCTCCTCGAGCGTGGTCGGGTTGTCCTTCAGCCGGCGCTCGATCAGGATGTGCCGCTCGCGCTCGTTCAGAGTCTTGAGCGCTGAGGACAGCAGCGCCTTGCGGCCGCTGAGTTCCTCGCGGTCGGCGATCGCACTCTCCTGGCTTTCCGACTCATCGACCAGCCAGTCCTGCCACTCGCCCTCGCTGTCGGAGCGGACGGGGGCGTTCAGGCTGTGGTCGGGCGCCGCCAGCCGACGGTTCATACTGATCACGTCCTGCTCGGGCACGTCGAGCATGCGGGCGATCTTAGCCACCTGCTCGGGCTTCAGGTCGCCGTCCTCGATCGCCTGCATCTGGCCCTTGAGCCGGCGCAGGTTGAAGAACAGCTTCTTCTGGGCCGCTGTTGTGCCCATTTTCACCAGCGACCAGGAGTGCAGGATGTATTCCTGGATGGCGGCCCGGATCCACCACATCGCATACGTCGCGAGGCGGAACCCGCGGTCCGGATCGAACCGCTTCACCGCCTGCATCATTCCGACATTGCCCTCGCTGATCAGCTCGCCTACGGGCAGGCCGTAACCGCGATAACCCATGGCGATTTTCGCCACGAGGCGCAAATGTGATGTGACAAGTTTGTGGGCAGCTTCCATATCCGCTTCGTCACGCCACCGACGGGCGAGCGTAAGCTCCTCCTCGGGCGACAGCATGGGAAACTTGCGGATCTCTTGCAGGTACCGCGAGAGGTTGCCCTCCGGCGCGATATTAAGGACGGCAGAGGCCACGTTCGGCTCCTTTCGTCTAGCGGCGTCGTGTCCTACCCAATACGGCATAGGCATAAACGCCGCGGACTGAATGACAGTCCACACGATGGCAAGGATGTTACGTCCCGGCTACTGGCCCCGCCACCGCGGCGGCCCGGGACCGGATCGCTCGCCGAGGCTTCGGCGAACCGAGGCGGCCTGGCCCACGCGCCTCGATGTAAGTCTTATACAGGACTCCACCAGTCCTGTCAACAATGTTGACCTATTGGGTCAGGATTGTGGCGTCCGCATGTCACGATCGAGCGATGCGATTAAGCCAACCATGTCCGCCGGTGGTGGGGTCTCGAATGACAGCCGCTCCCCCGTATCAGGATGGGCGAAGGCAAGCCGCGCCGCGTGTAGGGCTTGCCGGGGGAAGTCGAGCAGCTCCGTCCGCGGGGGTTCCGGGACCAGCCGTGCCCACTCGGGGACTCGGCGAAGATAGACCGGATCGCCCACGATCGGATGGCCCCTAGCGCTCAGATGCACCCTTATCTGGTGCGTCCGCCCGGTCGCCAACCGGCATTCCAGCAGTGCGACCGCCGCATGCCAGGAACGGCTGGTGCGATAGCGGGTGAGCGCTGCCTTCCCGCCGCCGTGCCGGCGCACCGTCATGCGTTTGCGCTCGCGCGGATCGCGGCCGATGGCACCTTCGATCTCGCCTTCGGCTGGCGCGGGCAGCCCCCAGGCTAATGCAAGATAGGCGCGGTCGAGGTCGCGCGCGGCGAAGGCCGCGGTCAGCCCGAGCATCGCCAGTTCGGTCTTCGCCACCACCATCACGCCCGACGTGTCCTTGTCGAGACGGTGCACGATCCCCGGCCGATGCTCGCCGCCGATTCGCAGCTCCTCGCCGCAATGCGCGATCAGCGCGTTCACCAGCGTTCCGTCCTCGTTGCCTGGTGCCGGGTGCACCACCAGCCCGGGCGGCTTGTCGAGCACGATAAGGTGGGGGTCTTCGTAGAGGATCGGGAACGGAATCGGCTGCGGCAGCGGACGTGCCGGGCGCGGCGCCGGCAGGCTGATCGTATAGGCGGCCCCGGCGCGCACCGGCTCGGCCGGCTGCCCGAGTGGGGCTCCGTCGCGGCGCACCTGGCCGGCTTCGATCAGCGACTTGACGCGCGCCCGTGACATCGTGCCGATGCGCGCGGCGAGGAACCGGTCCACGCGCTCGCCCTCGGCATCTTTGCCCGCAAGGATGCGAAGCGAGCTGGAGAGGGGTTCGGGATCGGGCACAGCCGGCGGATAACGCGGATCGGGACCGCGCGCGAGGGAGGGGTGGGACATGCGCGTTCTGACCGCGTTGACTGTCGCCATGGGCGTGCTGATCCTGCTCGGCACCACCGTGCTCGTCGTGACGATCGTCAAACGCTCTGCAGCGCCCGGAACCGTCCCGAGCCCTACGCTGGTGCTGGATGAGCCGGCGGGCACGAAAATCGCCGGCCTCGCCGCCGTCGCCGATCGGTTGGCGATCGAGTTGCAGGGCGGCGGCGCGGATCGCGTGGTGCTGGTCGATCCGCGGTCGGGCCAGATCGTCGGGCGGATCGGATTGCGCCAGTGAAAGCGCAACTCCACCTTTCCTTCTCTGCGGGAGAGGTCGGTTCGCGAAGCGAACGGGGTGAGAGTGCCCGGCATAGGCTGATGCCCGCGCGCCCGCTCGAAAGACGCGCGCCAAGCATGTCGTGACAAGACCTGCCACGACAGGCTGCCGCTTTGCTTGACACCACCCGTATGCGACCGCATTTTCCGCCGCCTGCGGCGCCGGATGGGGCTGTAGCTCAGCTGGGAGAGCGCCTCGTTCGCAATGAGGAGGTCAGGGGTTCGATCCCCCTCAGCTCCACCATCCGCGCAGCTGACGGATCGACGTCGCTCAGCCTTGGCAGGCCCACACACCATCAGCCCGCCGTCCGGGGTCCCGCTTCGACTGGCGGAATGAAGACGCTCATCACGGCGGACGACATTCCGGTCCGCGCCCCGCTTTCTGGACACCGCCTGCCGCTGATGCGACCGCCGCGGGCTGAACCGCCGATGCACGGGTCGGGGGCGGCGTATGTCGGCCTGCGGCACCCCTCCTCGCGTTACGCGGCTGTCTGGCAACCACCTCTCAGGCGCCCGTCGAGGGCGGTAGGCGCGGCGACCATTTTGCCGCGCCCCCGCCCGCGACCAAGCACGCGTGCGGTCAGGTATCGGGTCGACGGTTCGAGGCTTGGGTTCCTGCGCCTTACGGCGCCCCGCTGACTAGCCCCGTACCGGCGGAGCCGGAGCCGGAGCTGGCGCCGGCGGCGGCGGTGGAGGCGCGGCCTCGACCGGTGCGGCCGGCGGCGGCGCGGGCTGCTGCGAAGCACACGCCCCGAGAAAAGCCAAAGGAACCACGATGGCGACCATTGCCGCTTTACGGTACAGCCTGTGGCGGGCCAGTGTTTCGGAAAGGTCGAACATCCGTTCCTCCCTGGTTGAAGCGCTCGCAGATAGCCTTAATCTCAACGCGATTCTCAGCGAAGAGTCAAAACGACAGGCTGAGTGGGTCGGCAAAGGTCAGCAAGTGGTACTCGTTCGCGCGCCGTGGCACAAGGCCGGCTTGGGCCGCCACAAGCTATTGACTTCCGCACCTCCAACTCAAGTGTCCCGACGTGCGACAATTGCGGGCGGCATGATCGCCCTCGCCGCAGCATGTGCACTCGCTGGGTGCGCTGACGATCCGGATCCGGATCCCGATCCCCAGGCACTCTCCGTGGCGGCCTCAGATGCCAACACAGAACTTGGCAATCTGATCGACGGCGCGCCTGAGTTGGTCATCGCCGGTGAATCGCTGAATGCGGGGTTGCTGCGGCGCTTCTACGCCCGCCATGACTTCGAGCCGGTATGGGCCACCCGGCAGGCGCAGGCGAATTCGCTGGTGAATGCCGTGTGGCGCGCCGACGATCAGGGTCTCGACCCCGAGCTGTTTCACGCGAACCTACTGTGGCAGACAGCGGCATTGTCGCCGCTTGATCACGAACTGTTGCTGTCGGATGCCTTCCTGTCGTACGCCGACGCGCTGGCCCGCGGCGCCGTGCCGGTTGAGCGCCGAGGCGATGACGAGACCCTGACGCCTGGGCCGGTCGACGTGGCTGCCGCGCTCGACGCCGCTATCGACAGCCCTGATCCGGCTGCGCTGATCGAGGCGCTGGCGCCGGCGACGCCGACATACCTGGCGCTGCGCGAGGCTTTGCGGAGGTATCGCTCGCACACAGCGGTGGCAGCGATCGAGGCGATGGCACCGACGATGGTGGTCTACCGGGCGACGCCGACCTACCGGGCGCTGCGCCACGGTTTGCGGAGGCATCGCTCGGGCACCCCGCCCGGCGACGAGGCCACGGCGAACCGCTTGCGCACGATTGAGGTAAACCTTGAGCGCCAACGCTGGCTGCCGCGGCAACTGCCGACCGACCGCGTCTGGGTCAACGTCGCCGACGAACGAGTCGTACTTTATCGCGCCGATCAGTCGGTTTTCTCTACGCCGGTTATTGTCGGCGAAGATGTCAAGCGCAATCAGAGCCCGGAGTTCCGCGCCACGATCGAGGGAATTGAGTTCAACCCTCCATGGAGGATCCCGAGCGACATCGCTGCACGGGAGATCATGCCGAAGATCAGGCACGACCCAGATTATTTGATGCGGAATGACATGGTAATCCTGCCCGATGGAGGGGTGGAGCAACTTCCCGGACCCGACGCAGGGCTCGGACAGCTCATGTTTTACATGCCGAACCGGTTCGACGTTTACCTGCACGACACTCCGGATAAGTATCTGTTCAACCGCGACGACCGCCGCATCAGCCATGGATGCATCCGGGTGCAGGACCCGCGCGAATTGGCCGCCCTGCTGATGCAGAAGCCGATCGACACGATCAATCAAGCAATCGTGATGGGCGGCACTACCCTGAGCAATCTGTCACCACCCGTGCCGGTGTTCGTGGTTTACCAGACCGCGTTTGCGGATGCCGACGGTACGTTGCAATTCCGCCGAGATTTCTACGACCGCGACGCCGAAATCTGGCAACAACTGCACAGACGAAGTCCAGGGCGAGATCGCGTGGCGCAGACGGATAATCGCCGGAAACCGCCGGGCCCCTTCTCGTAGCCGAGGGGCCCCGGCACCGGCTCCGGGCGGAGATTCCTCGCTCGTATCGACGCTGAACCGGCCGCAGCCTGCCCGGATGCCAAGGCTTGTCCTGGCGCCTGACCCGAGGATCAGCCCCGCCACATGCGACTGCGTCACGCCGGCACGATCCTGCGCTTCGACAGGATCCACTCGCGGAACGCTGCGACCTCGGGGATTGCATGCGCGGTTTCGGCGCTCGCCAGATAGTATGCCTCGCCATTGCCGGCGGCGAACGGATGCGCCGGGACCAGCCGGCCAGAGGCCAGATCGTCGCGCACCAGCTCTTTCTGCGCGATCACCACGCCCATGCCGTCGATCGCCGCCTGATACGCGAGCGCCGAATTGCCGAACCGCAGCCCCTGGCGGATCTCCCCGGTGACGACGCCGGCGCGCTCGAACCACAGCCGCCAGTCATGCGGTCGTTGGATCGAACTCAGCAACACGTGATGCAGCAAATCGTCTGCCCGTTCCACCGGCGGCAGGCGCTCCAAGTACGTCGCTGCGC
>Ga0335074_10004365_pt1 | contig 19489 bp, 17 predicted proteins | sample Lox_Sample_23_FD_206715 | JGI IMG/M metagenome (GOLD analysis project Ga0335074, IMG submission 206715) | Soil microbial communities from Loxahatchee National Wildlife Refuge, Florida, United States - Lox_Sample_2.3 | ecosystem: Environmental > Terrestrial > Soil > Wetlands | place: USA... | reverse complement strand
ATCGAGCCGCGATCAAGAACACCTGGACCGTGGAGGAGATCGACTTCCAGATCGATCTGGGGCATCTGCGCCAGCGCATGTCACCTGCCGACCGCCATCTCATCGAGCGCCTCGTGGCGTTCTTCGCTACGGGCGACTCGATCGTGTCGAACAACCTCGTGATCAGCCTCTATCGGCACATCAACGCGCCCGAGGCGCGCATGTACCTGTCGCGACAGCTCTACGAGGAAGCCCTCCACATCCAGTTCTACCTCACACTGCTCGACAATTACGTGCCCGATCAGGAGCGGCGCGCGCAGGCGTTTGCCGCGATCGAGAACATTCCCTCCATCTGCCGCAAGGCGGAGTACTGCCGGCGCTGGACCGATGAAGTCTTCTCCTTGGATCGGATCCGCTCGGATGAGGATAAGCGGCGGTTACTGTGTAATCTCAGCTGCTTCGCCGCCTGCATCGAGGGGTTGTTTTTCTTCGCAGCATTCGCTTACGTGTACTTTCTGCGATCTCGCGGGCTCTTACCGGGGCTCGCGGCCGGGACCAGCTGGGTTTTCAGGGACGAGAGCGCGCACATGGCCTTCGCCTTCGAAGTGATCGATACGATCCGGCGCGAGGAGCCCGAACTCTTCGATGGCCGATGGGCCGTCCAAGTCACGCAAATGATCGAGGAAGCGGTCGATTGCGAGTCGCAGTTCGCCGAGGATGCGCTCTCGGGTGGCGTCGTGGGGCTGACGCGCCGGGAGATGCGTCAGTATCTCGAGTACGTCGCCGACCAGCGCCTCGCGATGCTCCGCCTGCCCCAGCGATATGGAGCACGCAATCCCTTCCCCTTCATGCTGTTGCAGGACGTGCAGGAGCTCACCAACTTCTTCGAGAGACGCGTGTCGGCGTATCAGGTCGCTGTGCAGGGGGAGATCTGCTTCGACGCCTCGTTCTGAGCGCCACGGCCATCGGCCCCCTCGCCCGGCGGTCCGGCCGGACCAACGAGGCATTGCGCAACGGTATCGCGCGAGAGTCGCTGCTCGAGACGACTGCCGTACCAATCGACGAACTGCCGCACCCCATTCTCCGCCACCGGTGACAGTGGCCCCGGTTCGTAAGCGGGGCAATTCATGCCGATCTGGTTCTCACCCACGATCCGGCGATCTTGCTCGTTGGTCGCCAGCCAGACGTGCGTCAGTTCCTCGAGGTCGTAATCCACACCCTCCACGGCATCACGGTGCACGAGCCATTTCGTGGTGAGTGCCGTGCGAGTGGGGGTGAGCGGCAACAGGCGAAAGGAGATCGCATGATCGGCAAGGAAGTGGTTCCAGGTCGTCGGGTAGTGGAAGAGGAGCAGTGCCCCGATGTTCAGATCGCGCGGAATGGAGTCACTGAGGGGACGTCTGACGGCGGGCTTCCCCGTCATCGTGTAGCTCACGGCCTCCCCGAGCATCGGCATGCGCGCTGTGCGCGCCTGCCCATCGGCGGCAAGTTGCAACTCACTAGGAAGCCCTGCGGATTCGCAGCGCATCCAGTGCGCGACGATCTGCGGATCATCCGCCGCGCCGCTGACGCTCGTGACCGTGGGCGTGTCAGGGTAGGTCCGCGAAAGCTCCGGGTGGTTCGCCGCACAGTGATAGCACTCGCGGTTGTTCTCCCAGAGGAGCTTCCAGTTGCCGTCCTCGATGATCGTCGATTCGAACGCCACGCGCGCCTCCGGTATGCGGTGCGGGGAGAGATATAGGTCGAGCTGTCGGCGAGTGGGTTCGAAATCCGGCGGCTGCGCCGCGAGGCAAACGAAGACATAGCCCGCGACCGTCTCGCAGCGGATTTGCTTGAGCCCGCGCGCTGCGCGATCGAAGCCTGTACCCATCTGCCGAGCCGCAAACAGCCGTCCGTCCAGCTGGTAGGTCCACTGGTGATAGGGACAGACGAGCTTGGATACGGTGCCTGCCGAATCGGGACACACACGTGCCCCGCGGTGGCGGCAGGCATTGATGAACGCACGAATGATGCCGTCGCCGGCACGCGTGAGCAGCACGGGATACGCACCAATCTGCAGCGCGAGATAGCTGCCGGTCCGGGGCAGCTCGGCCGTATGCGCGACGAACAGCCATTCCTTGTAAATGATGTGCTCGAGATCGAGCGCGAAGATCTCGGCATCGGTATAGAACTCGCGCGTGAGCGCAGTATTCGGCGCGCGGGTGCCCAGGCTGCGCAGAACTGTGGCGGCGATCGTCATGCTCACTCCCCGTGATGCGGCCAAAGGATGCTGATGCCGCTGCACGGTGGAGAGAGCTAGAGGGGATCGCCCGAGGCCGCTGGAAGGCGGCATTGTGAGACGATCGCGCCCTGCGATCGCCCACCGCGATCCAACGGCTGTCATGCTGTGAGGCTGGTTTCCGGGCTCTGGAGTGGTCGCGGCGTCTCCGCCTGCGACCGATTCGGCGCCTTCCCGGGACCCAGGACGGGCCCGGTGGCCGATGCCGAACTCAACACTCCACTACCGTTGCGGGGGCAGCGCCGGAATTCACCGGCTTCCCAATTCTCCCACCCCTCAGGGGGCAGGCACCTTCAGCCGTTCGATATTAGACGATTGACTCGGAAGGGGGGCAGCCTTGAGTGTGATCTGAACTGCAGGGCGGTTACCGAATCGGGGCGGCGACGCGACTACCACCCGTTGGTATTTCTGATGGTATCTAAATTCGGAGGAATCAATTCGCGGAGCGCAATCAGTGGGTTACGTTTCGATATGAATCCCTCAATTTCCACAATTAAATCAAGCACTTGCGTTATGCACTATGTTCGCCGCTACTGGCTTAAGTGTAGGGTAAGTGCAAGTGACGCAGCAGGTGGGCTGTGTTCGCCTCGAGTCGCTCGACCTCGCTGAAATGCTACCGAGACAAAGGGGCGACGATTTGCTGGCCCTCGTGCCGCCTAGGGGGCAAACTGATATCGGACGGAAAGCGGCGCGGTCCGGGGGGTTGGCTGTGGAGCCACGGACAGTCCGCGCCGGCTCACTGGCGAGGCGTCCGTTCTTTCAGGAGCATTGAGACGATGAGCGTTCACGACCGAATCGAGATCAACCCCAAGATCATGTTGGGCAAGCCCGTGATCCGTGGAACGCGGATTCCGGTGGAGTTGATCGTCCGCAAGCTGTCTGAAGGGGCCGACGAGAAAGCCATGCTTGAGGCATATCCCAGGCTGACCGCAGCCGACGTCCATGCCGCGCTTCGATATGCGGCGGACTCGCTTGCACACGAAGAAGTTGTGTTGAGCGCGGCTGGCTGAAGGGAGTTCACTGGAGGACGATGCGTTTAGTCGCCGCCAAGGGGAACTCAGGGGTCATCCTCATACGCTATCCTGCATCCGCTCGCGCAATGCTCACTGAGGCGGTTGTACGAGTGCTCGCGGAGCGTGCCGAGACGCTTTACAGTCGTTTTGTGATCATGGAGCCCGGCAGGGTACGAGTCACGCAACTCGTCCTGTGAAGCCCGTAAGTTCGTTAGAGTTAGAGCAGCCGTCTTGATCAGGGCTGCAGTGGCGAGCCTTACCGCCGCAGCTGCTTGGCTTCGCGGCGAGCTGCCTTTTTCTGCTGTAGCAGGCGGGGCGTGGCATAAATGGTGGCGTTTGCGTGCCGTGACCCCAAGCCTGGAGATGATCGAGAATGTGCGTGCACTTCGATGTCATGTTGGTTTATTCGCGAGCAAGGCAGCCAGTGACTGGGCCAGATTCTCCAGTGCAATCTCGTTTGGCAACGTTACGATGAGCCGGGGCCGGCCCTGTTCGTCCCGTTCCAGACATTCATCGAGACGCGCCTTAAGCTCGCCCGCCATCTTGGCCGTTCCGCTCGTCGGCTCGCGTTGCGGGATCATTTCCCCAAGGAATGCGAACGCCGCCGCAACGAGTTCACCGCCGGCTTCTGCCATGCGCGAGCGCCGTGCGAGCCGTTCTGCTTCCTGCTCCCGTCGCTGCTTTTCTGACTCGTCCACTGGGGCGTGCGCCTTCGCTCCGAGCAGTATCTCGAGGCGCTGCTTCAGCTCTTCAATGCCGGATGCGAGCGCCACCTCGCGCACATCGGAGTCCATATCCAGCGCAGCGAGCGCCAGATCATGTTTGGCGGACAGCGTCCCCAGCAACTTTTCCTCGATCGTACCTTCCGTTACCAGGAGATAGATCTGCACCGGATTCTTCTGCCCCATCCTATGGGCTCGAGCGATGCGCTGTTCAAGAATGGCCGGATTCCATGGCAGATCGACGTTGATGACGGTGTTCGCGGCCTGAAGGTTGAGCCCCGTCGAGCCCGCGTTGGTCGTGAGGAACACCCGGCAAGCCGGGTCGCGCTGAAACTGGTGCACGAGCTGCTGACGTTTCTTCTGGGGGACAGAGCCGTCCAATCTGACATACTCGAGCCTGAGTCGCCCGAGCTGCCGCTCGATCAGGGAGAGCATGGTCGTCCATTCCGAGAACAACACGATCTTGCGCTCTTCTTCCGCAGCCAGCTCCTCCAGCAACTCCAGCAATCGCTCGAGCTTGGTCGAGAATCCTGGCGGGTGCTTGTCGACGAGAAAAGTGCTGTCCGCGTTCATACGCGCCATGAGCAGGGCTTTCTGCAGGCGTAGCAGATCCATTTCGGAGATGTACGGCTTGCGGACGATCGCGCTCACGATCCTCATCTGCTCGACTTCGATGCTGGCTTGCTCATCGGTCGGCGCAATACGCACAATCTCCGTAGTGCGCGGCGGCAGATCCTTCATCACCGAGTTGCGCGTCCGGCGCAGCAGTACCGGCTTGAGCATCTGGCGCAGGACATCGAGGTCCCTGTACCCGAGAACCTTGCCTTTTTCGTCAGTGACACGGTGGCGGTTATAAAAACGAAACGCGGGCCCGAGCCGCCGGTCATCGATGAACTCGACCACGGAAAACAGATCGTCGAGCCGGTTCTCCAGCGGCGTCCCGGACAGCACCAGGGCAAACGGTGAGCGCAGACTCTTGACGGTTTGTGTGGTTTTCGCCTCCCAGTTCTTGATCCGCTGACCTTCATCCAGAATAATCAGGTCCCATTTCGCACGCTCGATCGCAAGAATGTCCCGCAGCACCTGTTCGTAGTTACAGATGGTGAAGAAGCAGCCGTTCTCGTATTGAGCGCCGCGCTGGTCGGCACTCCCAAGGACGATCTGACAATCGCGCTCTGAGAACCGGAGGATCTCGCTGCGCCACTGGGCTTTGACCGAAGCCGGGCAAACTACCAACACCTTACGGATGTCCGCTTCCTGCGCCAGCAGCTCCGCCACGCCGATCCCCTGAAGCGTCTTTCCGAGCCCCATGTCATCCGCCAGAATCGCGCGGCCTGCGCCGGCCGCGAAGGCAATGCCGTCGAGTTGGTACGGAAGGACCTCGATCTTCAGCAGTTTCTTAAGCAGCGGGTGCGACTTCGGATTGCGCCGGATCTCGGCGACCGTTGCGGAGATACGCTGCTGCAGCAGGCGCGTCTGGATGTACTCCTCTGCATCGGGATACACCGTCACGGGGACGTCCTGCGCTTCGAGCCGGCGGATGCGTTTGAGCAGGTCTTGCAGATCGGTGATCGGTTTGTCGCGGATCGGGCGCACGATGGCACTTGTTGTGTCATCGAGACGCGCCGGCGCCAGCAGCCGCAGCTCCAGCTCCTTGCCGTACGACAAATGCACGCAGAGGTCCCGCTGCCGGTAGGGCCGATTGCGCTCCGTTTCGGGGAATCGCCGCCAGACCTTGGCGAGCGCGTGGAGGATATGCTTACAAGTCCCGAGGGTGTTCTTGCGGAAGTCCGGGCATGAGCAGTACGACTGGCCCGGCTGCCACCCCCGCAGAGCGACCCGATATGACTTGCCGGAAGCCGCATTGGTCAGCAGGTAGTCGGTCCAGATCTCCTGTGCATCGACGGAGGTGAGCCGCATTTTCTCGGTCCGGGCACGTTCTTCCCGCTCCGCGATCGCCTGCGCGACCAGTGCTTCCTCGCTCACGCCCTCAGCGGCCGCCGGCTCCGGCGGCGCACCCGCCAATCCCAACGCGAGCTTCTCTTCCAGAATCAGGGAGAAGGCTGCCCCGGCGTGCTCACACGGCACCTCGCAAGTGTCACACCTCCATTCGAGACGGTCGCGGTGCGCGGGACTGAGACTCAACGTGACCGTAGAGCCGCCCAACGCCAACCGAAACCGATCCCGATCGAATTTGACCTGGGTGGTGATGTCAATGTCGTATTTGCCACCTTCGGCAATGAGCCGGCTTCCTTTGGCACCGAGAAGCTTGACCGCCCTGACGAAAGAGAGTTGTGACAACCTGTCGAAAAGAGTCAGCTCTGCGCTCGTTTTGGTTGGCATGCGATTGCGGAAATAGATTGTTGTACGTTATCGTTCCTCGCGGGCAAGGCACGCCTGCCCATGGGCCGCACTCAGTGGTGGCGATCGTCATCGGATGCCGAGTGCTCCAACTCAGGCAACCACCAGAGCGGATTAGGCCGCACCGGGTCTGGAGTGATCTCCCGGTTTTCGCACGTATCGAAGCATTCCAGACGGAAGTCGAATCCGTTGAAGCAACTGAGAAACTTCCCGAATTCCTCCCAGGAGTATTCCCGGCCATCGATGACGGCCACGGTTGTGCCGTCGCGTTCATCGATCCTGCCGTTCACCGCGGTGCCCTTCGCATAGAGGCGATTCTGGCTAGCCCCCGCGCCCGGAAAATCGGAGGAGCGCAGGTACCGTACCGCAAGCCCTGACTCTATTTTCGCGACCAGCTTGGCGTGCGCGTCTCGCACGGGTGTCTCGGGTGGTTCCATCACAGAAAACTGATAGCCGCCCGGACCCCCGTCCACGCATTCGAACGCCTTGATTCCGAGGCCTGTGCTCATGTGAACCACGAAGTGAAACGTGTGCTCCCTGCCGAGTGGATCGCATCGGACAACAGGCTCGAAGTAAACAGTCTCCAACTCTGGAAGTCCCGCACGCTCCATGTACCAACCGTTGTAGCATTCCGAGCAAAGACTTTTTCCTGGGCCGCCATCCTCCGAAGCCAGATTGACGAAACCAAACCGCGGTCGCACCTGGTCACACTCGTCGCAATGATCCATCGGCATTTCGAAGGGTTCTTTCATGGGGGCACCTGACATGCTTTTTCATACGAGAGCGGGCGCGTGCATTGTACTCGCAGCGCGTCATCACCACAGCCTCGTGCAAGCCTAATCCATCATTGGACCGGAGCCTTGCGCTCGCGCCGTTTTGCCGCGATTAGATCTCGCAGCTTGTGCGCCTCGCCGCGGGCAAACGCTCGTGAGTGAAGCAATTGCAGCTGGGGCGCTATCCAAAATGAGCCCGCCTGTGCTTGTCAAAAGTAGTCCACCGGAGGCGGTGAGGGTGTAAGGAGCCGAAGAGGTTATGCGAGGGGCGTGTTGGGCCGGCATTATCGTTGTGGCACCGAGGCGCACGAACGCAGCCGGTGAAGCTATCAGTGGGGAGGAAGACGTTGCGAATTCGGTCGCCGGGATTACAGAGGACACGGCCATTACCACAAAGCGGACCTCGAGAGGCAGCCAGATCGGTTACGCAAATTGAGTAACAGACAGTAGGCGTCGGCGCCGAAGGAGGAACCCGCAGGCCTCAGGGCGCCATCACGCCGCGCATCACCTGTCGGATCGCTCGCGCGATCCTCTCCCGAGTGGGATACAGGCCCTTCTCCAGCGCAGGACTGAAGGGGATCTGAATATCAGGCGTTGCGACCCTGAGAATGGGTGCCCGGAGCGCGTCGAACGCCTCCTCCGCCACCGATGCTGAGATCTCGCTGGCGGCACTGCACGTCTTGTGCGCCACGTCGATCGCAACCAGGCGGCCGGTCTTGCGTACCGATGCGAGAATCGTGTCGAGATCGAGGGGTACGAGCGTCCGCGGGTCGATCACCTCGACCGAAATGCCTTCCCGAGTGAGCTCCTCTGCCGCCGCGAGCGTATGCCGCACCGCACCGCCGATCGCGACCGCGGTGACATCCGAGCCTACACGCTTGACAGCCGCTTGCCCGAAAGGGATGAGGTATTCCTCCTCGGGCACCGGTCCGGTGCACGCCCAGAGCGTCGAATCCTCGAACGACATGACCGGATCGTCATCGCGGATCGCAGCCTTGAGCAGACCCTTCGCGTCGTAGGGACTCGACGGCACGATCACCTTCAAACCCGGAACGCTCATGTAGAGCGGATACGGCCGGTCCGAGTGCTGAGCGGCCATGCTGCTGTCGTAGGTCATCATGCAGCGGATGACGATCGGAAGGGAAAGCTGACCGCCGTAGAGGTAGCGCGACTTCGCGATGATGCTCACGAGTTGGTCCATCGCGGTGTACATGAAAGTCGCGATGCCGTGATCGACAACGGGCCGCATGCCGACCATCGCTGCGCCGGCGGCGGCCCCCGTGAACCCCGCCTCCGAGATGGGCGTGTCCATCACGCGATCGGGACCAAACTCCTCGAGCAGCCCTGCTGCCGTGCCGAGGAGATTGCGGCTCACATCCTCGCCGATGAGCAGCACGCGGACTTCGCGCCGCATCTCCTCACGCTGCGCCTCGCCGATGGCCTCGGGGAAACTGATCTCGCGCATGCGTTGCTCAATGCGATCCGGGGCGCACGCGCACGGGCGTTGAATACAGCTGCTCGAAGGCCGTGTGCGGCTCGGGGAATGGACTGCGGAGCGCAAACTCCACGGCCGCCTCGGCGGCCGCCCGCGCCTGTGCCTCGACGGCGGCTGCTTGGGCGGCATCCTGCACCTGCGCTTCGCTCAGCGCCGCGCGATGCAGGGCGATCGGATCGCGCCGGCGCCACTCCGCGACCTCCGCTTCGTCGCGATAACTCGGCAGCGCCATGCCGACCGCATGCTCGAGATAGCGATAGGTCTTCGCCTCGATGAGGCTCGGTCCGGCGCCGACTCGCGCGCGCGCCACCGCGCGGCTCACGGTCTGGTAAACCGCAATCGCGCTCTGCCCATCGACCGCTTCTCCCGGCATGCCGTACACGTGCGCGCGCTGGGGGATGTTCGTCAGGCGCATCTCGCGGTCGGCGGACGTGCATCCGCCGTAGAGGTTGTTCTCGCACAGAAAGATCACGGGTACGCGCCACAGCGCGGCGAGGTTGAGACTCTCGTGAAATGTGCCCTCATTGGCTGCACCTTCGCCGAAGAAGCACAGGCACACCCGATCAGTTCCCATACGCTTGGCCCCGAGAGCTGCGCCGACCGCGATGGGAAGCCCCGACCCGACGCTGCTCGTCTCGCCCAGGCTCCCGACGCTCACGTCACAGAGGTGCAGCGATCCGCCCTTGCCGTGGTTGACGCCCGTCACCTTGCCGAGCAGCTCGGCCATCAGGCCCTCGAGCGCGGCGCCCTTCGCGATGGGGTGGCCGTGGGAGCGGTGGTTCCCGACCATGTAGTCGTCCGGCCGCAGCGCGAGACAGGCACCCACGATCTCGCCCTCCTGGCCGATCGAGGGGTGGATGGCGCCCGGTATTCGGCCCTCTGCCTTGAGGCGTAGGGCGGCCTCCTCGAAGGAGCGGATCCGCAGCATCCGCCGATACATCTCGATCAGACGCTCGCGCTGCTCGGGCGCGATTGCATCAGTGCCCATTGCGATGGTCTCCGGCGCGGTCGGATGTCGCGCACGCACGCTCTGGCCTTGCACGGATGGGGTGCGCCGTCGCGAGTTGCCACTCGGTGCGTTCCCGACCGGTGCGCTGCCGCGCGAGTAAGATAGCGCGCAAGAGCCGGACGATGGAGCGGCGCCGCGGCCTGCAACACTCCGAGCCACCCTTCGTCACGTCTCGGGAGAGAGCCGGCATGGCCCTGTGGGCATCTTCAGCGATCGTCGAGACGACGCACGGACATCTGCAAGGCGTCATCGAGACCACCGTCTACGCCTGGAAAGGCATCGCGTTTGCAAGGCCTCCCGTCGGTGCGCTCCGCTTCTGTGCACCGCATCCCCCGGATCCCTGGACGGGAGTTCGAGACGCGACCCGGTTCGGCGCTCCCTGCATTCAGCTGCCCTTCTTCTCGAGGATCGATGCACCGATCGTCGGTTCCGAGGATTGTCTCACGCTCAATGTCTGGTCGCCGGCACCCGATGAGAAGCGTCGCCCGGTCCTCGTGTGGATCCACGGCGGCGGGTGGGTCATGGGATCGGGTTCGACGTACGACGGATCGCTGCTCGCTGCGCGCGGGGATGTGGTCGTCGTGACCCTCAACTACCGGCTTGGGCCTTGGGGGTTCCTGTACCTGCAGGACATCGGCGGACAGAGTGTCTCCGACTCCGCCAATCTCGGCGTGCTCGACATCGTCGCGGCGCTTCGCTGGGTCGCGAGCAACATCGCCCAGTTCGGCGGTGACGCGCAGAACATCACGCTCGCCGGTCAATCGGCCGGCGGAATGCTCGTCGGAACGCTGCTCGCACTGCCGGCGGCCCGCGGACTGTTTCACCGCGCGATCGCCCTTAGCGGCGCTGCGCGCAACGTTCGCAACCGGGAGATTGCCACCGAGATCGCGCAGGACTTGCTGCGACGGGTGGGCCTCTCCCGATCTCGGGTGAACGACCTGCGAGGCATGTCCGCCGAGCAGCTCTATCGCGCGGGTGCGCAGATTCTCGCCGAGTCGGCGAACGACGTTCTCGACGTGGAGCCGTTCCTGCCGGTGATCGACGAGGCCGTACTGCCCGTGCATCCGACCCGGGCGGTCGCCGACGGAGCCTCTCGCGAGATCCCGCTGCTCCTCCTCACGGCACGCGATGAGATGACGATCATGGTGCCGGAATGCCCTGACGTGCTGAGCGGCAAGGAAGCCTTCATTCGCCGCAAGCTCGGGGAGGCGAGATTCAACGAGCTCCTGCAGGCGTATCAGCGGATCAGGGAGCCGACGCGCGACGGGCGCCTTGAGCTCTTGAACGGCACGATGTTCTGGATCCCTGCGGTTCGGCTCGCCGAGGCGGTCTGCTCCGCGGGCGGCCGGGTGTGGATGATGCGCATGGATTACCGGCTCAGCGTCCCGCCGTTCAACGAACTCGGCGCAACACATCTTACCGATGTGCTCCTGCTCTTCGAGGCGTTCTCGAACTGGGGGAAGACCGTCGCGCAGGCCGGTACGCTCGAGGACAAGGCCGTCGCCGATGGCTTTCAGCGCCTGATCCTCGGATTCGCTCGCGACGGCCGGCCGGCCTCCCGGCGAATACCGGAGTGGCCGCCATACGATGCGAAAGCGCGCGCGACGCTGATCTTCGATGGGCACTGCCGCGTGGAGAACGATCCCCTCGCCGAGCAGCGGCGAGCCTGGGATGGCATCCCGCTCCATTGATGTCACTCAACCGTCCTTTCGAACACGTGGCTTGCTCCGGTCGGGCGCTACTGGCAAATAACACTGGGAAATGACGATGCTGTAGCCCGTCCCGCTCATCCGGTGCCGCGTGAGGAGGCTCGCGGCACAAACACCCACGAGACTAGCAGAGCCGCTCGCGCGACAGAGGTTCGTTCGAGATGTGTCGTGATCGTCTCGTGGAGCAACGGCGAGGTGGGCGAACCGCTTGCGACTGCTGCTCCGAGCGCGCGAGCCCAGTGAGCGCCGCCGCCCGCGCAGGCAACGGCGGCGTTCACGCCGTCGGCTCGGAAATGCAATGAATGATGGGCGCGGCGCGCCTCGCGCTGGTCGTGCGCGCCTTTCTGCAGCAACACCAACCCGAGGTCGCGCGCGCTCGCCCGTGCGAGTGTGAAGTCCGAGTGTGTCGTCAGACCCGCGACGCGCCACGCTCCCGCCGTAAAGCGCGCGCGTAGCGGACCGCGCCACAAGCGCACCACATCGTCCCGCGCATCGAGGGCCACCGCGCCCCGGCGCACGAGCGCGCACGCGAAAGCGCGCGCATCATCGTAGCGCCCGTCGTAGATCACGGCATCGACCTGGAGCGACTTCGCGGCGCACGCAAACCTGTCAGGCGCGCCGCGTGGCGGCCGGAGAGCGAGGCCCGAAGACGCCCCCGGCGAGTCTCCGCTCGACGCGCCGAGCGCGCACAACGGCCGCGCCCAGGGGAGCACTGGTGTAGCGATCAAACCGCAGCGAAGGAACGTGCGTCGGGTCGGCATGGGCTCAGAGCGCGCCCCCGGGATGGTCCTTGGAGAGATATTCGCCAATCGCGTGGAGCTCGCGGTCCGTCAACTCGACGCGCGTGAACCGTGGCATGCTCATGATGCCTCGCCTCACCACCAGGCTGATGAATGCGGGACTCAGATCGCGCCGCTGCTCGAGCAGCGCGTGGTCCTTGCCTAGGCGTCTGCCGAGCATGAATGTGCCGGTCCCGCCCGGCAGGTGGCATATGCCGCAATGGTGCAGAAACAATTGCCGCCCGCTGGTATCCGCCGATGGCGGCCTTGCGAACGAGACGGAACCGAGCAGCGCCACGAGCAACGGGGCCACAGGCCGCGCAGGGATTGACATACTCGCGCGCCGCACCGTCACGTCGAGCTCCGCTTGTTCCGGTACACCCGCGGCCAGATGCCGCTCTTGCCGGGCGCGATGATGCCGTTCGGGTCCAGCGCATCCTTCACGGTCTCGGAGAGCCTGAGCAGCGCATGATGATTGTAGTCGAAGGTGCCTGCGACCGCGTCCATGAAGCTGAGATGGGTCCGGTACTCACCGTACCCTGCGGCCGCCGAATCCTTCACCAGCGCGCCGAAGAGGCTCCGCACCCTCGTCGCCATGTCCGCATCGTCTCGGTCGAACAGAATCAGATTGATGTTCGTGACGTGACGTCCGTCCACGTAGAAGGTGCCGGAGTAGTCGATCCCGAACTCCGCGTAGCGCCTTCGCGTGCGATTCAGCTGCTCGAGGACGCGAGCGCCGTCAGGCGGCAGGACCGGCGAGAAGCCGAGGTGTCCACCTCTGCCGCCGTACCAGTTGACGATCTGCAAGGCAAACACGCTCGGCGCGGGAGCGGCGGGATGGATCGACGCCTCATCGGCGCTCCAGCGGGTGATCTCGAACTCCTGCCGGGTGTGGGGCGCGAATGCGCTGCGAATGATCCGCAGATGCGCCTCGTTGACCTCCGGATCCCCGTCGAGGCGAATGCTGAAGTTCCACCAGCCCGCGCCCCGCTTCGCCATGATTTCGCGCACCACGGAGTCGGGAAGCGCGCCCCGTCCCTGATACCACTCGCCCCGTTGCGAGGTCGTGGTGGCGGACGCCATGTAGCAGGTGGCGCTTACTGGATGATCGATGACGCGGCGAATCCTGAGCGGCGTCAGCACGTCGACCAACCATCCGATGTCCTCGGGCTCGGGCAGATGCATGGTGAGCGTGAACAGCGACTGCGGGGCGGGCATGAGCCAGAAGCCCGCCCGCGTCACGACCCCGAAGCTCGACTGGGCGAACACCTGGTCCGAGGAAGGACCGAACCCATATTTGAACAGAGGCCAGGTGGCGCTGCGGCCATGGCGCCCATGCCGGTGCGCACCAGATCCCCGGACGGCAGGACCACCTCCATGCCGCACATCTGCGCCGTATGGTCGCCGTAAGGGGTGGCGCTGAACCCGCGCTCGAGTGCATTGCCGATCACGCTTCCCCAGCCGTTGCCCGGGATCGACATCCAGAGCCGTATCTTCCGGCTCGTGAGGTACTCGTGGAGGTCGTAGAACCCGACGCCGGGCTCGAGGATGCAGTACGCGAGCCGCTCGTTCACCTCCAGAATGCGCCTCATCCGGCCGAGATCGAGAACGACGGTGCCCGACATGCGCGGCGCCGAGCCGCCGTAGCCGAAGTTCTTGCCACGCGAGATGGGCCAGAACGGAATCTTGTGCGCGTTCGCGAGGCGAACGATGGCCTGCACCTCCTCCGTCGATGCCGGGGCGACCGCGGCCGCCGGCTCGTGGGACTCGTCTCCCTGCAGCGCGTAAATGTCCTCGTAAGTCCCTCGATCCTCATCCGTGGCGAGCACCCACTCCTTGCCGACGACTCGGCCGAAGGCGGCAAGTGCTCGATCGAAGGCGGCGAGCGTGACGTTGGGCGGCAGTTTGAAGCTCACGAGATGTCGAGTCTGAGCGTATCCGAGCGTGAGGGGCGCGTCACGAAGCTTAGACCAATCAAACAACCCGTCGCCACAATCGGCCATCCTTTGATTCACCGCTGGCTGCACGACCGGCTGGTCGTGAGCCTCAAGTGCAGTTCTGGCCAATCGCGTCGATCTGAGCTTCCACACCCGCTAGACCATCGCCAGCTCGGGAGGTCCGATGTTGGTCCACTGCATTGTGCGTAAGGAAACACTCCGCCCGGATTGGAATGCCAGGAGGCTCGAGATGAGCAGTAGCGCACGAATACCGGCGGTTGGAGCGCCCTCGGGTAATCCTATGATGCGGGCAATCAATCGTGCCGTGATGTCTACGCCCCTTCAGAAAATCGACTCTCTTAGCCGTGAGCCTGCGATCGACACCCATGCGGTGAGGTTAGCCCCACACCCGGTTTACGGACATATGGTCAGATATTGTTACGGATACATGGCTATAGTATTCTACGGATAGAAGGCAGCTATATTTTACGGACAGGCGCGCATGGCGAGCTCCCCTCTCGAGCAGGCGAGAAGCTGGTGGAAAGAGCGCTCCGATCAGGAGCGCTATGTCGTCGCGCCCGCTGAAGCTCCATCCGTGCAGGTTGCGCGTGTGCTCCGCCAGGAAGGGCTGGTCCTCGACGTAGCCGGTAGGAGGGCGTGGATCCTCACCCCGGGTAAGCCGGCGGATGCCCAGGCAGTGTTTCTTGCGAACTATTGGCCGGTGGTCGCCCTGGTACTCAAGCGCTACGAACCCGTCGCCATTACGGGCGTCGCCGCGATTCGTCTTCATCTCGAGGACTATTCTAGCCTCGAAGAGCTCCCGGCGTATCAGGGCGCCAACCGGAGTGAATACGGGCTCATGCTCTACCCGGGATTCCGCCTGCGTCTGCGCCCGCGTGCACTTGCGGCAGCCGACATCCTTAATGTCACTGCCCCCGGCAAAGTGCCCATTCCAGTACAGGCCCCTGCAGATCTGCTTACGACACTGGCAGAATCCGAAATTACGGCCGGCATTGAGCCCGTGTCCGCCTGGCTCCGCCACCTCGTGGTGCGCACGCCAGACCTCGAAGCAGCGGTGGAACGGAATCCGCGCCCGGTGATCCTGAAGCGCATCGCTGGCTTGGCCGCGGAGCTTCACAACGAATCGCTCGCCCGCCAGCTCGAGCAGCTCGTGCGCCGGATCTCGCATCGCGAGACCAGCCCGTCCCGAACGGGCGTCGGGACTCGAATCACGGTTCCGTCGCCGCTCAAGGAGGTGCCACGCGGCATCGGATCGCCCTGGCTCGACGCCCAGGCCATGCGCCTGGCGCGTCAAGAGGCCGACATACAACGCATCGTGGGCAAGGCCGCTGCGCAGCTTCCGACCTTCACCTGGCCGACGCTCCTGGCAAATGCCGAGCAGAACAAAGCCTACGACGCCTACCACAGCACGACGATGGAGGGTTACCGGATCTCGCGGGAGATTTCGGATGCCATCGTACGCGGGGAGCCCCTGCCCGGAGGTCCGCAGGACCGGCAAACACTCGAGGCAGCGATGGCCGTCCAGGGCTACACCGGCGCTTATGCGGAGGTGCTCAAGCGCGTGCGGAGAAATGAGCCGATCGATACGGCGCTGATACTCGACCTCTATGAAGGGCTCTTCAGACCAGCGGTAGACGCCGGGATTACGGACGCGGCGGCACTACGCGGCTGGCGCACGGCGACTGTGGGATTGCGCGGCTGGCGCTACGTGCCACCGAATCCGAAAAAGATCCCGGACCTGATCGGCGGTCTCGAGCGCTTTGCGGCCCGCGAGGATCTTGCGCCCGTGACTCGAGCGCTCCTCGTGCACCTAGAGTTCGTGACTATTCATCCCTTCATGGATGGCAACGGTCGACTCGGCCGGCTTCTAATGAACTACGCACTGCTCAGCGCCGGGTTGCCCTGGGTTACGATCCGGAGCGACGAGCGCACGCCGTTCTTCAAGGCCATCGAGAGCGCGCAAGTAGATGAGGACGCGGTACCCTTTGTAGAGTTCGTCTGGCACCTCATTCGCCAAGCGGTCGCCGAGCTCAAACCCAAAGTCCGACGGAAGCGGCAGGTGCGCCGACAGCGGCACGCTCGACGAGGCTGACTATCCCGGCGGTTGACCAACAAAAGCAAACTGTATGTCAACCGCAGGCAGCGCCCGCTCGCGACGTGCGCCGAGGGCGCTCGCGCGCGCCCCCTGTGCCAATGTGACCTCAGACACCTGCCTTCGATCATTTACAGTCCAAGGTAGTATCACTGTAAGCGTCCGGTACAGACCGCATTGACAGCGAGTCGCCATATCAAAGGAACGTGTAGTACACGTTCACATCGGCTGTCGTAAATCGATGGTTCCGGTCGAAATGCAGTTCAACACCAACCGGGCGGTCAAACAGATCCTTGTCCAGGCTGCTCTGCGCAAGCATACCGCCATAGGAATGGCGGAATCGATCATCGAGAGCATACCGGGTAGTGTGCCGTTGCATGAACCGTTCCATGTCGCTGAGTGATGCGCCGACCGGCAACTCTTTGTGTACGAGAGCCAGGACGCGTGCACGCGTGTTGCGGTCGTGCAGGCCCAGTGCTTGGCACGAAGCTACGAGGCCCACGCACGCGGCGATAACGATAGCCGGCAGAACTTTGGCTATCTTCATGATGACGGGCTCACGTCAGGCAGCGATGAGCAACTCGGGTATTGCCGCAGCGACATTCCAGGGCAGCAGCTCATCGATCCTGTTGATGGGATGCTCGGCGATGTGCTCTAGGACGTGCCGGAGATAGGCCTCGGGGTCGAGCGCGTTGAGCTTCGCTGTTCCGATCAGCGTATAGATGGCTGCGGCGCGCTCGCCACCCTCGTCGGATCCGGCGAACAGCCAGTTCTTGCGCCCGAGAGCCACGGCTCGCAGCGCCCGCTCTGCAGCGTTGTTGTCTGGTTCGAGTCGACCGTCCTCGCAATAACGCGTGAGCGCGACCCAGTTCGAGAGCGCGTAGCGGATCGCCTTGCCAAGTTCGCTCTTCTTCGACACCGTGGTCGCGGTCTTCTGCAGCCACTCGAGGAGGGACTTGAGCTCTGGCCCCGCGCGCGCCTTGCGCACGACCTGGCGCTCATCGGGCGGTCGGCCACGGATCTCCTCTTCGATCTTGTAGAGCCGCCCGATCCGCTCAAGCGCTTCGAGAGCGATCGGTGAGGCGAGCGACACATGGAGGTCATAGAACTTGCGCCGCACGTGAGCCCAGCAGGCCGCCTCCTTGATCTTCTCACCGTAGAGCCGGTCGAAGCCGGCATAGGCATCGGCCTGCAAAACGCCGGTGAAGTTCTCAAGGTGCGCCCGAGGGCGCTCCCCTTTGCGATCGGGGCTGTAGCGGTAGAACACCGCCGGGGGATCTGGGCTCCCCGCCGGCCGATCATCCCGCACGTACGTCCACAACCGCCCCTCCTTGGTGGTGCGGCGGCCCGGGCAGAGCACCGGCACCGGGGTGTCATCGCCATGGATCTTGTAGGTCCCGAGCACGTAGCGGACGAGCGCCTTCACCAGGGGCTCGAGCAATCGACTTGCACCGCCCACCCAGTCAGCAAGCGTCGAACGGTCAAGGTCGATGCCTTCGCGGGCGAAGATCTGGCTCTGGCGGTAAAGCGGCAAATGATCGGAATACTTGGACACCAGGACGTGCGCGAGGAGCCCGGGACCTGCAAGTCCGCGCTCGATTGGGCGGCTGGGGGCTTGCGGCTGCACGATCTTCTGGCAAGCACTACAGGAGAGCTTCGGGCGCACATGCCGGATCACCTTGAAGTGCCCCGGCACGTACTCGAGCACCTCGGAGACATCCTCCCCGAGTGCGCGCAGCTTCCCGCCGCAGTCGGGGCAGGCGCACGGGTTCTCGTGCACGATCTGCTCTCGAGGCAGCTGCTCGGGCAATGGCCGACGGACCGGCGTGTGCGCCGGCTCCTTCGGCGCGGGTCGCACCTCGGCGGGCTTCTCCGCGAGGCTTGCCTCCAGGTCCTCAATCGAGAGCTGCATCTGGAGGAGCTCGCCCTCGAGTGCTTCCGAGGAGCGCCCGTACTTCATGCGCTTCAAGCACGCGACCTCGAAGCGCAGCTTCTCGAGCTCGAGGTTCTTGAAAATCAGGAGGGCTTCGGCGGCTTCGAGCTTGGCGCTGCGCTCGAGGATCAGGCCCTTGAGGGCTTCGATGTCGTTCGGCAGATCTGCCGCTTTAGGCATGCGCCATTATATCAAGCTCGGCAGCTCGAGGGGAGAGCTTTAGCCTAGAAAATAAGGCATTTTTATGCCGCCACGTGCGGATCAAACGTGCGCTCGATGCGTCTCCAATCGATCCCTTCAAGAAGCATCGACAGTTGCGCCGAAGTCAGTTGTACCGTGCCGTGGGTGGCCTGCGGCCACACGAAGCGACCGCGCTCGAGGCGCTTGGCAAACAAACAAAATCCATCACCGCTCCACCAGAGGATCTTCACTCGATCCCCGGCGCGCCCTCGGAAGACGAATAGATGACCGCCGAAGGGATCTTCTTCAAGCTGCGTCTGCACGAGCGCGGCGAGTCCGTCAAAGCCTTTGCGCATGTCGGTCGCTCCGGCGGCGAGCCACACTCGAGCGTTCGCCGGCAGCGCGATCATCGCCGCACCAGCACGTCGATCACGCGTGCAAGCTGCTTCATGTCGATCGCGCTGCGCACCACGAGAGTGTGGCCGTTCGCGAGCCTGATCTCGATGTCCCCGACGGTGCTGCTGGAACGGATCTCTCTCGGGACCCGCACAGCCCGCTCGCTCGGCACAACCGTGGGCGTGCTCACCTTCACCGGCAGCATCGGTGCACTCGCTGCAGCCCCGTCTGCCTTGAGCAGACCCTGCCGATACAGGCGGCGCCACGCGAATATCTGGTTGGGGTTAAGATCGTGTCGGCGCGCGACCACCGACACTGACGCACCTCGCGCGTGCGTCTCCTGTACGATCTGCCGCTTCTCCTCGAGCGTGTACTGCCGACGAGGTCCGCTGCGACGGCCTAACGAATCGGTGCTGACAGTTTGGTCTGTGGAGGTGTCCACGTAGCCTACGTGGACACCTAACCTGGTGCCCACGTGGCTCATGATCCGCCTTGCTACATCAGCGAACTACGCGGCCTCGCCCGGACGCTTACTCAGCACGGACGTGCGGGGGCATATCTTCCCGCCCAGCCATCATCCTGGGGCGCTATGGGAGCTGGTCGAGGTTACACCTCACAGACAGCCGAGAGGCTAATGCCGGTCGCAGAGAATCGCTCCACGACGGGCGAGTGAGTATGCGGTGTTGGGGAAGGTGGCAAATCCTACGCTCTCGTCGAAAGCACTGGCAAGGCACCTCCGTGTCGTGACGCCTAACACCGTGGTGTGCACGGTGCCGGACGGCTGCTAACAACTACGCCAGCGTACGTATTGA
>Ga0335074_10004364_pt1 | contig 19491 bp, 18 predicted proteins | sample Lox_Sample_23_FD_206715 | JGI IMG/M metagenome (GOLD analysis project Ga0335074, IMG submission 206715) | Soil microbial communities from Loxahatchee National Wildlife Refuge, Florida, United States - Lox_Sample_2.3 | ecosystem: Environmental > Terrestrial > Soil > Wetlands | place: USA... | reverse complement strand
ATGCCCTGCCGCCGTACGACCCTGCGAGCCCAGCGTCGGCCCCGACCGCCAGCTTGACCATCGAGTCCCTCGCGGTGGCCAAGACGGCCCGCGGCCCGTTCGGCAAGCCGTTCAGCCACGGTGACGCCCTGACGGCGTGGGATTACTCGGGATCCGCGGCGCACGTGCCCACCGGGCCTCCGGGCCAGTTTCAGGCGATTCCGGCATCGGACGGGTCACCGCCAGCGATCAAGCAGTGGTCTTGCACAGCGCCTGGAGTTCAACACCGGACACGATCCGTCATTGGCGGTCATGGCCAGCGCCGGCCTCAGTCCCGGGTCTCCCGCCGCGGTCGCGCTCACGGCGGCGTCGTCCACCCAGGCCGTCCCGGCCATGGCCACCACCGGTTATCTGGCCGCCCACCGGCTCCGCATCGGCTCGACCACCTCGGTTTCGCTCAACCTCGCCGACCAGAGCTTCGCGATCACGGTCCGGATCGTGGCGTCGGTGGCCCGTTTCCCGACCGTCTTCGGGCCGAACCGCGCGCTGATCGTCAACCTCGCGGACATCAACGATCAGCTCATCGCCAGCCAGTCGCCGACCTTGCCGGTGACCCGCTGGTGGCTCCGCACCGCTGACGGCCGCCAGCCGCACCTGCCGGCCGACCTCGGCCTGTCGGTCGCCGACCGCGCCAGCCAGGAGGCGGCCCTGCTGAACGACCCGCTGCTGAAGGGCCCCCGGCAAGCCATGCTGGCCATCGGGTTGGCGGCGGTGCTGCTCGGCGCGGGTGGGTTCTCGGTCAGCGTCGCGGGCAGTCTCCGCTCGCGGCGGACGCAAAGTGCGGTGTTCGCCGCGCTGGGGGTGGGGAAGAACGCCCAGGCCGGGCAGTTGTGCCTGGAGCAGTGCGCACTCAGCGTTCCGGCCGCGGCCGCGGGCCTGCTGGCCGGGATCGGACTAGCCCAGTTGCTGGTGCCTGCGATCACGCTGACTACGGATGCGGCCGCACCCGTCCCGTCGGCCCTGGTGATACTGCCGCTCGGCCCGGCCGTGGCTCTGGCCCTGGTCACCGCGGCGGTGCCGGGCGCCGCCGCCGCCCTGTCGGTCCTGCGCAGACCCGACCCAGCGGCGCAGTTGCGGGCGGAGGCCGGATGAGAACGCGGTGGTGGCGGGTGCGCGTGGCCTGGGTGGCGCTGACCGGTACCGGGGCCGCGGCCAGTGTCGCCTTCGGCTTGCTCGTTTTCGCCTCCATACTGGCCAGCCTGGCGATCCCGCGGGAGAGCGTGGGGCTGCGCAACCAGGCGCTGCAGCACGTGATCGCCGCCGCCGGGCCCGGCGACCGGTCCGTCACCGTGACGCCGGACCTGGTCAACCCGGTGGACGAGGAACCCGTCGAGCCTGTGGCCACCGATATCGCGGCGACCGGCGCCTTCTTGCGGTCCCAGCTGGTCGCGGGCGGGGTGCCGCTGGCCAGCAGCCCGCCCGCATGGTCGAGCGTGACCACCGGCTACATACAGGTCACCGGGGCGGCCCGGGCCGCCGGATACGGGCCGCCGCAGTTCGAGATGAGCTACCGCACGGCCCTGGCCGGTTACAGCCATGTGGTGGCCGGACGGCTCCCGGCCAGCGGCTCGACCGGGGTGGTGCAGGTCGCGGTGACCACCGCCACCGCGACCAGGTTCGGCCTGCGGGTCGGCGCCCGGCTGAACGCGGGGCCGGCGGTCATGATGGTCGTGGGGATCATCCAGCCGGTGCTCCCGGCTTCGGCCTTCTGGACCGGGGATTCCGTAGCCGCCAAACCCGCGCTGACGCCTGGCACGTCGTCCCAGCCGCACTGGACCGGGATGCTGTTCATCGGCCCAGGGGCGCTCCCGTTGATCGAACCCAGCCTCAATCCCCAGCTGAGCGCGACCTGGTGGTATCCGGTCGCGCTCGGCCAGCTCACCGCGGGCCAGGTGGGCAGGCTGGCGGGGGGTCTGGGCAGCCTGCTCTCCTCCCAGCTGACACTGAGCATCGCCGGAACCCTGGTCACGGCGACGATCACCTCCCAGATTCCCTCGATCCTGTCGCCGTTCATCACCGGGGAAAACGCCGCCGGCCCCGTGCTCGAATTGCTGTATGTGAGCCTGTCCGTCATGGGCGCGGTGGTGGTGCTGCTCGGCGCCCGGCTGGTGGCGCAGCGACGCGCCGCGGAGTTCACGCTCATGCGCGCCCGGGGCGCGGCGCTGCATCAGCTCGCCTGGCTGGTGCTCCGCGTGAACGTGGTCATCGCCGCGATCGCCGGGGCGGCGGCCGCGATCCTCGCCATCGCCCTCACTCCCGGCGACGGCGACCCGGTGGGCTGGTGGCTGGCTGGCGTCACGATCGCCATCACCCTCGTCGGCCCCGTGCTGATCAGCGTGGTCCCGCAGCGCGTGGCGGCTCCTGTCTCCGGCCGGACCATCCGCCGGGCAGGCGGCCGCAAGCTCGCGGCCCGGCGGATCGTCATCGAGATGGTGCTGGTCGTCGTGGCCATCGGCGGGCTGATCGCGCTCCGGAATCAGGGCCTGACCTCCGGGAGCAGCGGCCTGTACACGAGCGCGGTGCCGGTGCTGGTCGCGATCCCGGTGGCGGTCGTCGTGCTGCGCTGCTATCCGCCCCTGGCCCGCGAGCTGGCCCGGATCGCGGGCCTGTCGCGGGGGGTGGTCGCGTTCGTTGGCCTGGCGCGGGCCACCCGGACCCCGCCCGGCACGGTCTTGCCGTCGTTCGCCCTGGTGCTGGTGCTGGCCATGGTGGCGTTCCCGGCCATGATCAGCACGTCGGTAACCGGCAGCCAGGTGGCCGTCTCCTGGCAGCAGGTGGGCGCCGACGCGTACATCCAGGCTACGGGCAATCAGGTGATCAACCCGGCGCTGCAGCGCCAGATCTCTTCGGTGCCAGGCGTCGTTTCCACCGCTCCTGCGGTGGTCGACGTCGGGACGATGCCCTCCGGGTCCGAGCTGGCCGTGATGTTCGTCGACCCGGCTCAGTATGCGGCCGTGGCCGACGAGGCGCCCGGCCCGCGATTCCCGCTGGCCGCACTGTCGGGGAACGCCGGGAGCGGCCAGGCCGCGGCGGCCGTCCCCGCGGTCGCCAACGCCGCCGCCGCTCAGCTGGTCGGCAAGGGGCCGGCCAACGTCAGCGTGGGGACCAGCACCATCACGATCCGGCCGGCCGGACGGATTGGCGGCGTCCCCGGCGCCTCCGCCGTCTCCGGTGTGGCCGCGGTCGTGGTGCTGCCGCTGCGGGCCCTCGGGCCCCACCCGCCCGGGCCGAATCTCATGCTGGTCGTTGGGCCCGGGCTGAATGGGGCGCAGCTGAGCGCAATCGTTCAGCGGGCGCTGCCGGGCGGCTCGGTGACGTTGCGCGCCACCGCCCTCGCCGCGCTGACCACGGCGCCGGTGCTGCAGGCGGCGCAGACCGCCCTCACCCAGGGGCTGGCTACCGCGGCCGGATTCGGCGTGCTGGTCCTGCTGCTGTCGCTGCTGCTCACCGCCCGGTCCCGGGACATGACGCTGGCGCGCCTGGCCACGATGGGGCTGTGGCGCTGGCAGGCCCAGCTGCTGCTGGCGGCCGAGACGCTTCCCCCGGTGGTGGCGGCCGCGATCGGTGGCGTCGGGTGCGCCTGGCTGCTCGCGCCGGTGGTCGGGCCAGCGCTCAACCTGGCCGCTCTGGGCGGGACCGGGTCGGCCATCGTGGTGACTCCCGCCGTGTTCCCGCTGGCCGCGTCCGCGGCCGGGCTGGTGCTGGCCGCGCTGCTGGTCCTGGCCGCTCAGGCCGTGATCACCTACTACCGTGGCAGCGCCCGGGCGCTGCGGATCACTGATTGAGAAAGGCCCAGGCCCATGAGCTCACCCATCCCGCAGGACCAGGCCCCCACCGGTGCGGACGGGATGATCGTCTGTGACCGGCTGGTCCGGATCTACTCTGGCGCAGGCATCGAGGTCCAGGCGCTGCAAGGGCTGGATCTGCTGATCGCCGAGGGGGAACTGACCGCGCTGATCGGCGCGGCGGGCAGCGGCAAATCCACGCTGGTGAACATCCTGGCCGGGCTGGACACACCAACGGCAGGCACGGCGTGGGTGGCCGGCCGCAACCTGGGTGCGATGACCGCCCAGCAGCGGCTGGCCTACCGGCGCAGCACCGTCGGCTTCATCTGGCAGCAGACGTCGCGGAACCTGCTCCCGTACATGACCGCCCGGCAGAACGTGCTGCTGCCGATGCGGCTGAGCTCGGTCCGCCGCCGGGAGCGGCTGCGGCGGGCCAGCTTCCTGCTCGACACGCTCGGCATCGCGTACTGCGCCGACCGGACCCCGGACCGCATGTCCGGCGGTGAGCAGCAGCGTGCCGCGATCGCCACGGCGCTGGCCAACCAGCCCAAGCTGCTGCTGGCCGACGAGCCCACCGGCGAGCTGGACTCCTCGACCGCCCAGGACGTGTTCTCCGCCATGCGGACCGCCAATACCGAACTGGGAGTCACGATGCTGGTGGTCACCCACGACCCGGCCGTGTCGTCGCAGGTTCGCCGGACGATCGCGATCAGGGACGGCAAGACGAGCAGCGAGACGATACGCCATACGGCCACCGACGAGCTTGGCCAGACCACCCTGCACGCGCGCGAGTACGCGACCCTGGACCGGGCGGGCCGGGTTCAGCTGCCACGCGAGATGACCAGGCGCCTCGGCATGCGCAGCCGGGTCGAATTGCAGGAGGAGCCCGACCACATCGGCGTCTGGCCGGACCAGGACGCCGATGCGGAACGGGAGTAGCCGCCCGGACAACGGCTACTGGTGGGAGTGACGCGGGCGGAACTTGACCCAGACCAGGATGCCGACGGCCAGGAGCAGCAGCCACGGCGAGAGCAGGGTGTGCACCACGAAGCTGAGGACGGCGAAGGCCACGATGGCGATGAGGACGAGGGCAAGGACGGCAAGCACGGTGATCGGTCTCCATTTCTGTGGCACTGCTTTGTGCCGGTGACTCAAGGCTGCCGCCGCCGGCTGCCCGCGTCGATCGGGATCAGCCCCGGTTCGCCCCGGAGATCCGCCCAGCCAGCATCGGGATTAACCCGGGCTGCGTCCCCCTGGCCGCCAGCACGGATCCCCCGTACGGGGGACGGGTGTCCCGCCCGCCAGTGACGCGGCGGGACGCAGCAGATGGCTCCCCGGCGTGACGACTCCCCGGGGGAGGAGTCTCTAGCCTGCTTGGCATGGAAGCCACGATCGAAGTGACCGGCCTGCGCAAGCGGTTCGGGCCGACGCTGGCGCTTAACGGGATGACGTTCAGCGTGCTGCCCGGGCAGGTCACCGGTTTCGTCGGCCCCAACGGGGCCGGGAAATCCACCACGATGCGGGTGATCCTCGGCCTGGACGCGGCCGACGCGGGCACTGCCCTGGTCGGGGGCCAGCCGTACCGGACGCTGCGGCACCCGCTCAACCAGGTCGGCGCGCTGCTGGACGCCGGCGCGCTGCAGCCGAGCCGCAGCGCCCGCAACCACCTGCTGTGGCTGGCTCACTCGCAGGGCCTGAAGGCCAAGCGGGTCGACGAGGTGGTCGAGGCGGCGGGCCTGCAGTCGGCGATCCGGCGGCGGGCGGGAGGTTTCTCACTGGGCATGCGGCAGCGCCTGGGCATCGCCGCCGCCCTGCTCGGCGACCCGCCGGTGCTGATGATGGATGAGCCGTTCAACGGCATGGACCCCGAGGGCATCGTGTGGATGCGCGGTTTCCTGCGCGCGCTGGCCGCCGAAGGCCGCGCCGTGTTCGTCTCCAGCCACCTGATGAGCGAACTACAGGACACCGCCGACCATCTGGTCGTGGTCGGCCGCGGCCGGGTCATCGCCGACGCCAGCGTCAGGGAGATGATCGCGGCCGCATCCGGGGACCTGGTCGAGCTGCGCACCCCGGCGCACAGTGAGGCGATGACGGCGCTCGCGCGCGCCGGGGCTGAGGTCGCCGCGACCGCGCGGGATGTCATCACGGTCAAAGGCCTGTCCGCAGAACGGACCGTGGCCGCTCTCACCGCCAGCCGTGTCCCGTTCACCGAGATAAGCGCTCACCGGGCGACCCTGGAAGAGGCCTACATGGAGCTCACCCGCGACGCGGTGGAATTCCGCGCCACCCCGGCGGCCGAGGGAGCAGCGCCATGACCACGATCACGCCGTATCGGTCAACCGCGCGGGAACCGCGCGACGGGTTCGGCCAGTTGCTGCACGCGGAGTGGACCAAGTTCCGCTCGGTGCGCGGCTGGGTCATCGGCATGATCATCGCGGTCCTGGTAACGGTCGGACTCGGCGTGCTCATCGCCAGAAGCACCGGCGGCTCGTGTGCGGCCGGGAACGGCCACACCCAGCACGCCGTTGCCTGCGGCCAGCCCACGTACGCGGTGGGGCCGGGCGGCGTGCTGGTGCAGGATCAGTTCTACTTCGTACGGCAGCCGCTGGCCGGGAACGGCAGCATCACGGTCCGGGTGACCTCGCTGATCGGGCTGAGCCCGTACACCGGACCCGGCCCGCTCCCCGCGCCGCAGCGCACGTCGGTCCCGTGGTCCAAGGCCGGGATCATCATTGAGGACGGCACCAGGCAGGGTTCTGCGTACGCGGCCATGATGGCCACCGGCAGCAACGGGGTGCGGATGCAGTGGAACTACACCGGGGACACGCCTGGGCTCCCGGGCGCCGTCTCGGCGGCCAGCCCGCGCTGGCTCCGGCTCACCCGCGACGGCGACACGATCACCGGCTATGACTCGGCCGACGGCACACGCTGGACGCGGGTCGCCGCCGTGACCCTGGCCGGCCTGCCGTCCACTGTCCAGGCCGGGCTGTTCGTCACCTCACCGCGGCAGATGATGTACTCCGCAACCCTCGGCTCAGGCACCATGAACACCAGCCCCACCGAGGCCACCGCCGTATTCGATCACGTCAGCCGGACCGGCGCGTGGCCCGCCAGAGCGTGGGCCGGCGATGACATCGGCGCGGGGGGCATCCAGGTTTCGCCGGCGTCCGTCGGGTCTCACCAGGCGGCCGGCCGGTTCACCGTGACCGGGTCCGGTGACATCGCGCCGCTCATCGCCGGGCCCACCAACGACGGCCCCAACATCACCGTGCGGGACTTCCTGCTCGGCACGTTCGCCGGGCTGATCGCCGTGGCCGTGGTCGCGACCATGTTCATGACCGCCGAATACCGCCGGGGCCTGATCCGCACCACGCTGGCCGCCAGCCCGGACCGCGGCCGGGTGCTCGCGGCGAAGGCGATCGTGATCGGCTCGGCCGCCTTCGTGGCCGGCCTGGCCGCCACCGCGGCGACGGTGCTGGTCGCTACGCACATCGCGCAGCGCGGCGGCGGCCTGTTCTCCGTGTTCCCGGAGCCGTGGCCGACCGAACTGCGCATCATCGCCGGCACCGCGGCGCTGATCGCCATGGCCGCCGTCTTCACCCTGGCCGTCGCGACCATCGTGCGCCGCAGCGCCACCGCGATCCTCATCGCGATCGTGGCTCTCGTGATCCCGTTCGTCCTGTCGGCTCCCCCGGGGATACCGTCCAGCCTCGTCGACTGGCTGCTGCGGATCACCCCGGCCGCCGCCTTCGCCCTTCAGCAGCCCGCGCCGCAGTACTACCAGGTCCAGGCCAACTATCTCGCATCGTCCGGGTACTTCCCGCTGGCGCCGTGGACCGGTTTCGCGGTGCTGTGCGGGTGGACGGCGCTGGCCTTGGCTCTGGCGGCCTACCTGCTGCGCCGGAGGGACGCGTGAGCCTGCCCGCCGCGGGACTGAGCCATACCCGGTACCCAAGCCGGGCCCGGAACGGACGGGAGGCGCTGCACGCCGAGTGGACCAAGCTCCGCACCGTCACCAGCACCGGCTGGCTGCTGCTCGGTGCCGCGGTGCTCACCATCGCGGTGAGCATCGCGGCGGACGCCGCGGCGACCTGCTCGTCCAGCGGCTGCCAGGCGGACACGGCCAAGCTCAGCCTCACCGGCGTCCAGGCCGGCCAGGCGATCGTCGCGATCATCGCCGTGCTGGCCGTCGGCAACGAGTACAGCACCGGCATGATCCGGATCACGCTGACCGCGATGCCGCGCCGGCTGACGGTGCTGGCCGCCAAGGCCGCGCTCGTCACCGGCCTGGTGCTGGCGGCGGCCGCGGTGGGTGTGCTGGCGTCCGTCCTGGCCGGACGGCTGATCCTGCCCGGGCACGGCTTCACCGCGGCGCACGGCTACCCACCGCTGTGCCTGGGCAACGGTCCGGTCCTGCGGGCCGCCTGCGGGTCGGTCCTCTACCTCGCCCTGATCGCTCTGTTCACCCTCGGCGTCGCGACCGCCGTACGGGAGACGGCGGTGGCGATCGGGCTCGTCCTCGGCCTGCTGTACGTGTTCCCGGTCGTGACCAGCGTGCTCGGCAACCACCACTGGCAGCGGCACCTGGAGCAGATCGGGCCGATGACGGCCGGGCTGGACATCCAGGCCACGGTCGACCTGAAGAGCCTGCCGCTCACCCCCTGGGAAGGCCTCGGCGTGCTGGCCCTATGGGCCGCCGGAGCGCTCATGGTCGGCGCCCTGATCCTCCGCTTCCGTGACGCCTGAGCGTGTGGCTTACCCTCCTGCCCCCGGGGTTTTCTGGCGGCTGAGCCAGCAGCCGCCTGACCGGCTGGGGTGGACCAAGCGTGGTCGGCGTCAGGGAAGGACGCAGGTACTCCTCCCCGGCTGGCCAGCGGGCGACATGCTGGGCGTTGCTGCCGGGATCGTGGCCGATGTAGGTGACGTCGGTGATGTCCACGGCGAAGAGCGCGAACTCACCGGGCACCGGCCGCCAGCCGAGGTGAGCCACGACGGCCGCGGCGTAGCGGCGCTGCACGTCAGCAGCGGCCTCGGCCCGGACGGTGCCGCGCATCATGATCTCGGCCTGAGCGGAGGGGCTGGTGATGATGCTATGCACCAGGATCCGCGGGTCCCGGTGCAGGTCACGGGCCTTGGCCGACGCGGGCATCATCGACAGCCACAACTCGCCCTCCAGGATCAACGGCTCGACGCCGCTGATCCGCGCTGATCCGTCGCGCCGGGTCGTTCCGGCCAGAACGACGCCCGGGCTGATCAGCTGATCATGCGCGACAGCGGCGAGCACGCGCGCCCGGGCAGCAAACTGCGACCATCGCATGTGTCCTGCTTACTCCCCGGCGCCGACAATCTGCTGCCATGGGCGCTGACGCCGACCGGAGAACGCCTGGTGTAGCTTGCTGACGTGGAATTTCAGGACGTTGTCCGGCACCGCCGGATGGTCCGGCGCTATGACGCGAGCCGGCCGGTGCCCGCTGAGGTGATTGACCGCATTGTGCAGAACGGGTTGCGCGCGCCGTCAGCCGGCTTCTCCCAGGGCTGGGGCTTCCTGGTGCTGGACAATCCCGCCGATGTGGCCCGGTTCCGCGAGGCGGTCCGCCCGGACGAGCACCCCGAGAACTGGTTTGCCGCCAACGTGGATGCCCCGCTGCTGGTCGTCGCCCACTCGAACAAGGACGCATATCTCGATCGCTATGCCCTCCCGGATAAGGGCTACACGGACCGGTCCGATGCATGGTGGCCGGCTCCCTTCTGGGACATCGACACCGGGTTCGCGTCGCTGCTCATGCTGCTGACCGCGGTGGACGCCGGGCTCGGAGCTTGTTTCTTCGGCCTCCCAGCCGAGCGGATCGACGCCTACCGGGCGGCGTTTGGCGTGCCGGAGCAATTCAGTCCGATCGGAGCGATCTCCATTGGCTATAGCGACGAGCCGCCGCGCGACCTGAGCAGCCGGCGCAAGCCCACCGCCGAGACGGTGCACCGAGGCCGCTGGAACCAGCCGGGAAGCTGACCCGCACCGCGATGCGAGGGCGGGTAGCGCTGGTCACCGGGGCCAGCAGCGGGATCGGCCGCGCGACCGTTACCGAGCTCCGCCGGCGGGGCGCCCGGGTGATGGCGGTGGCCCGGCGCGAGCACCTGCTGGCCGAGCTGGCCGAGGAAACGGGTGCGTCATACGTCGCCTGCTCGCTCGAGACCCGTGACGGCTGTGAGCAGGCGGTCGAGGCGACGCGGTCGCAGCTCGGACCGGTCGAGATCCTGGTCAACAACGCGGCTTGGGGGACGGGCCGGGACGGCTCCGTGCTCGACCTGGAATGGGACACCTGGCGCCGCACCCTGAACCTCGGCCTGGACATCCCGTTCCTGCTGACCAAGCTGGCCGCCGCCGACATGACCAGCTCGGGCTGGGGACGCATCATCATGGTGAGCTCGACGGCCGGGCAGGTGGGCGGTCCCCAGATGGCGGCCTACTGTGCCGCGAAGCATGGCCTTCTGGGCCTGATGCGGGCCACGGCGGTCGACCTCGCCCGTCATCAGGTCACCTGCAACGCGGTGCTGCCGGGCTGGGTCCGGACGGAGATGTCGGAGCGTTCGGCCGAGCAGGAGTCGGCCGAGACGGGCGCCGGAGTGGAAGAGATCTGGGCCGAGCGCGCACGGTCCTATCCGGCCGGCCGGATCGTCACGCCCGCCGAGGTGGCGGCCACGATCGCCTTCATCGCCTCGGACGAGGCGAGCGGCGTCAACGGCCAGGCGGTGACGGTGGCCCTCGGAGGCCTTTGGTGAGGGAGTTGCCGGGCCGCGCCTAGCCGCTGTGGTGCAGGATGGCTCCGTCCTTCATCACGAAAGTCGTGTTTTCCAGCAGGCGTATGTCCTGCAGCGGGTTCCCGTTGACGGCGATGATGTCGGCGAGGTAGCCGGGCTCGATGCGGCCGACCCGGTCGTCCCAGCGGATCAGTTCGGCCGCGTGGATGGTGGCTGACTGGATCGCGCCGAGCGCACTTTGGCCGCAGCGGACTTGCCAGGCGAACTGGCGGGCGTTGAGGCCGTGCGGGTAGATGCCGCTGTCGGTGCCAAATGCGATCCGCACCCCGGCGGCCAGGGCCTTGCCGAAGCCTTCTCGCTGCGCGTTGGTGGTCTGGTCGTTCTTGGCCAGCACGTCAGCCCGCCAGCCCTGTTCGCGGCCGGTCTGGGCGATGTAGTCACCGTTGTAGACGTCGGCGACCAGGAACGTCCCGGCGTCGGCCATCATCGCGATGGACTCATCGTCCATGAGCGAGCCGTGCTCGATGGAGCGCACGCCGCCGCGTACGGCCCGCTTGATGCCCTCGGCACCGTGCGCGTGGGCGGCGACATCGGCGCCGGACAGGGCGGCTTCCTCGACGGCGGCCCGGATCTGTTCCTCGGTGAGCTCGGGGGCGCCGGGCACGCCTCCGGGTGTCATCACCGCCCCGGTGGCGATCAGTTTCACCAGGTCCGCGCCACCGTGCAGGACCCGGCGCACGGCCCGGCGCACGTCATCGACGGAGTCGGCCACGCCTACCCGCAGCTCGTAAGGCACCACCGCATCGACGTCGGGGGCCAGGCCGGTGATGTCGCCTCCCCCGCCCGAGCAGGTCACGTACGCGCCGGCCACCCGCATCCGGGGGCCGGCCACCCAGCCGGCGTCGATGGCGTCGCGCAACGCGACGTCGACGAACGCGCGGAACGTGCCCACGTCTCGCACCGTGGTGAAGCCAGCCAGCACGGTGTCGCGCGCATTGCGCGCACCGGACAGCGCCTCCTGGGCACCGGTCCGGGTCAGCAGTTCGGCATAGCCCTGGCCGCTGTCGGTTTCACCGACCAGATGCGTGTGACAGTCGATCATGCCGGGCAGCAGCGTCTGGCCGGGCAGGTCCACGACGGACACGCCGTCGGCCGGCCCGTCGCCGGCTGCGGCGACCTCGGTGATACGGGTGCCATCGATGATGACGGCGCGGTCGGGCAGCAGCTCCCCCGTCACCACGTCGAGCAGGAGGTACGGACGGATCACCGTGCGCCGGGAAATGGTCATCCAGCAACAATAGGGAACGGTGCGCCGGTGCTGAGCGGCCGGTCAGAGCGTGCCCCGGCACGGCCGGTCAGAGCGTGTCCAGCTCCTCGAGGACGTCGCCGGGGAGAGTCAGGTCGTCGTCGTCGTCGCGGTTGGCGACGTTGTACATGTTCTGGACGCACGTGGCAACGTTCGGCCCTGCCCTCTCGTCTTTGGGCACCGGGCCGGTCCGCACCGGACCGGCGGCAAGGGAGGACGTATGCGATTTCCTCGATGGAGCCTGCCGGGCGTCGCCGTGGCGGTGGCCGGGCTCGCCGTCGCCGTACCCGGCCCGGCGGTGGCCAGCACGGCCACCCCTCCGGGGCCGGTGCTGACGCTGGAGGCCGCCCAGCCCAGCGTCACGGTGGACAGCGTCCAGGGTTCCGTGGACATGGATCCCGGCATCTGGGTGGCGTCGCTGGGCTCGGCGCTGCAATTCGATGTCCGGCGGGCTGGCTACACCAAGCCGGTCACGGTCACGCAGCTGATTCGCCCGTCCCGGGGCCGGGCCACGGCCAGGCCGCTGCCTGCCACGGTGCTCGACGGCTGGAACGGCCTGAAGCACTTCATCCGGATGACCGTGCGGAACCCGGCCGGGCGGGTGGTCGCATCGCCATGGCTGACGTTCTGCCCCAACACCTATGACCCCGAGCGGGCCACCCCGGACAGCCCGCCGACCTCACCGTACCCGCAGGAGTGCGGCCAGGACCCGTTCCCGTTGTCGATGGTGTGGGGGATCGCGAAGGGCTGGGCCACCGATCCGGCGCAGTACTACCCGAACTCGCCGCTGGGCCCCGGCCCCTTCATGCGGCTTGCGGACGGGAAATACCAGGTGACCGAGACCGTTGGCGCCAACTACGTGAAGGTGCTGCACATCCCGGCGTCCGGCACCTCAAGGACCGTGGCCGTCACGGTTGTCAGCGGGAGCGGTTACTCGGGCCAGGCCGGGCAGGCCGGGCAGGCGGGCCGGGCAGGCTTGGCGGGCTACTCGGGCCAGGCGGGCCGAGCCGGCCGCCTGGGCGCGGCGCTGCCGTCGCTGCCGCGGGTTCCGTACCTGGCCACCCCGCCAGAGGACGCGCTGCCCGACCTGGTGCCGCTGCCGTCCTTCGGGATCTTGACCGCACACACCAAGTCCGGCCTGGACCTGCTGGACTTCGAGGCGACCGTATGGATCGGCGGCAACGGCCCGCTCGATGTCGAGGGCTTCCGGAACCCGGACTCGCAGGTCATGGAGGCATACCAGTACTTCTGGCGGGACGGCCGCGTCATCGGCCGGGTCCGGGTCGGGACCATGGGCTTCGCGGACTACAACCACTGGCACTTCGAGCAGTTCGCTCGTTACGCCCTGCTCAATTCGTCCATGAAGCTGGCGGTGCCCAGCCACAAAGAGGCGTTCTGCATCGGGGCCAGTGACCCAGTAGACCTGCTGGCCCGGCACGCCGTGTGGCAGCCGCCGGTGGTCGGCCTGGCCGGGCAGTGCGGCCAGCAGACCGCCTTGTGGGTGCAGGAGAGCTTGCCGGTCGGCTGGGGAGACACCTACATCCAGAGCATCCCAGGCGAATCGTTCAACATCTCCAAGGTGCCCAACGGAACCTACTACATCGAGGTCGTCGCCAACCCGCTGCGGCTGCTGCACGAGACCAGCACCCGCAACGACGTGTCACTCCGCAAGGTCATCCTGGGCGGGATACCCGGCCACCGCACGGTCAAGGTGCCGGCCTGGCACGGCATCGACCCAGAAACCCAATGATTTGATCTTGGTGTGGGCCTGCCGTCCGCTGTCCCAGGGGATCGCGGAGTAGCGCCTGGGCTCCATTGCGACTCACCGGCCACACGAGTAACAGGCAGGGCCGCGACGGAGGGCATGAATGTACCGATGGGCGTGTTCCAGCACACCCGTCGGTACATTCATCCGCGCCGGCACCGGCAGCGGCGGCCCGCTGGCCCCATGAGCCCCATGAGCCCCGGCCGCAGCCGCCAGCACCCAGCCAGCCAGGTTCGCCCGCGCCGATCCCAGCCCCGGGTCAGCTGTGGTCCAGGCCCGCAGGTTTCGGACAGCATCAACCCGCCTGCACCTGTGTCTGTAATGCGGGGACATGCACATATCACTCGAAACGTGACCGCATAACGGGACAAACTGGGTGAGTTACCGGTGAGTACGGATGATAAGTTGCGCCAGACAGCGGCGGCCCGCTGGCCCCAATGAGCCCCGGCCGCACCGCCAGCACCCCGCCAGCCAGGTTCGCCCGCGCCGATCTCAGCCACTGGGTCAGCCTGTGGTCCAGGCCCGCAGCTTCTCGGGGTTGCGCACGGCCCAGATGTGGGTGATCCGGCCGCCGGCGATCTCGAACGCGAACACCGTCACGGTGATGCCGTCTTGCTGGGCCACCAAGCCAGGCTGGCCGTTGACGGTGCGCTCCAGCATGGTCAGGTCGCCGAGTGTCCTGGCGGCCGTGAGGTCGGCCAGATAGCGCGCGATCTGCTCGGCGCCTTCGATGGGGTGCGGCGCGGCCGGGACCAGGCCGCCGCCGTCGGCGATCACCGTGGCGTCCGGGTCGAGCAGGCCGAGGAGGGCGTTTATGTCCTGGGCTTCCCAGGCCTGCTTGAAGTGCCTGACGATACCCGCCTGCTCGGTCGTTGGGGCCGCGGGAGGCTGGCCGGCGCGGATGCGGCGGCGGGCGGAGGACGCCAGTTGCCGGCACGCCGCCGGCGTGCGGCCGACGATGCCCGCTACCTCGGCGAAGGAGTAACCGAAGACGTCATGCAGGATGAGCGCGACCCGCTCGGCCGGGGTCATCGACTCGAGCACGATCAGGAACGCCATGCTGACCGACTCATCCAGGGTGACCCGGTCGGCCGGGTCGGCCGCCGCGCCGCCCGTCCGCCCGCCGGGCCACTCGCCCGGGTCGGGCAGTGGCTCGGGGATCCACTCGCCGACATACCGTTCCCGCCTGGCGCGGGCCGAGCCGAGCAGGTCCAGGCAGATCCGGCTGGCCACCGTGGTCAGCCACCCGCCCGGGTTCCGGATGGCTTCCTGCTGCTGTGCGGACAGCGCGTACCAGCGGGCGTAGGTCTCTTGCACGGCGTCCTCGGCATCAGCCAGGGAGCCCAGCAGCCGGTAGGCCAGGTTGATCAGCTGGCGCCGTTCGCTCATGACCGCGTCCAGGCTCAGGTCGCGGCGGCCATCTCCCGGCCCGGACTGGGTGCTCATGGTGTCACCAGCCTCCCCTGGTTTGCCTCTGCCCTCACCCAGTCCGACGAGACAGCGCACCAAAGTGTGAGGTCGCCGCGTCGCCTGACATTCCGGGGGGCCGCGTCGTCGTACTGCTGAGACGAACACACCATCCAGCGGACCACCCGCTGCGGGTGTAACCGCGAGAACGGCAAGGAGATCACCATGGAACCGCGTCTCAACCTCTTCGACAACCCGGTCGCGGCCAGGTTCATCAGGTACCTCGCCTCGGCGGGCAAGGCGCTGTCTGATTCGGCCCTGCCCGCGGCGACGGTCCAGCTGGTCGAGATCCGGGCCAGCCAGATCAACGGCTGCGCCGTATGCCTCGACATGCACACCAAGGAAGCCGCGCATGCCGGGGAAAGCCAGCAGCGGCTGAACATGGTCGCGGCGTGGCGCGAGGCCACGGTCTTCACCGAGGCCGAGCGGGCTGCGCTGGAGCTCGCCGAGCAGGGCACCCGGCTCGCTGACGCCGCCGGCGGTGTCAGCGACGAGGCCTGGGCGAATGCGGCCAAGCACTACGACGACGAGCAGCTCGGCGCACTGGTGGCGCTGGTCGCGGGGATCAACGCCTGGAACCGCCTGAACGTCATCACTCAGCAGCCGGCCGGCGACTACCAGCCCGGCCAGTTCGGGTAATCACCGGCCCGTACGGCCCGGCCACCTGGGTGGCCGGGCCCGGTGACGGGTTCCGATTGCCTCAAGGTGCTCGAGCGCCAGATCCAGCGGCACCCCGGGCAGGCGCGGCCAGATCACGACCTCGTCAAAGGGGTAGACCTCGCGCAGGTCCAGCAGCCGCCCGGCGATCTCGGCCGGAGGGCCGATCAGCATCTGCCGGCGCAACTCGCCGAGGTGTTCCGAGAAGACATAGCCGCCTGCCGAAGGCGTCCCCTCTTCCCATTGCGTGTACTTGCGCTGCTGGTAGAGGAAGGCCGGCCCGACCACGTCGCGCCACTGCCGCTCAGCGTCATCGCTGGCCCAGATCACCGAGGAGAAGATGAGGCGGAACCGCGCCTGGTCGCGGACGTGCTGGTGCAGGGCCGGCCGGACCAGGTCGCGGTACATCTGGGGCAGTTCCCGCTCCGGGGCCAGGTAGGCGTAGGCGAAGTGGCCGTCCGCGTACCGGGCGGCGCGGTCAACCGCCGGACGGCGCAGGCTGCCCATGACGAGCGGGATCGGGCGCTGAACCGGCGGTACGTTGACCCAGGCCCCATCGGGGAGCAGCCCGCCGGACAGCCCAGCCTTGATGAACGCGACGCCGTCCTCCATGGCCCGCGCCCGCCCGGACAGGTCCGCGCCGAAGATGCGGAACTCGTTCGGGTAGTTCCCGGCGCCGGGGCCGAGGGTGAGGCGGCCGTGGGAGAGCACGTCGACCAGGCACGCCTCCTCGATCACCTGGCGCGGATGGGTCAGCGGCAGCAGGATGAGCGCCGTGCCCATGCGGATCCGGCACGTCCAGCGGCACGCCCGGCCGGGCCCGGAAGTCAAGGTAGATGCTGACCTGGCTCATCGCCTTCTCCTGCCTCGGACACCCGCAGTTCGAGCGGGGTGATGCCACCGGAGCTGATGTTGACGACATCCATCGGGCAGCTCGACAGGACGACGAGGCAGTCCATGGCGGCGAGGAAGGCGATATGGTCACCCGGCCGGGAGGAAGCCGGGTGAGAGACGAGGGTGCCATCCTCCTGGGCCCGCACATCCATGAAGATGTTGAGGGGCTGCGGCACGAACGGGACGTCAAGCTCATGCTCACCCGCGGCCTGGCGGAGGTTGGCCGCACAGGACCGATGAGCGGGGTCGGCGCCAAGCAGTGCATAGCGGGCCGGGTCACAGGCTGCGTACAGCATGTCGTGCCGCCCGGGAGAGGTGTCTTCCAGCACGGACAGTATGGGGCGGCGCCGGTTCGTCAGCACGGGGTCTCCCGGCCGCGGGAACAGTTTGCGGATCGCCACCCGGGTGTGTTCTGCGCTGGCGTACTCGGCCGGGTCGGCCGCGGCGAACGCGAACAGATCACCGACCTGCCCGCCCTCCACGTCGGTGACCCGGAAAACCTGGCCCTCGCCGACCCGGACGGCCCGGCCTTCTCCGCCCGGCACCAATGTTGTTTCGGCCACATCGCCTCCAGCCCTCGCGCCAAGAAACCTTCTCACGGCAACGTAGACGAGCAAAGGGAACGGCCGCCCGGTGCGGTCCGGACCCGGCGGCCGTTCGTCTGGGCGGCGCGGGCTGCCGCGGGCGCCGCAAGCTGAAACTCACCCCATGGCTGGCGGATCACTCGCGGTCGGGTTCATCGTGATCACCGGCTGTCGCCGGCGAGGGTAACCGGGCGCCGGGACCTGTCCATGGCGGCGGGCGGCGATCGGACGGCTCAGGCACGCGCACCCGAGGCCAGCGACCGCGCCGGCGACGCCGCAGCAGGTCCACAGCAGGGGCAGGCCACCGACCCGGATCACGGCCGCGCCGGCCACGGCCGCGGCCAGGGTGCTCAGGCCCAGGGCCGAGCCCCACGTGCCCAGGTAGGCACCGGCCCGCCCGGGCGGGGCGATCGAGGCCACGATCGCGGGAGCGAGACCCGCCGCTGCGATCTCCCCGAGCGTCCAGATCACGCTGGTCCCGGCGTACCAGGCCAGCCCGGTCCCCGCCCCGGTGACCGCGATCCCGGTGCCGATCAGCGCCATCCCCACCGCGCACAGCGGCACCGCCGGGAGGCGCACCAGCCAGCCCTGGGCGAACGGCTGGAGCACGGCAACGGTCAGCGGGTTCATCGCGGCAATCAGGCCGTAGCCCAGCGGCCCGATGCCCGCGCCAGCGAACCGGACCGGCAGGGCGACCACCGACTGCTGTGCCGCGGTCAGGATCACCAGGGTCAGCAGCGTGAACGCCCACAGCAGCGGGTCGGTGATCACGCCGCCGCGCCGGGGCGCCCGGGCCGGTCGCCGGGGCCGGTCCGGTGGCAGGAGCAGCCACGCCAGTACCGCGAATGCGGCGGCACCGGCCGCACTCGCGACGAACAGCCATCCCCACCCGGCGTAAACGGCCAGGACGCCGCCAGCCAGGGTGGCGACGGCCAGCAGCAGGTTGACTATCCAGGTCAGCAGCGTCATGCACCGCTTGCGCTGGATCTCATCGACCGCGGCGGTGGCCAGCAGTGACTGGGCGGCAGGCCGCCACATCTCGAATACCAGGCCGATCGCCGCTGCCCCGGCGGCCAGCGCGACCGCGCTGTGGGCCGTCCCCGCAGCGGTGTACGCGGCCCAGGCCGCAATGTTCCCGGCGATTATCACGGTCTTGGACCCGACCCGGTCGGCGGCCCATCCGGCGACCGGCGGCCCGGCCGCCCAGCCGGCGCCGAACGCGGCCAGCACCACCGCTACCTGGCTGGCGTCGAGGTGCCGCCCGCGGGCTGCGTAATAGGCGAGGGTCAGGTACAGGCAGGCCAGGCCGCGGCCGGGCACCAGGGTGATCACCAGCCGCCAGAACACGTTGGGCAACCCGCCCCACGTGCGCGCCCGCCACGCCCGCAGGCGACCAGGACGCGCCCGCGGCCCGGTGCCGCCGCCCGCCGGGACCAGTTCAGTGCTGGCCGGGACCAGTTCAGCGGTGGCCGCCGGGAGCAGCTGGGCGGTCGGCGGGAGCAGCTCGACGTCCGCGGCTACCGGTGCGGAGAGGAAGAATGCTGGCTGGACGACCGGCTGGCTGGGCTGGACGACCGGCTGGCTGGGCCGGGCGACCTGGCTCCGCGTCCGCCCGCGGGCCCGGGTGACGGCGCCCAGGCATGCCCGGACGCCAGCCACCCCTAAGGTCAGGGCCGCGGTCGGCGCGGCGACCAGCGCCCCGGTCTCGGCGATCACCCAGGCGGTCATGGCCACGGGGTAGCCGTCGGGGACGGGGTAGCCGTCGGGGACGGGGTAGCCGTCGGGGACGGGGTAGCCGTCGGGGACGGGGTAGCCGTCGGGGACGGGGTAGCCGTCGGACTCGGCGTCGGAGACGGCGTCGGACTCGGCGTCGGCGTCGGAGACCGGGTGGGCGCTGGTGTGGGACTTGCCGACCGGGGGGACGGTTTCCCGCCCGGTGATGCAGCGCGGGACCGGTCCGGCGACCGCCGGTGCGACGCGGCCGGAATGGCCCGCGCCGCAGACGAGGTGAGTCGTGGCCGGGGCGTGCCTGGTCCCGTGGCAACGCGGAGCCGGTGCTGGAGCACGTCCGAGGTGGTGGCCGGGTCAGCGGCTGGGCTGGGGTGATCCCCGTAGGCCGCCTCAGCCGGGTGATTCTGCTGGAACACGATCGTGACCAGTGCGGCGGAAGCCGTTGCGGCCAGCGCCAGCGTGCCCGCGACGGTCAGCGCCCAGGCGACCGGCTTCAGCGGGAACCCG
>Ga0335074_10004363_pt1 | contig 19491 bp, 30 predicted proteins | sample Lox_Sample_23_FD_206715 | JGI IMG/M metagenome (GOLD analysis project Ga0335074, IMG submission 206715) | Soil microbial communities from Loxahatchee National Wildlife Refuge, Florida, United States - Lox_Sample_2.3 | ecosystem: Environmental > Terrestrial > Soil > Wetlands | place: USA... | reverse complement strand
TAGCCGGGCATCTCCCTTGTGTTCGACAGCTCCCACTGCCGCTGCCAGCGGGCAAGCTGCCGTGCCAGATATCCCTCGGGCCGCCCGAAGCCGGTCAGCCCGGTCGCCTCGATGTCCACGCCGTGGATCGCCGCGAGCATCTCGATCAGCCGCTCGGACAGCTGCCGCGCCTGGACGGGGGTGAGGCGCTCGCCGTCCTCGCGGGTGCGCAGCACCACGCCGTCCACGTACTCCATCAGGTAGAACGGCGCGCCGATGATGTCGGCGTCGGCGCAGATCGCAACCGGCGCCGGCACCGGGACGTCGGTGCCGTCCAGCGCGGTCAGCACCCGGAACTCCCTGGACATGTCGTGGGCGGTCGGCAGCACGTGCCCGAGCGGCGGGCGCCGCAGCACCAGCCGGGAGCTGCCGAGGTCAACGCGGTAGGTGAGGTTCGAGCGGCCGCCCGCGATCAGCTCGACACCCGTCAGCTCGCCGCTCGCTACGCCGTTGGCGCTCAGCCATCCCGCCAGCTTGGGACCGTCAATTCCTGGAACGTCGTCAACCGCCATGCCGGAGAACATACCGCCCGAGCCGGGCGAGGAGTTACCCACCGGTTCCCGGCAGCCCACCTGGCGGTAATACCCGGGCCACGGTTCGGCCACGGCCGCCGGCAGGTCACATCTGGGGGGTGGACTAAATGAGTGCACTGACGTAGGTAGTAAGAGGGGCCAAGCCGACGGACACCGACGGACGTAGGGAGCGCAGTGAGTGATGCATGGTTGCCCGGAGCAAAGCGCCTCTGGGATAGCACCGACGGCGGCCCACTGAACGGAGGAGCCCCCCGCGTCGTCTGGCAGACGCTCGGCGCTGATCCGCGGGCGATGTCGGCCGGGTCGGCGGCGGAGAGTCTCGACCAGCTCGGCAGGGCGCCGCACCTGGTCTGGAATCCGGTGCAGGGCGAGATCGTGCAGCTGATCTCCGTGCTGCGGGCCGGCCGGCTGCTCGGCACGCCGGAGGATCTGAGCCAGATGGCCCCTCCGCAGCCCGGCGCGGATACCGACCGGCTTGCCGAGGCCAACGCAGAGGGACGCCTGTGCGTCCAGATCGGCGTCGTGGCGTTCCCCTGGGACCCGTTCACGTCCTGGCCGATGACCGGCCTGCGGCGGATCCTGGACTGGCTGGATTCCTGGGGCATCCCCCGGCGGTGGCCGGCCGGGGCACCCGCGCCGTTCCCGCACGGGCTCACGACCTGCGGCGACCGGCGCACCTGGGCGAAGGGCGGGTACTTTGGCGCGTCGCAGGTACCCGGCCTCACCGCCGCCGGGCCCGGGGCGATCGACGTTGAGCAGCTGACCGCCGGCGCCGAGGGGAAGGCGAGCGCCGCGAGCGCGGGCGGCATCGACGCCTATCTCGGCAACGGCCACGCGGCCGGGTCGGGAGCGCTGAGCCGAGTCGGCTGATCATGCAGGTCGTGGGCGCATGTACGGTATGGCAGCATGAGCGCCGATCTTCCCCTGTCGACGACCACGCGAACCACGCTGCACCGGCTCAGCGAGCGTGGCAGGACCGAGCGAGCCGACCTCTACGCCGTCCTTGACGCCGGGCTGATCTGCCATCTCGGCGTCATCGTGGATGGCTACCCCGTGGTGCTTCCGACCGGCTACGGGCGCGAGGACGACACCCTGTACCTGCACGGCTCATCGGGCAACCAGGCCATGCGGGCCGCCGACGGGCATGAGATCTGCGTCACGGTCACCCACTTCGACGGGTTCGTGGTTGCAAGGTCGCTGTTCAACCACTCGATCAACTACCGCAGCGCGGCCGTCTTCGGCACGGCCCGGCTGATCCGCGACGAGGCCAGGAAGCTGGCCGCGCTCCGCGTCGTGACCGAGCAGCTGGTCCCTGGCCAGTGGGATTACGCCAGGCAGCCGAACCGCAAGGAGCTCGCCGCCACCGCCGTGCTCGAGCTGCCGCTGGCCGAGGCGTCGGTCAAAATCCGCACCGGCGGGCCCCACGACGACGCCGAGGACTACGACCTCGACGTCTGGGCCGGGGTCGTGCCCGCCCAGCTCGTGTTCGGTGCCGCGGACGCGGATCCGGACCTGCGCGCCGGCGTGGTCCTCCCCGACCACCTCAAGGCTCTGGCGGGCCACCCGCGGGGGACCTAGGCGTTCCAGGCGGTCGTTAGGGTCAGTTACTGGCCAACTGGCCTACCCTTAGGGGATGAACGATCAGCTCGTCTGGATCGACTGTGAGATGACCGGGCTGGACCTTGCCCGCGATGCGCTGATCGAGATCGCGTGCATCGTCACCGACGGCCAGCTCAACGCGGCGGATGAGGGCATAGATCTGGTGATCAAGCCGCCCGCCGAGGCCCTGGACCACATGCCCGAGGTGGTCAGGGAGATGCACACGGCCTCAGGCCTGCTCGCCGAGCTCGCGTCAGGGATCACGCTCGCCGAAGCGCAGGAGCAGGTGCTGGCGTACGTGCGCGGCCACGTGCGCGAGCCGCGGAAGGTCCCGCTGTGCGGCAACTCGATCGCCACCGACCGCACGTTCATCGCCCGCGACATGCCCGAGCTCGACACGTTCCTGCACTACCGCATGGTGGACGTGTCCAGCATCAAGGAGCTCTCCCGGCGCTGGTACCCGCGGGTCTACTTCGCCAGCCCGGAGAAGCACGGCGGGCACCGGGCGCTGGCCGACATCAGGGAGAGCATCCGGGAGCTGCAGTACTACCGGGAGGCGGTCTTCGTGCCGCTGCCGGGACCGGACACCGCGACCGCGCGGGCAATCGCCGCGCGGTACGGGACGCCCGGCGCGTCCGGTGCGGCCGCCCCGGCCAGCGAACCCGGTTCTGCATGACGCCCTGATCCCGGTATGCTTCGTGAAGCCACGCGGCCGGTAGGTCGGCCCGCGGCGATGGTGGGCGTAGCTCAGTTGGTTAGAGCGCCAGGTTGTGGTCCTGGATGTCGTGGGTTCGAATCCCATCGCTCACCCCAAAGAAATTGCAGGTCAGAGCGTTCTGCTGCGATCACTGTCGTGCTTCCTCTCTGCCGGGTGTCCGATTCTGGGAGCGAAATGGGAGCCGATCATGGTGCAGATCCCCGGAACGGGGCCAGCAGCCGGTCCAAAATGGCCACCGCCGAGCGTGCGGCGATCTGCGAGCGTTCATGGAGAGATGCCTCCCAGAGCTCTTGCAATGCAGCCTTGAGCTCGGCCCGCATCCCGGGCGTGATGTGGCTGTAGACGCCGCGCATGCCAGGCACCTCGTGCCCCATGCGCTCGGACTGCAGGACGTACCGGACTCCTATCTCGTCCAGCCATGTCTGGTGACCGTGCCGCAGGCCGTGAGCTGTCAGCCCGGTCCGCAGCGGGAGCCATGAGGAGACCGGCACGGGCGCGGCCGGCCACTCCCCCGTTCCCGCGCACTGGGCGCCGTTCCTCTTGTGCTTCACGACTGTTCCGTCACGGCGCAGCACGATGGTCAGGCCGCAGGCGGGGCAGCGCCCGCTGCCTTCCTTGCCCGCGAGCCGCGGGATGCCTCTCCCGGCCGGCGGCGTGTACGGTACGCCGGGTACTGCAGGCGGCCACGGCGGCAGCGGCATTCCGGGCCACGGGGCGCTCGCGTCCACGAGGACCGGCGCCGCCGACCGCGGATGCGGGCCCTTGCGTTCTGGGTACCAGCCGTCGGCCGCCGGGCGCACGATCCGCGTGGCGTAGTTCGACCGGCGGAAGTGCCCTCCCCTCGGGCCGAGGAAGGCGTACTCGCCGCCTGGGCACCACGGTGGCTCCGGGTTGCGGCAGGTGCAGTTGCGGTCGGGGTGGGCCGCGAGATGGATGGCGAGAAGCTCGGCCAGGAACGGCGGCAGGTCGGCTGTGCGGATCGACCCGTCCTTCGGGCGGCCCCGGTAGAACCGGGCCTCCAGCTCGTAGAGTTTCCAGTCGATGTCGAGCGTGCCGGCGCCGACGCATTCGGGCGGCAGGCCCGAGGCCTCGCTCCACCGCATCCCGGTGTAGGCCATCGTGATCACCATCACGAAGTCGGTGTCGGTCCCGGACAGCACCGAGCACCGCTCGGCGAACAGCAGAGCTTCCAGAGCGGTCGCCCATGTCCGGCTTGCCTTCTCGGCACGCTCGATCCGCCGCTGCCCTCTCCGTCCCTTGCCCCGGCGCCGCGCCGCCGGGTTCAGCTGCAGGTGCCGGGGCATGGCGTCGCCCAGGATCGTCGCGAGCGTCGAGCGTGCCTCGCGGGCGGTGCGGCGCGTGTAGCCGCGGGCGGCGATCTGCTTCTCCCATATCGCGATCTCCTCCGCGGTGAGCGAGATCAGGGAACGGTCACCGAACGCGGGCAGGATGTGCACCTCGATCGTGTACTTGTAGGTGCTCAGCGTGTTCAGTTCCAGATCGAGCGCCGGGTACCACTGGTTGACCCACTCGGTGAGCGTGATCCTCCCGGCCCGGGGGTCCGCGTAGGTGCCGTTGCGGATCGCGGCCTCCTGGTCGCGGCCGTAGTTCTCTGCGTCTTTGCGGGTCCGGAAGCCCGACGTCGATTCCAGCGTGCCGTCGGGGCCGAGCCATCGGGCCCGCCACAGGTTTCCGCGTTTCTCGGCGTAAGCCACGCCTGTCTTCTCCTCTTATCCGGCGCGTTGTCTGGGGATGATCAGGTCAGGTGGTGCCCGCGCGGGCCGGGCCGCGGGCGGGGCCGCAACTGCGTCACGCCGGCAGGCAGCGGTCCTTTGCCTTGCGCGGTCCGGCGTTTGCGGACGGCGGCCGGCACAAGTGGCGCGGTTTCGGCGGGCTTGATCTCGTGCATGCGGACGATCTGGATCAGGTGATCGCTGGTGAACCGGTAGCTGCCGGCCAGCATGGTGAACGGGATCCGGCGGGCTGCGGCTTCGCGCTCCAGCCAGCTCTCGCGGACCCGGAGAAGCCGGGCCGCCTCGGGCACCGTGTAGACATTCGGCTGCGTGCCTGCACTTATCAGTGACATGACGGATCACCCACCTTGACCTCGGGCATGACGGCTGTGCTCGCGATCTGGTTGTTCGGCTGGCTGGGAGTGCGCTGGCTGCGGCGTAGCGGTTGGCGGCGTGCGCCGGGGCCGTCCTTGCGGCGCGTGTCCTCGGTCATCGGCGCCTGCGCAGGCGTGCGGTGATGCGATGCAACGGTGGCGCTGACGCGGCGGCCCGCGCGACTAGGAGCACAACCACGAGGAGGCCCAGCAGCACGGCCGCCGAGGCAGGTCCCGCGCTGGCCTGTGATGTTGCGGTGGTGGCTACGGCGCTGTGCGCGGCAGGATCAGGAGCTGTCCCGCTGACGGCAGGCTCGCGGCCGAGCTTGTGGGCGCTGAACGCGGCGAGCCAGGCAGCGCAGCCCGCCTTGGTGCTGGTGACTGGGAGCTGCGGCCCGCCGATCTCGTCCCCGCCCTGAGGGTCCGGGTAGCCGCTGTCCGGAGCCGGGTAGTCCGCTGGGTTCACGCATTGCACTACCGGATGGCCTCCCCGGTACACCTGGTGATCGTGAACCGCGAAGGTGAAGAACCAGCCGGGCGGCGGGGTGTAGGTCCATGACGAGGCGTCGGCATGCCAGCCGGGCGGGGGGTTGCCGTATGAGGTGCCGAAAGCCTGCTGCCAGGGTGTCTGCTTAGGTGCGGGTATCCAGCAGTTACCCGCAGCGGCGAGCTGCCGGGCCGACCAGGCAGGCTTGGCGATCCCGACCGTGAACACGAGCGGCACCTCGGCAGCGGCACCGAGCTGCACTCCCCCGCTTCCGGTGCCGGTGGACACGATCAGGCCCGCCACATAGGTACCGCGAGCCGCGGCCGGCGGGACATGAAGTGCGACCGGCACGGACGCGCTTGCCCCGGCGGAGAGGCTGACGTGGTGCTGCGGGATGACCAGCAGGAGCTTCGGGTAGCTGAAGGAGATCCAGCTGGCTGGTACGGCCATCCCCGGGAGCTGCTGCTTCCACTGGGAAGGCCCGGTCGACAGGACGAGGTCCTCACCCGAGGTGCCGGTGTCGGTCACCTGCGCCCCGGGAATGTTGCCGTTGGTTTGGAGCTGGTAGGAGCCGCCCGGCTGAGCGGGGTGGCTCAGGCAGACCGGGAACGGGCTCATGCCTGCCCCGGTGCTCGCGCCGGCTGCGGGCTGCGAGCTGAGCGAGGCTACGGCGATCGCCGCGGCGGCGAGCTTGACGGCGATCACTGGGCACCTGCCAGGGCAGAGCCGATCGCGGCAGCGGCCCGGCGGTCGATGCGCCGCGGTGCGAGGCGGGCCCCGTACGCGGTGAGGAAGTCGCCGTCCTTGGGCAGGGCCTTGGGATCCTCGCGGACCAGCCGCAGCGGCTCGGCGTAGTGGTCCTCGTAGTCATCGGGGACCTTCAGCAGGCAGGCCATGGCGTCGTCGATGTCTTCGGTGACCTTGGCCAGGATCTCGATCGCGTCATCGGCCAGGGCCTCGCGGTTGAGAGCCTCGTCGATCTTGCGCTGGGCCTCGGCGATCGCGGCCCGGCGTATGGCGTGGCAGCCATCACACTTGAGCTTGACCGGCCGCGCCACGGCGGCGGCGTGCACGATCTGGGCCAGGCGGTGAGCGCGGCGTGCCCGCGACTTGGCGCGCTGGGCCTTGTCCAGCTCGCCGCTGGCGTCGGCGCTCTGGATCTGCAGCTGCGCGTAGGCCTCGGAGATCGCCTCGAACATCTCCACGTCGCAGACGTAGCGGTCGCGGCCGTTCTCGTGCTTCATCGCCTCGCCGGTCCAGGTCTCGTCGGCGAGCTTCTCTGCCGCGTCGGCGAGCCCGGCGAGCGGCTCCCGGTCGACCCGGGCTGATCTTGCCCGGGCGATGATGATGGTGATCATCTCGGCGATGTCGTCGGTGTCTGACAGCTCGTGTGCGCGCGTGAGGATGTCACCCTCAGCGCTGAGCGGCTCGGCGGTCATGCTGATCTTCAGCTCCTTGATCCGGGGGACGGGCGCGAGGGCACGCTTCTTGCCAGCAGTGCCAACCGGTCGGTGATGGAGAGGTGGATAAGCTGCGGAAACGTGCCAGTTGGCAAGCTGGGGCCGTTGGCAGCGTTGGCAGGGTTGGCGGCGGTCATGGGCCGGTCTCCCAGTCCTCGCCGTCGTCGTCCAGGTCCTCGTCATCGAGGTCTTCCAGCGGGTCCTCGTCCTCGATCACCGGGCGGCGCCGAGGTGGCGTGGTGGCCACCAAGACGAGCTGCTTCAGCTCAGCGAGCACGAGGTCCCGGTGATCGCGGATCATCTGCAGCGCCTGGTCGGTGGCGTTGTCTCCGAGCTGGGCACGGGCCCGCGCCTCTCCCGCGCCATCGCTGGCCTGCAAGATCCAGCCCGCGGCGACCATCACGGCCTCGTGGCCGGTGAACTGCGGCTCGGGCTCGGGCGATGCCGAAACGGCCGTTTGCGGTTCGGGTTCGGCGGGTGGGTCAGGAGCCACGCGCAGGTGTACCGGGACCCACCGCTGCTCCCCGCCGCCTCCGACCAGGCGAGCGAGCTTCAGGTCACGCCAGATGTTGAGCTGGCGCCGGACGTACTCCTCGTTCCAGGTCATCTCGCCGCCCGGGCCTGGGTTGACGCGCCGCAGCGGGCCCCCGTTGTCCGGACGGCGAGTGCTGATTCCTCCCGGCGTCCCGTTCAGCAGCTCCCAGAGGTGAGCCTGGTCATCGGCGCCGAACGGGCCTCCAGTCGGGAGCGGACCTGCGGAGGCTGCAGGCACCTCCGCGCGTGGAGCTGGGACCGCAGGCGCTGGCGGCGAAGGAGCCGCAGGAGGCGCTGAGGTCTCGGCAGGGTCGCCGCCGTAGGACTGCGCGAGCGCGGCGAGGCGATCCTTGCGCAGCTCGCCTTGTGCACCGCGGGATGCTGCGTGCCCGCGGCCGGCCATGGCGGCCGTGACGAGGTGGTGCTGTTCGTCGGTGGCGGTGCCGATGATTCCGGCCCACTGGGCCACGTACGAAGGGTTGGTCCGCATCCCCGCGTCGAGCTGCTGGTAGGGGCGCACTCCTCCGAGAGCTGCAGCGCGGGAGTCGATGATGCTGATCAGCCCAGGTGAGGGCTCACCCCAGAAGAACGCACGGCCGCGCTGGACCGGCGAGGCAGCCGACACGGGGTAGGGGGCGATCCCGAACACGCCCGGGTTGCCCTGGCCGTACTCGTTCATGTCGGGCAGGTTGGCGAGCCCTCCGGAGGCCTGGGCCAGGTCGCGGGCCTTGAGCTTGCCCCAGACGATGTCGGTCAGCATGGCCCGGGTCTTGCCGCCGAGATCCTTGTCGAAGGGCCGCTGCGAGCCGATGATCAGGATGATGCCCTCTGACCTGCACTTAGAGGCGATCAGCCCGAGCTGCTCCTTGCGGTCGGCGTCGTTCGTGGTCATGTCGACCTCGTCGATCATCAGCACGATGGCTGGCTCGGCTGAGGTGGGCTTGTGGTTGCGATGCCCTGGCGGCTTGGGCCTGCTGCCGTTGCAGACGTCAAAGATGAAGTCCAGGATGGCCAGTGCCTTGGCCCGGACCTTCTCGCTGTCCGGGTCATCGGTCAGGGCATCGGTGGCCGTCAGGTTGCGCCACCACTTGTCCTCGGTGCCCTTGGACAGGTTGACCAGGATCAGCACTGCGTCCTTGCAGGCAGTGATCCTCTCCCGGATGGTGTCGAGCACCACCGACTTGCCCGAGCCGCTGGTGCCGAGGACCAGGATGCGGTGAGCCCCGGAGGCATCCATCAGGGTCAGCAGCATGGGCTTGCGCGTCTCAGGGTCCAGGCCCAGGCAGATCGGGTCCAGGATCGAGGGCGCCGGGTTGGTGAAGAACTCGGCGCCGGGCAGGCCGGTGTTCAGCTCCCCGGAGACCAGCGGGTGCCACAGGATGCCGTCGAGCCCTCCGTCAGCCCACCGGTTTCCGTCTAGGAACCTGACGAACAGCTTGTGAGGCATCCGGCCCGGGTCGTCGAAGACTTCCACGCGGTCGGTGGGGACGGGCTTGCCGCCCAGGATCTCGGGGCTTTCGCCGGCGATCAGCGCCGCGGTGTGACCGAAGTTGACGTTGCGGGCCAGGATGCCGGTGCCCTTGGTGTTGATCTCCCAGGTCTCGCTGCCGTTGTCGTGGAGCTCGTAATCGGCGAGGTGAGAGTCCTTCAGCCCAACGTGCGGAGCCAGCAGGTGCCATTGGCGCTTGCGGCGATCCAGCTCGCGGCGGCGCTGCAGCATCGCGGCCAGCTCGGCTTCGGCGAGGGCGCGGCGTACGGCCGCATCCTTGGCGGCGGGGTGACGGCGGAGCCAGACGGGCCCGAAGCCGAAGATCCCGACGGCCAGCAGGTCCATGGCGCTGACCGGGGCAGGCCCGATGAGGTGACCAGCGAACGGGCCCCAGTGTGTGGCCGCGGTGAGCCAGGCTCCGGGAACTGCCCAGGTGAGCGAGGCCTCCAGGCCGTCAAGCTCGGGGTTCTCGCTGCGTGCGGCCTTCTTGGAGGCCTTGCCGAAGGCGATGCACGAGGCAGCGAACGTGAACAGGGCCGGGGCTGACCAGGTCAGGTGCAGCGCGTGGAAGATCTCGGCGGCCGACCACACGATCGGTGAAACCGACCAGGGGATGCGCTCGAGCGGGGCGTACGTCAGCCATGACCAGGCACCGGCGATCCCTCGCCGCGATGCCGCTTCCGACACGTAGGCGGGGGTCTCGGTGCCCGAGGCCTGCTCAGTGTCTACAGTCATGGCTTGTCCAGTCCTGTGAGAGGGCTTGGAATGCAGGGCCCGGTGCTGGGGCGGCAACCCCAGCACCGGGCATGACGGCTAGTTGCCGGACCCTTCGGCCGTCAGGAAGTCGCCGTCTCTCGGCAGCGTCTTGTCGGCGGCCAGGTGCTCGTGCGCCCCGTCGTAGTAGCTGTCGAACTCGTCCGAGGCCTTCTTGAGGTCCTCGGCCACGTCGGTGAGGGCCTCGGCTACCTGGTCGGCGGCCTTCATCGCCCCGTCGCCCAGACGGACGCTGGCCGAGCTGCAGCGCTCGCAGTAGGACTCCCAGGCCTGGGCCAGGCGGAACATGGTGGCCCCGAGGCCCAGGACGAGGTCGTGGTGATCGCTCTCGTCGCCATCGGCCGGGTTGGCGTCCTCGATCAGGTTGATCAGGGCCCTGGCCTCGGGGAACGGGGTACGCCCGCCGAACATGGCGCTGGTGCGGCGAGCTGGTGCGTCGGTGGTCATCGGATCTCCATCCGTTGTGCGGTCAGCGGTGCCGTCTGGCTCCGCTGCGGTTTCAGCAGGTGCGGGCGCATCTGCTGGCTCGTTGTCCTCCGGCAGGCCGGACAGCCGGAGGTGGATTCCGGTGCGGCGGAGGTTGCCGCTGCCGACCAGGACGCGGTCGCCGTAGGCGGCGCTGAGGCTGTCGGAGGCGGCGCTGGCGTTGGCCGTGACGCTGGCTGTCGTCTCCTTGCCGACATAGGCGGTGAACTGGGCAGCTGACGTCCTGACCAGGTCATCCAGCTCGAAGCCGGACAGGTGCCAGGCGTCCATGATCGCGTTGTAGAGGCGGGCCAGCAGCTCGTCGCCGTCGTGGTCCTCGATCGCGTCCGGGTCCTCCTGCTGGTCCTGCTGGTCCCGCTTGCCGAAGCGCTGTCCGAACCATCCGGCGATCGCCGCGAGCATTACGGGCGCCAGGCGTTCCAGCCACACGTAGCTGCCGGTCAGGAGCTTCTCCACTCCGCTGCCAAGGCTCCGGCAGCCCGACGCGATGCCTCGGCCGATCCAGGCCAGCAGCGGCCGGTGGTGCAGGTGCAGCAGGTGGGTGACGATCAGCGCGATGACGTAGCAGATCGCCGCGAGGATCAGCCCGCCCAGCAGGGTCCCGATGAAGCCGGTCCCCATGACCTGGAGGGTCCCGACGTAGCGGTAGACGAACCACATCAGGACGGCCAGGCCCACGAGCGCGAACCCCAGGTGAGGACGGCTGACGAATGCCGGGCGCCCGTGCAGCTCCTCGTGCGTGAGCTCGGGCTCGGCGTCGGCGGCCCTGGCCTTGTTCTTGTTGATCGGCGTGACCTTGGTGTCGGCCGGCATCGGGCTAGTTCCTTCCGTAGCCGTAGTTGCGGTTGCGGCGGCGCGGCCTGGTGGGCTCGTCGCTGTTCCTGCTGGAGTTGCCACCGCGGCCGAGCGCGACGAAGCCCCAGATCACGAAGCCGATCGAGGCCAGGATGATCCAGGTCCCGGCGAAGCCCGCGAGGGCGACTCCGGCGGCGCCGTGCGCGCTGTGGTGCGCGGCCGGGGTGGCGGCCAGCACGGCCTTGTCGGCCTTGTAGGCCACCCAGGCGATCAGGCCGGCGGCGATGCCGGAAGCTGCGAGAATCCAGCCGGTGATGCGTGAGCGGCGCTGCTTGCGCTTGCTCTTGTCGGAGGCCATCTGGCCCTTCCTTCCTTGGCCCCTAACGGCCGTTTGGGTTAGCTCCCGCGCCGGGAGCTGTTGGCGGCGGCGATGATCAAGGCGACGACCAGGGCAATGAGGATCACCGCGATGTGGCGGTCCACCCAGGTAGCGACCTGGTGCGGGTGGCGCTCGAGGTGGCGGAGCACGCGGGCGATGTAGTGGCTGTTCATCGCGGGCTCCTCGGATGGGGGATCCCGGAGGGCTTGCCTGGCCAGCCGTGGTCGTTGGGCTGCCCGCACCAGCAGCCCCGGCAGCTCAGAGGGTTGCCGCGAGTCGACGGCTCCCGGTTGTCGCAGAACCGGCCGGCGCCGAACCGCAGGGCTGTGTAGTCGATGTTGACGTAGGTCTCGATCTCGTCGAGCGACGGGTACCGGGGCATGTCAGTACCACCCGTCAGCGGTTTCATGGCTCCAGGCGCCGCACGGCGTTCCGTACCGTCCGGCGATGTAGCCCAGGCCCCACCTGATCTGCACTGTTGCGCTGTTTTCCGGTGGCAGGGCGGCGGGCGGCATCTTGGTGGGCGGCAGGGCCTGGGGGATGCCGTAGGCCCCCGACGTGGAGTTGTCGGCGAGGTTCGACCAGCTCGACTCCTTGCTCCACAGCAGGTCCAGGCAGTTCCACTCGGCGCCGGCTCCCCAGCCGTATGAGGCGGCGAGCTGCTGTCCCAGCGCGACGTTGCCCGCGGATGCCGGCGGGGACACGGCAACGGCGGCCTGGTGCCCGCCACCGAGCACGACGGTCGCGCTGGTCGCGAGGACGCCGATCTTCTGGGCCGGGGTGCGGCGGCGCCAGAACCTCCTGAGCTGGCGTTCGCCGCTCACCGCACCCTCCGGCGAGTCACCTTGCGGCGCTTGGTCATGTTGACCGAGCACACGGGGCAGATCGGGGCTTTGACGGTGTCCAGCGGGGTGATCCGCTCCTGGGTGCAGTCCGGCGACGGGCAGGCCCAGCGGCGGCGCTCGATCACCTCTGTCTTGGCGGCCATGACCAGCCGCACGCTCTTGCGGCCCTTGTGGTGCCGGGTCGTGGCGCTCATGAGCCCTCCAGCGGGTCGGTGTAGCCGACGACCACCTGGAGGCCATCCATCGAGCTGGGCAGTCCGAACGACTGCTGCATCACGTCGAACCCGCTGGCGTAGGCGTCGATCATCTGGTTTGGCCCGGTCACGATCCCCACGTGGCCGGGAGCTTCGGCGGTCCCGTCCGAGCCGGCGAAAAACACCAGATCACCCGGCTGCGGGTTCGACACGTGAGGCCCGGCGGTCCACTGCTCCTCGCTGGTGCGCGGGAGCGTGATGCCGATGTTTAGGAAGTCCTGCTGTACGAGACCCGAGCAGTCGTAGCCGTCCCCGCATGGCCCGTTGCCACCCCAGACGTAGGGGCAGCCCTCGCGCGCCGCAGCGAACGAGATCACAGCTCCCGCCTGGGCCCCTGCACCAGACGGGGAGCTGCTGGCCTTGTGGGCACCGGCCAGCCCGAACACGAAGACGACAGCGGCGATCGCGGCCAGTGTCTGGCGCTCGCGCCTGGTCCAGCGGTGACGGCGGCGGGTCATCGTGACCGCCTCCTGCAGCGGCGGATGATCCGCCAGAAGGCGCACCGGGCGGCGCGGCTGAGCAGGCCAGCGAAGACGATCAGCGAGGCGGCGTCCCGCACGCCGTCACCGAGGAGGGTCAGCTCGTGGCTCGTCATGCCGCACCTCGCGCGAGGTCGGCGCACTCGTTGCACTCACCGAGCTGCGTGCTGATGCAGTACCACTTGACGTTCCCGCAGCTTCGGCACGTGCGGCGGGCCTGCATCATCTTGTTGTGGGACTCCCACATGCCCGGCGTCATCGGCTTGACCGGAACGGCAAGGTCAACGCGGTACAGGTAGGCCACTCGGCGCTTGGCGCCATCCGGGCCCCGGTGACGCCAGACGACCTGAGCGGCGATCGGCTGGTCCCCTGGGCTCAGGCCTTTTTTGCGGAGCTGGCGTTTGGTGGCCATCCCGGCCGGGGCGAGGTGCCAGGGGTAGGTCGGCATCGGGTTGGCTAGCGCCATCGGGTCGTAGAACTCCAGGAACCGCAGACGGCTCTTGGCCAGCTCAGCCCGCTCGGGCACGGGGCACGGCGTGGTCACGTAGGACCTGGTCGACGGCGGCCTCATGCGATGACCCCGTTCACACAGGCCACCGCCGTGGCCATGCCGATCATCGGCGCGGCCGTCACTTGGCCACCGCCCGCAAACGGGCCTTTCGGAAAGCGGTCGCGTTGTGGCCGGCCCAAGGCTGCAGCTCAGCGAACTGATCCGGGGTCAGCCCCGCGATGCGGGACGCCATCTCACACGGCAGGCACACGGCGCCGGTGCCGCCCTTGGCCCGCGGGAACGTGCCGGTGCACCGGCAGGTGGCCTGGAGCCTGCCACCGCACGCGCACTGGACGATGTCCTCGTACTGGCCGTACCGCAGGACCTTCGCCAGCTCGGCCGGCGGCAGCTCCGCGATGGCATCGGCCAGCTTGCGGGCGATGTCCGGGGACTGCCTGGTCTGGATCTCGACGGCCCCGAAGCGGATGGCCTTGAACCGCATCCCAGAGGTCAGGTCGTAGTGGGGGAACGTCCCGTCCTGGAAGTAGGACCGGCGGAGCCCCAGCCTGGTCGCGAACCGGTGAAGCTCGGGCAGCGAGTCGGCGGTCATGTGACACCAGTTCGAGGTGTGCACCACCGGCCCGTTGCGGACCGAGGCGGGCCAGATAGCCGGGTCGACGTAGACCGTCATGCGATCCTCCCGGCGGCGGCAAGATCGCGGATGGCTTCGAAGCCGGACCCGCAGCGGGTGATCGTTTCGGTCTCGTCAAGCCAGAGGACGTCCCCGGTGTCAGACCGCGCGTCAGCCGGAGCGTCAGACGGTGCGTCAGGAACAGCGTCAGGCTTTGCGTCAGCCTCGGCGAGTGTGATCCGGAACCAGTAGATGCCTCCGGCGAACAGGCTGCTGTGGCCGTGCTCGATCGAGAGGGCCTCTATGATCTCCAGCCCGCGGCCGTGCTCGTCCGGGAGACCCAGAGCGGTGCGGTCCTTGGTGCCCAGCGGGCCCTCGTCGAGCACGGTCACGCGGAGCACTCCCGAGCCCTCTGCCTGCACAATCACCATCAGGCGGCCACCTGGCAGGCTGCTGCGGCTGTGCAGCACGGCGTTGGTGACCAGCTCCGACAGGCAAAGCACCAGGTCATCGCCGATGTGACGGGCGAGGCGGGAGCGCATCAGCAGGCTGCGGGCATAGCGGGGTGCCAGGTCGATCCCCGGCAGGACGAAGGCGACGAAGGTGTCCCCGCCGTCGGTGATCGTGATCTGCGGACGGCTGCCAACGCTGCCAGCAAGACCGCTGACCTGGGGTTTCTCGGTGGTCATGACCGGGCCACCTCCATGCCGGAGGCCTCGCGGCCGGCCTGGGCCTTGGCCTCGAGGCGGGCCATCCGGACCAGGCTTGAGGTGTCCATGCCGAACTTGGCGGCCAGCTCCTTGGGAGTGAGGTCCTTGCCGCTCGCCCGGAAATCGGCCAGCCAGGCATCCCGCAAAGCGGCGCTCAGCGACTTGCCCTGGGTCCCGTCGACCGAGCGGAGCTGACGCCCGTCTGACGATGCGGCCGCTGCGGCGGCGATCCGGGACTGACGCTCGGCCTGACGGTCCTGACGCTCCTGACGGCGGCGGTCGGCCTCCAGCTCCTCCGCGCGAGCCTGACGCTCGGCCTCGTCGCGAGCGGCCTGGGCCTGGCGGTCGGCCTCGCGCTGGGCCTCGAGCTCCTCCTCGCGAGCCTTGGCTGCGGCACGCTGGCGAGCCCGGCGCCGGTCGCTCTCCGCGGCGTCCCGCTCGCTCAGGAACAGCGACACCAGGAACGTGACCGAAGGGATCACCGCCACGGCGTAGCCGCCGAACGTGTGCTTGGCCTCGGCGACGTTCCCGGAGACGGACACGATGATCATCGCGACGAGAACGACGTTGGGGAAGGTGCAGAACCCCCAGGCGGGCTCCCGGCCGATCCGGCTGTCACGCTGCCGGTACAAGGTGGCCAGGTAAACGCACAGGTCGATGCAGCCAGCGATGAACGCGGACTCGATCTTCGGCTGCCCGTTGCCCCTGACCAGCGCGTACCAGTGCAGGAACGAGGCATACATCGAGAACCCCAGCAGCCCGTACTGGATCACGCCCATGAACACGCGGCGGCCCTGGCTGATCTCGATGTCCTGCCCGGCCGCGGTCATGACGGCCTCCGGCGCGGTGCCAGCCGTGCCAACCGGGCCGTTGGCAACTGTGGCAACATGCAGGTCAGAGCTGCTTTCAGGTCTCTCGGCAGCCAGCTGGTGATCTCGGCATCAAGATCGGCCAGGCACTGCCTCTGGGCATCAGCCAGCGAGACCCCGTGGTCCAGGTGGCGGCCGGTTGGCCATCCGGCACGGACGAGGGTCCGGTGCCGCAGGCGCATAACGAGCGTCTGGGCGTCGCGAGCGCAGGCCCGGATCAGGCAGCGTGCGTACCAGTAGGCTGCCCCGGCCTGCAGGTATGCCCGCTTCCACAAAGGGCCGGGGATGATCTGCGGCGGGGTCATGACAGACCCTCCAGTCCCGCCTCGTCGGCCTCCAGGTCGATGCCCAGCTCGCCCGCCAGCCGCATGTAGTCGTCGGTGCGGGCCAGGTCCAGATCGCAGCCGTAGCACAGCGCGTGGCCCTCGAGGCAGTCATCGCAGGCCACAGGGGTCCGGTAGTTGATCGCATCCCTGATCAGCAGGCCCAGCACGTTGAGCTGCGATTCGGCGAGGGTCACCGGCTTGGGTCCCGGCTTCGCGGAGCGCCCCGGGAAAAGCTCGATGACGTCGGCGGCCACCCCGCCCCGCGGGGCGATCACCTGGCACCTGCCGTGATCAGGGCGGCGGCGAACAGCCACCGCCAGTGCCATGCCTGATCCAGGAGCACTCCGCCGGATGCCAGCCCGTCGCCGGCCTGCCAGAATGCGAGCTTGCCGGGGATCTGCCCGGCCAGCCACCGCCGCGGGCGGCGCCGGTCGGCGCAGTAGTGAGTCACCCCGGACACGGCCAGGCCCGCAGCGGCCCACACCGGGTGCACCGGCAGGTCAAGCCACCACCAGGCCAGCGCAAGGCGGGCGGCCAGGGTCAAGGTGTAGGTACCAACGTGGGCGGCGCATGCCCGCCGGCCTGGCCAGCCCGGCAGGCCCTTGTGTGCGGCCTGGGCGTTGGCCTGAACCCAGTAGTCCCCCAGCCAGTGACCGGTGATGTAGGCCGTGAGCACACCGGGGAAGATCGCCGCGGTCATGACGCCACCGCCAGGCGGTCGCGCACGCGGGTTAGCGCGTCACCGGAGATGCCGAGCCGGATCGCGGCCTGGTTGACCGACAGCCCGAACCGGACCAGGTCAGCCAGCTCGACAGCCTGCTCGTCAGCCGTCAGGCACCCGCGCGTCCGGTGACGCTGCCAGCCCGGCGCTGGGACCGCAGCCGGGTCATCGATGCCATGCCCGCTGTACCAGGGGTCGCCCGGCAGGTCGTCATCCCACGCGAGCGCCGGGGCCCAGTTGTGGCGGCGGGCCGCATCAGCAGCCCGCGAACACCCGCCGTGCAACGCCCACAGCGTGTCGTACAGCCTGGACGTCGCGGCGGCCAGCTCGGCGGACACCTGCCCGGAGGCGCCGTGCGGGCCGACCTGCAGCCGACGCACGACTCGGGGCGGCACGCCGAGCCGGCCCCCCAGATCCGGGCAGGAAAACCCGTTCCACGCCAGGGCGCGCAGCCGGCGGACGGTCCCGGCCGCCGGGACCGGCGGTGTCAGCCGGCCGTGCGCCCGCTCGGCCCGGCGGCACTCCAGATGATCACAACCGCTCGCCCGGCAATCCGCGAGCGAGAGATGCTCCGCAGGCCCGCGATCGCGGCCTGGCCGGGTGGTCACCTCGCGGCACGTGGCCGGCTGACCATCGGGACGGCGCATCATTGCAGCCACCCCCATGTGCGGCCGGAGGCGATGTCGCTGACCGTGGACGGCGAGACACCGAACTCGGCGGCGATCTGGCGGCGCGTCATCTCGCTCCAGGCGCAGGCCTGTTTGACCTGCCGGGCCTTGGCGTCGGTGAGCTTGCGGCCCTTCGCCGGTCCAGGCAGGTACTCGTCGTCCCAGCCGACCGTGCCCTTCACGAGCTCCTCGACATGCGAGGCCTCCCACGACCCCGGCCGGCCGATGGTGAGCTCATCGGCGCCGCCGAGCTGGCCAGCCGCAGCGGCGAGCACCTGGGCGAGCCAGCCGGCGAAGTCGTGCTCGCATCGGGCAGCTTGCGTGATGGCCCGGATCGCCGGGGCGGTGTACGGCGCGGTCACCGGTCCACCGCCGCGTCCTGCGCGTTCGCGACGACCCATGCAACCGCTGCGCGGCGTGAGGCCCAGGTCTGCTCCGAGGCGCGCAGGACGGTGGCGTGGCCGGTAGCGCCGATTCCGGCACCCCAGCGCACACCACCGCGCGGGCCGAGCGACCAGCCGACCTTGCCGATCACGTCCTCGGGACGGCGTGGTGGCTCCTTCGATGCGGTGATGAAGTAGGCCAGCGGGCCGCGGTCGTCGCCGTACCAGATCCTCGGTCCCGGGTGCAGCCAGACCCCCAGCACCTTCTCCGGCTTCGACGCGTAGCCGACCTGGCCGGCATGGGTGGTCTCGAAGGAACCGATCCCGTCGCTGGGGCCGTGGAAGTGGACGACGCCGCACTCGTGGCAGGCCAGCCGGATTGTCTCCTCGACCCGCTCACCGTCGAAGCTCTCCCAGGTGTACCGCGTGGCCTCCCAGACGTCGGTGCCCCGGTAGCGGCAGCCCTCAAGATGACCGGCGACCGGCCTGTAATCGAAGTACAGGGCCTCAATGCTCTTGGCGAGGCCGCTCACCGACCTGCCTCGATCCCGAGCTCATGGCCCAGCGCCCACCCGCGAGTGAGCCACGAGCCGGTGTCTGGATCCAGATGACCGCGCTCGACGGCCAGCAGCCGCCGCGCTCCGCACGGCTGGCCACCCTGGCACCGCTGGAACTGGCTCGCACCGCACCGGTCACACGGCACCAGCAGGCACGCGCGTTCTCGGTCGGCCCCGCCGCCGGACTCAGGCAGCTCGCCACCGTGGGCAGGCACAGGGAGTAACACACCGCTGAACACTTCGGCCTGCCCTTCCGGCAGGCCTGTCAAGATGGTCTGTGTCATCGGGACCTCCAGGGTTTGGTCCGGTGGCTGGCCCCGCTCGGCGTGCCCGCGCCAGCGGGGCTCTTTCGTGGCTGGACACTCAACATCGTGCATCATGAGTACGGATGAGTCAATGCACACGTACACAACAGGCACAGATCTTGGCCCGCCTGAACTGTGCTAACGCAGTCAGCACACTTAGACTTGGAACGTGGTTGTGAGGCCTTCTCGGGTGCCGTACTTGGAACTCGCCGCCGAGATACGAGAACAGATCAGGTCGGGACGGCTCGCGCCCGGAGACCGGCTCAAGACAGTTAGAGCGCTGGCCGCCGAGCACTCCGTTGCCCAAGGCACTGTCGGCTCAGCGCTGGAGGTCCTGCGGGGCGAAGGTCTGATCGAGACCATCCATGGCAAGGGCTCCGTCGTCGTAACCTGCCCAGGAGAGGCCAGCCAGCCGGGTGCGACCGATGCGGCATCAGCCATGCGCGAAATGGAGGCCCGGCTCAGCGCTGAGATCGCGGACGTACGCAGGTATGCCGAAGGCCTTATTGCGCAAGTTACGGCCAAGGTGGATGAGGACATCGAGCGCTTGGAGGCGCGGATGATGGCGCCAAGAACGCGTAAGACTGACGGGCGGCCGAGCGAGCGCGAGGTGGGTTAATGGCTGCCGATGTGATCGACCTTCGCTCACGCATTGCACGAACTCTCAATCCGGTTCGGGCCGCGATGGCGCAGCTCGGTGCTAGCCATGACGAATTCGCCGAGATCCTTAGCCTCGATCCACCGGCCGAATAGGGATGTCCTGGGGCGTGTCAACATGAAAGATGCCCTCTGAACTGGGACGATAGGAGTATCTGACGCTTCTGTCGTCTAGTTCGAGAGGACACCTGGTAAG
>Ga0335074_10004362_pt1 | contig 19493 bp, 13 predicted proteins | sample Lox_Sample_23_FD_206715 | JGI IMG/M metagenome (GOLD analysis project Ga0335074, IMG submission 206715) | Soil microbial communities from Loxahatchee National Wildlife Refuge, Florida, United States - Lox_Sample_2.3 | ecosystem: Environmental > Terrestrial > Soil > Wetlands | place: USA... | reverse complement strand
CCAGAACACGCTGATCGACTTCCGCTACACCCAGCATTTCCGTGCAAAGAAGGGCGGCAACGGGGCCGGCAGCGACCGCACCGGCGCCGGAGCCGCAGACCTGGTCATCAAAGTTCCGGTCGGCACGGAAATCCTGGCCGAGGACCGCGAGACCGTGCTCGCCGACATGGATACGCCGGACAAGCGCGTGGTGCTGCTGCGCGGCGGCGACGGCGGATTCGGCAACGCGCATTTCAAATCCTCCACCAACCGCGCCCCGCGCAAGGCGACCAAAGGCTGGCCCGGCGAGGAACGCTGGGTCTGGCTGCGCCTGAAGCTGATCGCGGATGTCGGCCTGGTGGGGCTGCCGAACGCCGGCAAATCCACCTTCCTGGCCCGCGTCTCCGCCGCACGGCCGAAGATCGCGGATTACCCGTTCACCACGCTGCACCCCCAGCTTGGCGTCGTGCGGCTGAGCGCGGCGGAAGAATTCGTGATCGCCGACATTCCTGGCCTGATCGAAGGCGCGCATGAAGGCGCCGGCCTGGGCGACCGGTTCCTGGGCCACGTCGAACGCTGCGCCGTGCTGCTGCACCTGGTGGACGGTGCGGCCGGCGACGTGGTGCGGGCGTGGCGCACGGTGCGGGAGGAATTGGCGGCCTATGGCGCCGGGCTGGCGGAGAAGCCGGAGCTGATCGGGCTGAACAAGGCGGACGCGATGACCCCCCGCGAGGCGTCGGCGCGGTTGACCGCCCTGCGCAAGGCATCGGGGCGGCCGGTCATGCTGCTCTCCGGGGTTACCGGCCAGGGTGTGCCTGAGGTGCTTCGGACACTGGGTTCCCTCTCCCACGAAGTGGGCTTGAGCCACGCCGCGGATCAAGGCCGCGAAGCGGATCTGCCGCATGCAGCACCCTCACCCTAACCCTTCCCCCCAAGCCGGGAAGGGGATACTCGACTCATCCCGCCGCCTGGTGGTGAAGATCGGCTCCGCCCTGGTCGTGGACCCCGACGAAGCCGCCCCGCGCACCACCTGGCTCGCCGGCATGGCCGCCGACATCGCCGACCTGCACCGCCGGGGCGTGGACGTGATCGTGGTCTCCTCCGGCGCCATCGCGCTCGCCCGCCGCACGCTGCGCCTCACCCAGAAGCGCCTCCGCCTGGAGGAAAAGCAGGCCGCTGCCGCGGTCGGCCAGATCCGTCTCGCCCAGGCCTGGTCCGAGGCCCTTTCCGCCGAGACGCTCACTGCCGCCCAGCTCTTGCTCACCCTGGACGACACCGAGGATCGCCGCCGCTACCTCAATGCCCGCGCCACGCTGAACACACTGCTGCAGCTCGGCTGCGTCCCGGTGATCAACGAAAACGACACCGTCGCCACGACCGAGATCCGCTTCGGCGACAACGACCGCCTCGGCGCCCGTGTCGCCGAGATGCTGCAGGCCGACGCGCTGGTCCTGCTGTCCGACATCGACGGCCTCTACACCGCCGACCCCGGACGCGATCCGTCGGCCACCCACATCCCTCTGGTCGAAGCCATCACCCCCGAGATCGAGGCGATGGGCGGCGAGCCACCCCCCGGCTACTCCTCCGGCGGCATGCGCACCAAACTGGCGGCTGCTCGCATCGCCACGCAGGCCGGCTGCGCCATGGCCATCGCCCGCGGCTACATGAACCGTCCCCTGACCGCCCTGGCGAACGGCGCCCGCTGCACCTGGTTCATGCCTGCCCCGGAAGGCCGCACCGCCCGCAAGAGCTGGATCGCCGGCGCGCTGGCCCCGCTCGGTACGCTGGTGGTGGATGCCGGTGCGGTCCGTGCCCTCCGCGCCGGCCGCTCGCTGCTACCCGCCGGGGTCCGCACGGTGGAAGGCACCTTCCAACGCGGCGACCCGGTGGTGATCGCCGGCCCCGACGGCCTCCCGCTCGCCCGTGGCCTCTCCGCCTACGGCAGCGCCGATGCCCAACGCATCATCGGCCACCGCTCCGACGAAATCGAAACGATCCTGGGCTGGCGCGGCCGCGATGAAATCGTCCACCGCGACGACCTGGTCCTGCTAACAGTGTAACCTCTCCCGCAACGCGGGAGGGGTCGAGGTGCGAAGCACCGAGGGTGAGGGTAATCGGGTCGGTACCCACTCCTCCCACCCCGCGCCACCCCCCGGCCCTCGACCCACCCGGAACCAAATTCTATTCCGATTGCCCGGTTCGCATCCTGTGCACCACCTCTACGGAGACCTGCCCCGGCTTCCCGCTGAAATGCCCGATCGCATAATTCGCCACCGCCGCCAGTTCCGCGTCGGTATAGCCGTTGCCGAATGCCGGCATGTATCCCGTCCCATACTGCGTATGCAGATTGGCGCCCGACAGCAGGACCTGAACCAGGTTCGTCCCGGCCGGATCGTTGACGGTCTCGCTTCCGGCAAGCCCGGCGTAACGCGTCTCACGGCCCGCGCCGTTCCAGGCGTGGCAGCTTGCACACACGCCTTCGAACAATCGGCGGCCAAGGGGGTTTTCGGCATCATGTGCGCCCGGCGCCCAGGCGGATGACGCCGTCATCGCCGCGGGCGCGGGATCGATCTGGCTGCCCGGCGCGCCCGGTTGCGGCTTGACCTGTCGCAGATAGCTTACCAGCGCGGCGACGTCCTGTTGGGTCAAATATTGCAATCCGTCCGCCACAGCCTCGCCCATGGGTCCGGCCGGCGAGCCGCGGTCAGCGGCATGGCCCAACCTCACGTAGTCAGCGACCTGCTGGTTCGACCAGCCGCCGATCCCATAGGCCTTGTCCGCCGTGATGTTGTAGGCATGCCAACCCTGCAGCGTCGTTCCGGCGAACTGCCGCCCCAGATCCATGGCAAAACCCAGATTACGGGGCGTGTGGCATTCGCCGCAATGGCCGAGCGCCGTCGCCAGATACGCGCCGCGATTCTGTTGCTCCGTCAGCGCAGGATCAGGCCGAAAGCGATGCTGGTCGAGGAACACCAGGTTCCAGAAAACCAGGGTCCAGCGCTGGTTGAACGGAAACGCCAGCGCATCGCGACGCGGCGGCGCATGAACCGCGGGAAGCGAGAAGAGATAAGCCTTCATGGCCACCGCGTCGCCGCGACTGACACCGGTATACGACGTGTACGGCATGGCCGGGTACAGATGCGACCCACCCCTGGCGATCCCCTCGTGCAGCGAGCGAACGAAATCGTCATCGCTCCAGGCGCCGATGCCGGTCGCCTTATCCGGCGTGATGTTGGTCGAATAGATCGTTCCGAAGGGCAGCGTGAACGCCACCCCGCCGGTGAATGGCTTGCCGCCGGGGGCTGTGTGGCAGGCCTCGCAATCCGCGGCCTGCACCAGATAGGCGCCGCGCGCGATCAGGTCCGGGGTAGCGGTTACGTCGGCCGCCGTGACCTCGGGATCGCGGTCATAGAGCCGCCACCCAACGAACCCGGCCACGATCACAACTGCCGCGAGGACGAGCGCCCCGAGGGCACGCAGGATGCTGGAACCGCGCATCTCAAGCCCCCGAAGTCAAATTGGGGACAATGGGAAGCTGGCGTATCCGCTTGCCGCATGCGGCGAACACGGCATTCGCAACAGCTGGGAACGCCGCGGTGGTTGCCGTTTCTCCCAGCCCGCCAGGGGGTTCGGTACTATCGACAAGATAGGTCTCGATCACCGGCATCTCGTCGATACGCAGCATGCGATAGTTGTTGAAATTGGTTTGCTGCACCTGGCCATGCTCGAACGTGACCTCGCTGTAGAGCGCCGAGGTCATGCCGAACACCAGCCCGCCTTCAAGCTGCGCGCGCACCGAATTGGGATTGACCGCCTGGCCGCAATCCATGGCCGCAACGACGCGGCGCAGACGAATCTCGCTGCCGCCCGCAACTTCGAGTTCGCACACCACGGACAGGAACGAACCGAAGGCTGATTGCACCATCACGCCGCGGCCGGCACCCTGCGGCAAAGCGCTGCCCCAGCCCGCTTTCTGCGCTGCCAGATCCAGCACGGCGCGGGCGCGCGGGGTCTTCTGCAACAGGGCGTGGCGGAACGCCACCGGGTCCTGCTTCGCCGCGTGCGCCAGTTCGTCAACGAAACTCTCGATGACGAAGACGTTGTGCGCCGGCCCCACGCCACGCCACCAGGCAGTGACCAGACCCGGCGGTTCATGACGCACCCAGGCAACGCGCAGGCTGCCGATGTCATAGGGTGGGTCTTCCGCGCATTCGACCGCATCCGGGTCGATGCCGTTCGCGCGCATGCCTGGCGGTGCCCAGCGCGCCATCACGCTCGAACCGGTGATCTTGTGTGTCCAGCCGACGATCCGGCCCTGCGCGTCCAGCCCCGCGGCGATTCGATCGTAATAATAGGGGCGATAATGATCGTGCTGGATATCGGTCTCCCGCGTGTAGATCAGCTTCAGCGGGTAGGTCACCTGCTTTGCGAACGACGCGGCGATACCGACATATTCCCATTCCAGCCGTCGTCCGAATCCGCCGCCGATCATGTGGTTATGCAAGTTGATCCGATCGACCGGCAGGCCGGTCGCCTGCGCTGCCGCGGACTGGGCGCGGGGCGGCACCTGCGTGCCGCACCAGACATCGGCGCCGTCGGGCCGCACGTGGACGGTGCAGTTGATTGGCTCCATGGGCGCATGAGCCAGGAAGGGAAGCTGGTAGATCGCGTCAAGCCTGGTCGCCGCGCCGGCGATCGCTGCATCCGGGTCGCCAATCTCCCGCGCGACGATGCCGTTGCCCTCGGATGCCTCGGCGTGGCCTTGCACGAGCTGTGCCTGGCTCAGCCCGGCATTGGGGCCCAGGTCCCACGCGATGTCGAGCGCATCGAGACCCTGCTTCGCCGCCCAGAAATGCTCGCCGACCACGGCCACGGCGTCGTCAAGTTTCAGCACATCCGCGACGCCGGTGATCTTGCGGGCCGCGGTGTCATCGAGCCGCGCCAGCTTGCCGCCCATCACCGGGCACAACGCGACGGCTGCGATCTTCATGCCCGGCATGCGGACATCGATGCCGTAAACCGTTTTGCCATTGACCTTGGTCGGCGTGTCAACGCGTTTTTGCGATGTGCCGATCAACGACCAATCACGCCGGTCCTTGAGCGGTGTATCGGCTGGCACCGGCAGCGTCACGGCAATGGGGACCAGCGACGCATAGCTGGCCGACCGCCCTGAAGCGGCATGCATGACAACACCGCGCGAGACGCTGCATGCGGCGCGATCGACGCCCCACTGCTGTGCCGCGGCCTGCATCAGCACCTGGCGCGCAGTCGCCGCGGCTTTCCGCAGGTCGTTCCAATCGGCGCGGATCGATGTCGAGCCGCCGGTTGCCTGCAAGCCGAGCAACGGATTCGCATAAAGTTTGTTGTTTGGCGGCGCGAAATGGGGCGTGACCTGGTCGAGCCCGACATCGAGTTCCTCGGCCAGCAGCATGGAGGCGCCGGTCCAGATTCCCTGACCCATCTCGACATCGCGCATGATCAACGAGATGGAACCATCGGCATCGATGCGGATGAAGGCGTTTGGCGCAAATTCCGCGCCAGTGGCGCGTGCGATCCGGCTGCCTGTGGGCAGAGCAGTGGCCAGCATCAAGGCCACGCCGCCCTTCAGGAAAGTGCGGCGATCGGGACCGGGCATGGTGACGTGCGGCGGCGTGGTGATCATCTCCGCCTCCCTTACACGGTCGCAGCGTGTTTGATGGCGGCGCGGATGCGCGAATACGTGCCGCAGCGACAGATGTTCCCGCTCATCGCGTCATCGATATCGCTGTCGGTGGGCTGGGGATTCGCAGCGAGCAATGCCGCCGCCGACATGATCTGGCCTGATTGGCAATAACCGCATTGCACGACTTCAAGCTCGAGCCATGCCTTCTGGATCTTTGCCCCCGCTTCCGTGGCACCGATCGATTCAATCGTGGTGATCTTGTGCCCGGCCGCGTCGCGGGCAGCCATGACGCAGGACCGGATCGGCTGTCCGTCGAGATGCACGGTGCAGCAGCCGCATAAGGCCATGCCACAGCCGAATTTCGTGCCGGTCAACCCGGCCACGTCGCGCAACACCCATAGCAATGGCATGTCGTCCGGCACGTCGAACATGCTCGACTGGCCGTTGATGTCCAACGTCACCATAACGCCCCCTCTCGGACTCTTCGAGCAATCCACCGAGGGGCTGCTCCCCTCCGCAGCCACACATGGGCGACGGCAGCCGACTATTCAGCGGCGTTGTTTTGGCTATTCCGATAGTTTTGTGACGATCGTCCGCAAAATCGCCGGCGTTCCTATTCGGTCAGCCCACCGATGTCATTGCGAGGACCGCGAGCGAAGCGTGGTGGGACGAAGCAACCGCGTCCGACCCGGCGCCGGAACGATCCATGCACCGACTTGACCCAGGCCGCTTCGTCGCTCCGTTCCTCGCAATGACATGGGAAGACACGCCTGCGTGACCGAAACAGTTCGCCGCTGACGCTCCCCGCAACGACAGCGAGCGCCTGACGCACACCCCTGATGGCTGGTATCCTATCCCGGCGCGGCTCCCTGCACATTGACCAGCAGCATATAAATCGACTGGCTCGCCGCCATGAACAGGTAATCCCGCTTCGGACCGGCAAAGCAAAGATTCGCACAGACTTCAGGCAAGCGAATCCGCCCGATCAGCTTCCCCGCCGGGTTCCACACCGTCACGCCGCAATACCCGAGCGGTGCATTCGACCCCACCCACAAATTTCCCGCGCGATCGGCCCGCATCCCATCGGGCCCGCAATGCACACCGTCCACCATGCAATCGGAGAACACTCGCATGTTCGACAACTTCGTGCCCTGCACGTCGAACGCATAGATCACGCCCTTGCCGCCATGTCCGTTATCGCCCGGCCCTGGTCCCGTGCTGATCAGATACAGCGTCTTGTAATCCGGCGAGAAACAGATTCCATTCGGGTCCGGCACCTGGCTGCCCGGCACCACCACGTCCAGCCGGCCGCTCGGATCCCAACGGTATGTGTTCTCCGGCAGCTGCTGCATGGTTCCGCCTACCAGCCCGACGCCGTTGTTGGTCAGCGTCGGATCATCCAGGCCGCGTGGATTGGCGCGCCCACCCGCGACATCGGGATGCCCTTCCGTGAGCTGATCGCCGTACGGCGGATCGGTGAACCAGATACTGCCGTCGGGATGCGGCACCAGATCGTTGGGCGAGTTCAGCGGCTTGCCCTCGAACGAATCGGCAATGATCGTCATGGCACCCGAGGGTTCCCAGCGTACCACGCGCCGGAAGTAGTCCTGGCACGACACCTGCCGGCCCTGGAAATCAAACGTGTTACCGTTGCTTCGCCAGGATGGCTTGCGAAATTCGGTGACGTCGCCGGTTTCCCAGATATAGCGATACTGCGTGTTGCCCTTCACATCGCTGAACAGTACGTACTCGCCTTCACCGGACCAGGCCGGCCCTTCGGCCCAATCGAAGCCGGTCGACAGGCGGTGGATTGCCGCCAGTCCCACCAAGTAGTCTTTGAAGCTCGGATCGATCACCAGCACGTCAGGGTCGGGGTAAATCTCGGGCGGCGCGTGCCGCCCCCATTGCCGCGGCGGCTCCGTCACCACGCTGGGCGGCGTTGGCAATTTCGCCCGCGTTTCCTGGCCTGCAGCCATCATGGGCACCAGCGCGGCGGCACCCGCCAGCACGCCGCGGCGCGTCATTGCCTGGGACATTGTTGTCTTCCTCCCGACTTCGGGCTGCACAGTGAACCGTTGCGAGCAAGGGTCAACCGTCCGGGAGGCTGTTCACCGCGTGTTGCATCCAGCACCGGCAGACTTGGCAATTGTCAGGCGCACCAGCGTCAGAAAGCCTGACCGATCCCCAGATACAGCTCGAACGCATCGCCGCCCGGTTCGCGGTTCACTGGCACGGCCACATCAATCCGGATCGGCCCGATCGACGTATAATAACGGAACCCCACACCCACGCCGATCCGGTAGGTGCTGGAAAACGGCACGCCATTGGCGCTCACCTGGCCGGCATCGACGAACGCCACCGCGCCGTAGTTGCCGATGATGCGCTGGCGGAACTCCACCGTTCCCGCGCTGATCGCGGTGCCGCCGATCGGATTATCGTCCGGAAAGCGCGGCCCGACCGATTGGTATTTGTAGCCACGCACCGTGGCGCTGCCGCCGGCATAGAAGCGCTGATCCGGCGGCAGAGAGAACGTGTTGGTACCCGGCACTTCGCCCAGTAGCCCGCGCAACGCCAGCACGCTGCGGCCGTTGCCGCTCAGGTCCAGGTAGGTCGAACCGGCCGCTTCCAGAATGAAGAACCCGGTGTTGTTCGACCCCAGCGCGCCGGTCGGAATGGCGGTGAACGCCGCACGGACTCCATGAGTCGGATCCAGCAAGCTATTGGAGTCGTCAAATTTCAGCGTCAGCGGCAGCCCCACCAATTGATAATGCCGCGTCACCCCTTCCTGGATGATCTGCTCTTGCTCTCCCGATACGCCGTAACTGAACGTCCAATGATCCGACAACTTGTCGTTCAGCAGGAATTTCTCGATCAATGCCGTCTGGTTGTAAGCCTCCAGATCCTGCTTCACCGCCTGCAGGTCGATCTCCAGCGACTGGTCGTGCGCGAGAAAGTCGGGCTTGATGAACTGCGCGCCGAACTGATAGCCCGGCGCCACCACCGAATTGCCGCCCAGATTCGTCGCCGCCGTCAGATTCAATTGCTCGGCATTCCCGAACACGTTGCGGTCGTGCCAGCCGAGATTGAAATTGATTCCCAGGTCGGTGGAGTAGGCAATCCCCGCATCCACCGCATGCAGCGGCCGCTCTGTCGCCTGCACCGTGATCGGCAGCGTGCCGTCGGCGGTCAGGTGGTCCGCCGGCACGATCTGCACCACCGAGAACACGCCCAGCGCTTGCAGGTCCTGTTGTGCCTTGGTGATGGCGGCGGGACTGAAGCGCTCGCCCGGATGCAGCAGCAGGCGCCGGCGCACAAACGATTCGTTCATGTTCTTCAGGCCGGTGATGGCGATCGGCCCGAGTGGTGCCTGCTGACCGGTGTTGGCGACGAACGTCACATCGAGCATGTTCTGCTCCGGATGCAGGATCGCGGGCGGCAGGTCCACCTTGGCGAGCGGATAGCCATCGTCCTGGATGGCAGTCAGCAATCGTCCTTGCGCCGCCAGAACATCGGCCGCGAGCGCCGGCTGGCCCGCAGCCAGGCCCAGCTTCCCACGCGCGTCGGGCGGCACGGCGCCCTGAATGCTGACCTGTCCCAGATGGAACTGCGGACCAAGGTCGAAGCGCACATCCACGGGCACCGGCGGTTGTGCCGGCAGATGGTCCACCGTGTCGGCAAGGTCCGGCGTATCCAGCGGGTGGCCAGCGATCGTGACGGTGATCCGCGCCTTGTAATAGCCAAAGCTGCGCAACGCCGTGGTGAGCGGGTCGAGGTCCTGGCGCGCGCGGCCGATCAACGCGAAGCCGCCGACCGGGGCAGTCTTTTGCAGGGAGATCAGGCTGGAACTGTCGTGCAGCGCGGTGTCCAGCGCGCTGTTGCCGGTGGGCACAAGTTTGACGTCGTATGGTTGCGGGTCTGCGGCCGTGACCCGCAGCGGCGGCGCCGAGAGCAGCAGCGCGGCAAGGACGGCGAATCGAAAGCGGCGCATAAGGCGAGCGTAGCGCCGATTGCCGAACGGGTGGCGCGCGTGCGGTCACGCTTTCGGCATTGCCCGGTCACAAGCCGCAAGGTAATCGAATCGCCGATGCGCGAATCGCCACGCCGACTGACGCCTCGTCCCCCGTTGCTGCCGCAGCGTGGGGCATTTTCTCACATGGATACGCCACTCGAGGAAGAGAGGCGGCACCTGATGCGGCGGATCCGGGTGATCCGCCGTTTTCTCGCCGTGGTGCTGTGGACGCTACCGGCCATGGCGATCCAGGCGGGCTGCCTGCTGCTGCCGGGCCGCCGATCGAAGGTCGCGTTCGCACGCTTCTATTGGGCCGGGTTCAGCCGGCTGCTGGGCGTGCAGGTGCGCGTTGTCGGCACGCCGGCGGTGCCGCAGCCAGGCCGGCCCGTGGTGTTCGTCTGCAACCACTCGTCCTGGGTGGACGTGCCCGTGGTGGGCGGCGTCCTGGAAGGCTGTTTCGTCGCCAAGGGAGACATCGAACGCTGGCCGCTGATCAACGTGATCGCGTGGCTCGGTCGCACCGTGTTCGTTTCGCGCCGCCGCGGCGCTGCCGGGCGAGAACGCGACGCCATGCGCGCCCGCCTCCGCATCGGCGACAACCTGATTCTGTTCCCTGAAGGCACCAGCTCTGATGGATCGCGGGTGCTGCCGTTCCGGTCGTCCTTCTTCGCCGTGGCCGAGGCGGTAGATGGAGCAACCCCACTGATCCAGCCGGTCTCCGTGGTGTACGACCGGCTGGGCTGGCTACCGACCGGACGGGCGTGGCGCCCCATCTTCGCCTGGTACGGCGACATGGACCTCGCCACGCATTTCCTGCGGCTGGCGCAGCATTCGGGCCTGCGCGCCACCGTGCTGCTGCATGCACCGCTCGATCCCGCCCGGTATCCGGATCGCAAGGCGCTGGCGCAGGCGGCGTGGCGCGTCGTTGCGGACGGCGCGGCAACGCTGCGGCAGAATCGCCCGGCCCGGCCCATCGGCGGCGAGGCTTCGGAAGCGCAGGCCGCCGCGGCGGACGGAGCGCCGGTGTTCGCGTGACCATTCACATGTCATTGCGAGGAGCGTAGCGACGAAGCAACCTCGCTCGAGCGGGCGCACGGACGCGCGAGCCCACCGCCGCGCCCTATCCCTTCAGTGCAGCACCCACTCCTTCTCGAACCGCGCATAGCAGTCCCGCTCGCCCGGCATCTTCGGCCACCCAGCCAGTTGCCGTACCGAGGCCAACAGCAGCCGATCGCGCAGATGCGTGGTATTGTTCTCGTACTCCTCGAACGAGGAGTGCGTGATCTTCTGGTTATGCGGATCGTCCTGGAACTTGCAGGCGGTGATCGCGACCTTCGTCTGATACGCCCGCCGATCCGCGCCCGACCGCAAATACGCGTTCGCGATGGCGGTGCTACGCGGGATATCGAACGACAATATGGCATCGTCCAGGTCGCGCAGCAGCAGCTCCGGCGCACGGCCGTCGCCGTCGAAGCCCGCCAGCTCCTCATCCAGCACCGGCTTGAACCACTTGTTCGCGCGGGCGGCATCGTTGACGAAATTCGCCATCAGATACAGCACGCGCTGCTGATACGGGCTGCTACTGCCGCGCATCCAGTAATTCGCCGTGTTGCAGTAGTCGAACGGATGCTGCCCGTCGGTGAACGCGCGCGGCACCGTATTGCGCAGGATCAGCTCCGCCGCGCCAATCTGGATCGTGTCGCCCAGGCTACGGATCGATGTTCCCGCCTTCAAATGCGCCGTGAGCTGATCCCACACATCCTGCTGCGTTCCCGCCATCAGCAGATCGACAAACGCTTCCACCTCGGCTCGCGTCAGCGGCGTGGTGTTGGTTTCGCGCAGGCTCTTGCCGCCATCAGGGAACGCGGCCGCCAGAATGACGCAGGCCGCGTCATAGGCGGAATAATACAGCGGTCCCACCGCCATATCGGGCACTCCCGTATAGAACACGCCATGCGCTTGCTCCCAGCCCACGAAATCGGCGAGGTCGGCAATGGCGCGCGCCCGCAGCGCCTTGTGGCCGGTATTGCGTGCCTTGCGGCCCATGATCGTGTCCTGCACGTCAATCAGGCCCAGGAACAGAAGCTGGTCGCGCAGCTTGGGGCGTGCCTCGGGATCGGCGGCGAGATCAAGGAACATGCCGTAGGACCGGTCCACCTCGCCGCCCATCGTAGAGAGCATGTGCGCGTTCAGCCGTTCCTCGATGGTGCCACCCTCGCGGATTGGCGTCTGGTCCTGGTTCCATACCACGGGGCCATAATCGGGCGGCGCCACGTTCATGCCCTTCATGGTGGCATAGCGGCCCGGATACTTGCCCAGCAACTGGTTCCAGATATCGAGACCGGCCGGAATGTACCACACGCTCTGCAGCAGCGGCAGCAGACGATGCGACGCGGGCATGTACGGCATCAGGTTGGTGGACGTGCGCAGGCCAAGGATCGTGTGGTCGTTGTTCACCAGCACGATCTGCCCGTCACGCACGTTGATGTGGTTGGGCACCTGGACGAACGGCGCCTCAGCCGCGGTGACAATGCTGAGCGCCTCGCCAACGGGACGGCCTTCGCGTGCCACCATGCCATGGAACAGATCGGCGGTACGTGGCTGGTCGCGCTGCAGGATGGCATCTGTCAGTGCGTCAAAGGCCTTGTCGTGGCGGACGCTTTCGCGGCTCATCACCATGGTTGCTGTGCTCCGGTTGGACGTTTGCTGTGTGTTGGACCAAGCCTAAACCCGGGCCGGACAAGGTGGGAAGTGCGGCGCACGACAGGACTTTCCTGACACCTGCGAAGGCGCCCGGCCCGTTCCGATCAGACGCGGGTCGCAGGAAACCTGAGCTAGTATCCACGATCAGAGAAGCGTGAGTCACGCGCCCCATGTCATTAGGGCCTGTAGCGAAACAAGTGCACCAATTGGCGCAACGGTCGTGCGTACCGTGTCATGGCCGGCGCAGGTCGGCCATCCACGACTTCTGTGCTGTACGCTGCAAAGACGTGGATGGTGCACCTGCGCGCACCATGACACGTGAGGGCCGGCGCTCTCGCCGGGTGATTCGTTTATTCTGCCTCGGGCCCTTAGTCACGCGCCCCATGTCATTGCGAGGAGCGAAGCGACGAAGCGATCTCCTGCGGGAAAGCGCACGGACAGTTCGTGCGCCTGCGTCGCTGAGCTCCTCGCAATGACATGGGGCGGGCTGTATCGCGCTTCTGCGATTCTGGGAACTAGGATTTGCCGCGAATTGAATACGAAAGCGCACCATCCACGACCTCGCAGCATGCAGCGTGGGTCGCCGTGGATCGCTGGCTTTCGGCGGCGATGACCCCGTACGAATGGCCGTCGCACAGCATGACCCACTGAAGGCCAGGCGGCCCCTTGGCGATGGGGACGCCACGCCGCCTTGATGCAATTCACAATCAGCAGGCGCAAGACCAGTCGCGAACCGGCTTCTTGGCACGTCACACCGCCGCGGAATGGCGGGCGATACCGGCGGCAAGATAGGTATCGAACGCGGCGGCGACGGCACGGACAAAAGGCCGGCCTTCCGGCGTCAGCGACACCCGCATGCCCTCCCACTGCACCAACCCGTCCCGCGCCAGTGCCTGCAACGCCGGCGCCGCATCCATCATGCTTGTGGGATCGGCGCCGTGTTCTGCCGCGACAGCGCGCAGATCGACCGCATTGGTGCACATCAGCGTCTCAATCACGGCACGGCGCAACCGATCATCGGCTGTCAGCGCAATGCCCCGCGCAACAGGCAGCGCGCCGGAACGCACCGCATCGCGCCAGGCAGGGACCGAGGGATTGTTCTGCACGTAGCCATGCGGCAACGAACCGATCGAGGATGCGCCCAACCCCAACAGCGCCGGCGAGTCGTCCGTGGTATAGCCCTGGAAGTTGCGCTTCAGCCGCGCCTCCGCGGCAGCGATGGCGAGCGCATCATCGGGACGGGCAAAGTGATCAAGCCCGATGGCGGTATAGCCGGCGGCGGTCAGTACTTGCTCCACCACAGCGCGCTGGGCAAAGCGGTGCGCAGCGTCGGGAAGGGCCTCGGCCGGCAGCAGCGCCTGATGCTTTTTCATCCAGGGCACATGCGCATAGCCGAACACAGCGACGCGGTCCGGCGTAATCTGCAAGGCCTGCTGCACTGTCTTCGCCACGCCGGGAACGGTCTGGTGCGGCAGCCCATAAATCAGGTCCAGATTGATCGAGCGCACACCCACGTTCCGCAGACGCTCAGCACAGTCGGCGGTGAGCGCGTAGTCCTGCAGACGGTGGATGGCTTCCTGTACACGGGGATCGAAATCCTGCACACCGAGACTGGCGCGCCTGACGCCCATCTCGCCTAGCGCTTGGACGGATTCTTCCGAAATTGTGCGCGGATCGACTTCGACGGCAATCTCGGCGTCCGCCAGCACGTCGAAATGGTCGCGCAGGCTGGTCATGATGTCGCGCATCACGGCGGCGGGCAGGACGGTGGGGGTGCCACCGCCCCAGTGGATGTGCCGCACCGGCAGGCGCCGGCCGATGGCGTTGGCGACGTTGGCGATCTCGCTCTGCAAGGTGGCGCCGTAGGCGATCAACGGCTCCGGCCGGTGCACCACGGTCGTGTGGCAGGCACAAAAAAGGCAGAGTGAGGCGCAGAACGGAACATGAAGATAGAGCGACAAGGGCGTTTCGTCCGGTAGCGCCGCGAGCCAGCCGGCGTAATGCGCGCCGGTGATGGCCGGCGAGAAATGCGGCGCCGTCGGGTAGGAGGTGTAGCGCGGTACGCGCCGGTCGTATTTGGCAATCAGGTCGGCGATGTTCATGATTGCCAGTCTCATCCGCGTCTGCGGCTGGTGCCTTGATCTGGGTCAACGCCGTCGTGCCGCAGGCCGACATCCCGGCGGCGCGCAGCGTGCCCCTCGCGACTTTGGCCCACCCCTGCGCTATTGTCGCCGCCAAACCGGCACCAGCCAGCAAGAGGAAACGCCATGCAGCTCAATCGCGAGACGCTGATTCAGGCCTTCCGCGTCATGACCACCATCCGGCGCTTCGAGGAGCGGGTGCAGGAGGAATTCTCCAAGGGCGGCATCCCCGGCTTCGTGCATCTTTATGCGGGGCAGGAAGCGTCCGCCGTTGGCGTTTGCTCCCATCTCGGCCAGCGCGACCACATTGCCAGCACGCATCGTGGCCACGGCCACAGCATCGCCAAGGGCTGCGACGTCGTCGCGATGATGGCCGAATTGTTCGGCAAAAAAGACGGGCTGTGCGCCGGCAAGGGCGGGTCCATGCATATTGCCGACCTGGACCAGGGCATGCTCGGTGCCAACGGGATTGTTGGCGGCGGTCCGCCGCTGGTGGTGGGAGCAGCACTGACGGCGAAGACGCTGGGCACAGGTGGCGTTGCGGTGTCGTTCACCGGCGATGGCGGATCCAACCAGGGCACCACGTTCGAAGCGATGAACCTCGCAGTGGTCCTGCAGCTTCCCGCGGTGTTCGTGTTCGAAAACAACGGCTATGGCGAATATACCGGTGCGGGCTACGCGGTCGGCAGCCGCAACATCGCCGGCCGCGCCGCTGGTTTCGGCCTGCCCGCGGTGAAGGTCAGCGGCGACGATTTCTTCGCCGTGCACGAAGCCGCGGGCGAGGCGATCGACCGCGCCCGCGCGGGCGGCGGCCCGGGCGTGGTGGAAGTCGATACCTGCCGGTTCTATGGCCACCATTCCGGCGACGCGCAGCTCTATCGCGGCAAGGACGAGGTGAAGCGGCTGCGCGAGGAACGCGACTGCCTGAAGCATTTCCGGGCGCGCGTCACGGAGGCCGCATTGTTGGAGAATGCCGAACTCGACGCGGTGGAGACCGAGGTGGCAACGCTGATTGATCGGGCCGTCGCGCACGCTCGGGTCGCAGATCCGCCTCCCGCGGAAGCACTGCTGACCGATGTGTACGTGTCGTACTGAGGGAGGTTTGCCATGACCGTTAAAACCATCCGTCAGGCCCTGCACGAAGCGCTGGAGCAGGAGATGCGGCGCGACCCGAGAGTGGTGGTGATCGGGGAGGATGTGTCGGGCGGTGCCGGCACCGAAGGCGGCCGCGATGCCGCCGGCGGCGTGCTGGGCGTTACCAAGGGCCTGATCAAGGAATTCGGCGAAACCCGCGTGATCGATACGCCCATTACCGAATCCGCGATCATGGGGGCCGCTGCGGGCGCGGCAGTGACCGGACTGCGCCCGGTGGCGGAGCTGATGTTTTCCGACTTCCTCGGCGTCTGCTTCGACCAGATTTTCAACCAGGCCGCCAAGTTCCGCTACATGTTCGGCGGCAAGGCCAAGACGCCGATGGTGATCCGCACCATGGTCGGCGCCGGCCGCAGCGCTGCCGCCCAGCATTCGCAAAGCCCGTATCACATTTTCACCAGTGTGCCAGGGCTGAAAGTGGTGGTGCCGTCCAACGCGTACGATGCAAAGGGCCTGCTGATCCAGGCGATCCGCGACGACGACCCAGTGATCTTCTGTGAACACAAGCTGATGTACGATTTGAAAACCGAAGTACCGGACGAACCGTACGCAATTCCCTTCGGTGAGGCCAACGTGGTGCGCGACGGCGACGATGTGACGATCGTCGCGCTGGCCCGCATGGTGCACTACGCGACCGAAGCTGCCGACACGTTGGAAGCCGAAGGCATCGAATGCGAGATCATCGATCCACGTACAACGTCACCGCTGGACGAGGACACCATCCTGGAGAGCGTCGAACGTACCGGCCGGCTCGTCGTGGTGGATGAAGCGACACCTCGCTGCAGCATGGCAACCGACATCGCGGCCCTGGTGGCCGACCGCGCGTTCGCTGCGTTGAAGGCACCCGTGCGGCGGGTCACCGCGCCGCACACCCCGGTGCCGTTCGCGCCGTCACTGGAAAAGCTCTACATTCCGGACAAGGAACGCATCGCCGCGGCGGTGCGCGACGTGTACGGGTATGCACGATGAACGCGCCCCTGACCGCGATCACCATGCCCAAATGGGGCCTGACGATGACCGAGGGCAAAGTGGTCGCCTGGCTGCGCAACGCCGGCGTTTCCTTTGCGCCGGGGGATGAGCTGCTGGAAATCGAAACGTCCAAGATCACCAATGTCGTCGAGGCGGAGGCGCCAGGCACGCTGCTGCGCGTCGTCGCGCCCGAAGGCGCCACACTGCCGATCGGTGGATTGCTTGCGGTGGTTGGATCAGCGGATGTGCCGGCAGCCGACATTGATGCCTTCGTCTCCGGCTTCGTCGTGGCCGAGCCGGATGAAGCAGTTGCCGAAACCGCAGAGGCCCCGGCCCCGCACATGCTGGACGTGGCTGGCACGCGGCTGCGCTACCTCGACATCGGCAGTGGCGCCGGCGTGCCGATGCTGCTGCTGCACGGTTTCGGCGCCGATTTGAACACCTGGATGTTCAATCAGCCGGCATGGGCCGAAGGGCGGCGCGTGATTGCTCTGGACCTGCCCGGGCATGGCGGTTCGGCCCGCGATGTCGGCACCGGCGATGCCGAGACATTGCGGCAGGCGGTCGAAGCATTCGTGGCCGCACGTGATTTCGGGCCCATGCATGTGGTTGGCCACTCATTGGGTGGCGCGCTTGCGGCATTGCTGGCTGCACGCAAGCCCGATCTTGTGCGGTCGCTGACCCTGATCGCGCCGGCCGGCCTGGGTACGGAGATCAACGCCACGTTCATCGAGGGTTTCGTGCGCGCCGCTCGCCGCAAGGATGCTGCCGAGGTCTTACAGCTTCTGGTACACGATCCTGCTCTGGTCAGCCGCACCATGGTGGAGGACGTGCTGCGCTTCAAACGCCTGGACGGTGTTGCGGATGCACTGGCCGCGATTGCGCAGGCGTGGTTCGCCGGCGGACAGCAGCAGGTGTCGGTGGCCGCCGATCTCGCGCGCGCGAACATTCCGGTGCAGCTCATCTGGGGCCGCGAGGATCGCATTGTTCCTGTTGCCCACGCGCAGGCCGCGCCAGCACAAGTTGTCACACATGTGCTGAATGACGCCGGCCATCTGCCGCACATGGAAAAGTCGGGTGAGGTGAACCGGTTGATACGGCGCTTCGTCGAAGGGTGAATACGCAGGCCGCACCAAGTCGCGAATACGGAACGTTCCCCCTCCCCTTGTAAGAGGGAGATAGGGGGAGGGGTCGAAACGTACGATCCTTGCACCACCCGCCGTTTCACCAAGCCGCGAGTCGGCCGGCGCGGCCCATGGCCAACGCGCAACGACACAGGCGTGCGCCTTATGCACCACCACTGGCATGCGCAACCCATGGGCGCATTTCCACCCACCCCGCATCCGGTCCTATACCTCCGCCAAGGAAGGACCTTGCCGATGCCCGACACCGCACCACCCGCGATCTCTGCCCTGCTCTCTGCCATCCGCGACGTCGTCGGCGACCTCGGCCTTCTGACCGATCCGGCCGACACGGCCCCCTACGCCGAGGACTGGCGCCGCCTGTACCAAGGCCGAACCCCCGCGGTGATCCGCCCTGCCACCACGCAGGAAACCGCCGCCGTCGTCCGGCTTTGCGCGCAAGCCGGCGTCCCCATAGTCCCACAAGGCGGCAACACGTCCATGGTCGGCGGCGCTGTCCCGGCCGAGGACGGCACCCAGCTCGTGTTGAGCACTGCGCGCCTGAACCGCGTGCGCAATATCGATACGATCGACCTGACGATGACCATCGAGGCCGGCGTCACGCTGAAGGCAGCGCAGATCGCGGCCGCCGGATCAGGCTGCCTGCTGCCGCTTTCCATCTCCTCCGAAGGCAGTGCGCAGATCGGCGGCGTGCTCGCGGCCAATGCCGGCGGCAACAACACCGTTCGCTACGGCAATGCGCGCGACCTGGTGCTGGGCCTGGAAGTCGTGCTCGCCGACGGCAGTATCTGGAACGGCCTGCGCCGGCTGCGCAAGGACAACACCGGCTATTGCCTGCGCCAGTTGTTCGTCGGATCTGAGGGAACGCTGGGCATCATCACCGCCGCAGTGCTGAAGCTGGCCCCGCGCCCCCGGGAAACCGCGGTGGCGTTCTGCGCCGTGCCGACGCCCGAAGCGGCGCTGGATCTGTTCGCGCGCTTCCAGGCCCATGATGCGGCGGCGATCAGCGCGTTCGAACTGATGTCCGGCCTCGGCACGGACTTCGTACTGAAACACATCGAAGGCGCCACGCTGCCGCTGGAGCAAACATCGCCATTTTACGTGCTGGTGGAACTCGCCACGCCCCGCCCCGATGCCGGCCTGGACGAGGCGCTGGAACGCGTCTTGGAAGACGCGCTCGGCGATGGGGTGATCACGGATGCAGCGATCGCGGAATCCGAGGCGCAACGTGCAGCGATCTGGCGCCTGCGCGAGGAACATTCCGAAGCGCAGAAACGCGAAGGTGCCAGCGTGAAGAACGACGTCTCGGTGCCGGTTTCCAAGGTACCCGAGTTCATCCGCCGCGCCACCGAGGCCTGCGAGCGCCTGATGCCGGGCATCCGAGCCGTCCCGTTCGGCCACATGGGCGACGGCAATATCCATTTCAATCTGGAGCAATCGGAGGATGCCGATCCGCACTGGTTCCTGGCCCAGGACCATGCGATCATGGACACGGTGAACGAGGTGGTGCGCGCCCTCGACGGCAGCTTTTCCGCCGAGCATGGTATCGGCAAGCTGAAACCCTACATGATGCCCGACTGGCGCGGCGGTGTGGAACTGGCGATGATGCAGCAAATCAAGGCGGCATTGGATCCGCAAGGGATTCTGAATCCCGGAAAGGTCCTCCCCTCTCCCGCGCAACGGGCGAGAGAAGGTTAGTGTGAGGGGCAACCTCTTCCCCTCTCCCGCGCATCGCG
>Ga0335074_10004361_pt1 | contig 19494 bp, 17 predicted proteins | sample Lox_Sample_23_FD_206715 | JGI IMG/M metagenome (GOLD analysis project Ga0335074, IMG submission 206715) | Soil microbial communities from Loxahatchee National Wildlife Refuge, Florida, United States - Lox_Sample_2.3 | ecosystem: Environmental > Terrestrial > Soil > Wetlands | place: USA... | reverse complement strand
ACGGTCGCCGGGAGACGCCGGCCGCCAGGCGTGCCGCCGCGCTCCATCGACGAGGGCAGCGTCGATCGTCTGCACGATGATCGGTTTGCCGACATCGGTACCGGGCTGTCGCAGGCGCGCCAGGACGGCATTCGCAGACGCACCCGAGACGTCGAACTGGACTGCGTCCTCGGGATGGCCGTCCGGCTCGGTGTTTGCCGTCGGCCGGACTGCCGCACCGGGCAGCACCACCAGGTTGAGAACGCCTGGGTGGGCGGCCAGCTGCGACACGAGGCGCGGTGTCTGGGCTGGCGCGCTGACAAGACGGATGTGCAGCACCGCGATTCAGACCGGGGCGTCTCCCCCACCGCGCTGCTGTCGGGCCTCGTTCACGGCATTCCGCAGCCGGTCTTGCTCCGGTACCGACAAGTCGGTCCGGAGCAGCTCGAGGGGCTGGCCCCGGAAGGCGTCAACGACCGCGTCGATATCAGCATCCGAGCTCAGTAGCACCATCGCCGAGGTACCGGGCCTGAGGTCGCCCTTGACTGTATCGATCATCGAGCTGTCGATGACCGCATGATGGAGCTTGCGCATCATGCTTGCGACCTTGCCGCCGTGGGCGATGACATGCTCCAGCGTCGTCGGCTCAGGAGCGTATTCCGGCCACCGGAGCACCGCCACGTCCATCGCGTTGATCATTTCCTGGCTGTCCAGCTGCTTGATCCGGGCGACTGCGTCGTCCGCTCCCTCAGTACCGGCGAACCGCCAAGCCGTCGTAGGCATCGATAGTTGCTCCTTTGCTTGTGCTGGTCAGGCTGCCGCTAGTTCGATTGGCCGGCAATCGAGGTGACGATCGAGGTTGACCGCGGCATTGATCAGGGACAGGTGCGTGAAGGCCTGCGGGAAGTTGCCGAGCTGGTCGCCGGTCAGCCCGATCTCTTCGGAGAACAGCCCGACGTGGTTGGCGTAGGTCAGCATCATCGCGACGACGAGCTGCGCCTCATCGAGCCGGTTAGACCTGGTGAGCGCGTCCGCATACCAGCCAGTGCACAGCGAGAATGTGCCTTCTGATCCGCGCAAGCCGTCTGGTGAGGCCTTCGGGTCGTACCGGTAGACGAGGCTGTCGGGGACCAGCGTCTTCTCGATCGCTGCCAGTGTGGAGATCCGCTTCTCATCGGCCGGCGAGATCAGGCCCGTGGCCAGCATGAGCAGACCGGACGTATCGAGCACGTCACTGCCCTCGGACCGGGCGAATGCCTTCAGCGCGCGATTCCAGCCCTTATTGATGACGGCGTCATACGGCCTGTCCCTGACGGCAGTCCAGCGCCCCGAATCGGCTGGGCGACCACCGGCCGCCGCGATCCTGATGGCCCGGTCGAATGCCACCGACGACATCAGCCGCCCGTAGCTGAAGGACTTGCTATCAACGGTGCCACCGGTGGTGACGAGTGCCGCAGTCTGGAGGTCTCCGATCAGGCCGTGCGCGGCGATCGGCGGGTAATCCATGGGATGCACCTCCGTTGGTCCTCACATCGTCCCGCCGTGGCCGGGCCAGATACGTCACCCCAGGTGGGTGAACCCGGTGCGATCGTCACGAAGGATCAGGATGCTTCCCCGATATCTGGCATGACGCCGACGGGTCCGCTTGCGCGCATCAGCGAGCCGATAGCAGGAGGCAATCACCCGGAACGGATGACGCCGAGGCCCGGAAGGCGGGAACGGTCTGGATCGCCCACAACGCCAGGAAGGATGCAATGAACAACGGCAATAGTTACCAAACGGGCGCGTTCAAGCTGAACACCGCGCCGATGATTGTTAGCGCATGCCTGATCGGCGCTGGCAGCATGATCGGGATCGCCGGCCTGATCGTCGGCGGCACTGCAATGATCTCGGCTGCGCGGCAGTGGTTCCGCGAGCTCGAGATGCCGCCAAGCGAGGTGGTCAAGCAGAAGTTTGGCCAGACCATGGCCGCCACCTCCGCGGGCGCCAGTGCCTGGAAGCAGCACAACGCAGCCATGCAGCGCTCCAACGCGTGAGCTCCGGAAGAACCCAGAACAACAAAGCCAGAACCAGAAAGAGCAGCGAAACGGCGCCCCGCCAGCGGCGGGGCGCCGTTTGCCGTAGTTTTCGCTAGTTGCGGTTGGTAAGCGGCCGGTCTTGCCGCTACGCCAGCCGGCGGACGTGGCTGGTCGACAGTGCCCAGATGATGATGACGTCGACTGCGATCACCAGGATCGACCAGATCGGATAGTGCGGCAGGAACAGGAAGTTCGCCAGGGCGCTGATGACCGCGAGCCCGATTCCGACCACCCTGGCCCACGTCATCCCCAGGAGCAGGCATACGCCTGCGGCGAAGACGACGGCGCCGATACACATTTGCACGATGCCCCACCAGTACGGGCTCAGGCTGAAGGTGTAGCTCGTCGGCACGGTGGCGTAGAAACCCCCCGAAAGCGCACCGGTGATGCCCACGAAGAAGCCCCACAGGCCCGAGAGGATCATCAAGGTGGCGGCGAGCACCGTGAAGGCCCCGGCTGCTGCCTGACGCGCTTCATACCTCTCGCGCTCGCGGAGTTCGTAATCGGCCCCGGAGCCGGGCTGCCGGGCCTCGGCAGCCTCGCGCGGCGCAGTACCTGCCCGGTGTGAACCGGGTTGAGCAGCGGCCTCACGTCCGTAGCCGGTACCTCTCTCTTGCGGACTGCTCATCGAAGTAGCCCCCTTCATCTGGCCTACTGCGAGCGTCAGCCAGGACGCTGACGTGCGCCGATATCTGTAGGGCGGCACGCATGGTGACGACGGGCGACGTGCTACTTAACTCACGCTACGAAGGCACCCGGCGCGCCAGCATCATCCGTCTCGGGTGAAGCTGGAGGTTGGCTGAGACCGGTATTTAACGACTTTTAGCTCGATACCGGCTCGGCTACGCGGCTTCAGACATAGCTGCGGCGCCCGCTGTACGCGACCAGCGCCCAGATGACGAACAGGTTGACGGCGATCAGGATGATCGACCAGATCGGGTAGAACGGCAGGCTCATGAAGCTGGCTACCGCGCTCAGGGTCGCCAGGACGACGCCGACGGCCCTGGCCCACACCATGCCGAGCAGCACGCAGGCTCCTGCCGCGACGACGACCGCGCCGAGGATCAGGTCGACCCAGCCCCATCCGTGAGTGCTCCAGACGTAGAGGTAGCCGCCGTGATACACGAAGAACGGAGCGCGCAGGATCATGGCGAGGCCTGCCAGGAAGCTGTACAGGCCGGTCACGATCATCAGGACGCCGGCTAGCATCGCGCCGGCGAACGCGCCCGCGCCGCCATGGTGTCCAGCGACCTGGGCTTGCTGGGGCACCTGTCCCCTGGCCTGCTCGTAATCTGTCTGGCTCCCGGCCTCTGGCCGTCCTGTCGTATGGCTCATAGTCCCTGCCCCCTTGCTGGGCGTGCGTAGCACGGCCGCGATGTCAACGCTTCCTGGGAGGCTACGGACGGCGCTTCCGTACTCGCATCATCCGCCTCGGGTGAACCTGCCAATTGCCGCTGCAGCGGCGTACAGTTGGCCGCGTGCGGAGAGTGGACGTACTCCGGGCCGAAGTTGCAGTAGTGCTCAGCGTGCTGGGAGCCATCGCGACGGCGGCAGTCAGTGCCTGGCTGCAGCCGACGGCACACGCTCTCCCGCTAGCCTCCGAGCTGATCGCGATCGCCGCCATCACGCTCGCCGGGGCAGCGATCGCCAGGCTCGCCCGCTCCGCCAGGCTGGCGAGCACCGAGCAGGCAGGTGCCCTGCTGAAGCGGGCTCTTGCTGAGCGCCGGAAATCCTGGGGCGCCGTCTTCCAGCGCCAGCGCAATCCCGACGCGGCAGGCCGTGCCCGGCCCAGAGCGCCATCGGCGGCCCCGGCGGCCGCCTGATCCCGCCCGCTGGCGTTCACGTCGCTGGCATTTTCGCCGCTGGCATTTTCGCCGCTGGCGTTTACGCGGTTATCACTGTGCGGCCGTCTCCAGCTGATCCCGGAATCTGAAGAACCCGCTGGAGGGTCCCGTCATGCTCGGCTTTCTCAGCGCGCCGGTAGGCGTCGCTTACCACATCGTCGTCGCGCTCTCAGTGTTCCTGAACCCGCTCGGCAGCGGCTTGGCCACCGCCGCCGCCATCGTCGCAGTCACCGTCGGAGTCCGGCTGCTCCTATCCCCGCTCAGCTATCACGCCATGCGCGGCCAGGCGAAGCTGTCCGCGCTCCAGCCGAAGATCACAGAGCTCCGCCAGCGCTACCAGAACCAGCCAGACAAGCTGCAGCGCGAACTCACCGCCCTGTACCGGACCGAAGGCGGCGGCATGCTGGCCGGCTGCCTGCCGCTGCTGCTCCAGCTGCCGTTCTTCAGCATCATGTACCGCCTGTTCTTGTCCGCGACCGTGTCCGGGCGGCCGAACGCGCTGCTGGCCAGGGACCTGCTGACCACCCCGCTCGGCAGCCACTGGCTGACCGGTCCGGGGCCGGTGAGTATCCACGGACTGCTGTTCATCGGGCTGTTCGCGCTGCTAGCCGGAGCCGCCTTCGTAGCGGCGAGGGTGACCAGGACGGCTGACCCTGTCGTCGCCGCAGTCGGCCAGCCTGGTCAGCCCGCCGGGCTCGGTCTGGTCAGCCGGGTACTGCCGTACACCACCGTGGTGATCGCAGCCTTCGTCCCGCTCGCGGCGGGGATCTACCTGCTGACCACGACGGTCTGGACAGCGGCCGAGCGAACGGTACTGCGCCGCTGGACTAACCCGCCGGCCCGGTAGCGTGCCGCCGCCGCCTGGATCGCGGCAGTGCCCGCGGTTACTGCCGGATGATCGCAGGCAGCGGCACGGCAGGCGATCAGCGTGCGCCGCCGGGCGGGCAGCGGGGTCAGCGTGACTCCGTCAGGCCGCTCGGCAAGCGCGAGCTCCGGTACCAGCGCAACGCCCTGACCGGCTGCTACGAGAGTCAGAACCGCGGCGAAGTCGTCGGCATAGTGCCGGATCCGCGGCGCGAACCCTGCCTCCTCGCAGAGCCGGACCGCCATCAGGTGGCACAGTGTGCCGGGGCTGGCCACAATCCAGGGCTCGCCGCGTGCCGCCGCGAGAGCCTGCGATCCGACGAAGGCCGCCGCTCCGCCGTTCTTGGCCACGATCGGCTCCCCCGCCCCGCCCGCAGTCGGCTCCCCCGCCCCGCCCGCAGTCGGCTCCCGAGTCGCACCCGCAGCCGGCTCCCGAGTCGCACCCGCGGCCGAGGCGAGGAACATCCGCTCGTCCAGCAGCGGCTCAGTACGCAGCGCCGGATCGGGCGCGGCCGGCACGTAGTCGTACTCGTGCACCAGTGCGATGTCGAGCACGCCGGCCCGCAGCGCCTCTGGTACCTGCGCCGGGTCCAGTTCGGTCACGCGCAGTTCCAGCCGCGGGTGCTCGGTCCCGAGCGCGACCAGCGCCGCCGGAAGGAGGGTGCGGACTGCGGTCTGGAACGCGCCGATCCGCAGTTCGCCGGCCAGGTCGGTCCGGCTGGCAGCGAGCGCGGCGGCCGCCTCTTCGAGGAGCTCGAGAACCGGTTCCGTCCGGCGCGCGAGGTCCGTGCCTGCAGCGGTCAGCTCGACGCGCCGGCCGCTGCGCCGGATCAGCCGCACCCCAGCTTCTCGCTCCAGCGCACTGAGCTGCTGAGACACCGCTGACGGCGTACAGAACTGGGCGCGGGCGACCGCGGCGATCGTGCCGAGCCGGGCCAGTTCGCGGAGCAGGTACATCTTGCGCACGTCGAGCATTAGCTTAGCTTAATCGTTAAGTCAGAAAGATGAACTGGACCTGAATGATTGCCACCCGGCACGATCGGCGCATGGACATACTCGCTGGCTTGTTCGTGCCGCTGATCACCCCGTTCACCCCCGACGGAGACCTCGCCGAAGACGTGCTTGAGCAACTGGCGCACCGGGTACTCGATGACGGCGCCACCGGCATAGTGGCCCTCGGCACGACGGCCGAGGCAGCCTCGCTGTCTGACTCCGAGAAGTCGCAGGTACTGGCCATCTGCAGCCGGGTGTGCCGCGAGCGGGCCGCACCGCTCATCGCTGGCGCCGGCACGAACGACACAGCCAAGTCCGCCGCGGAACTCGCCGCCCTGGCGAACTACCCCGACATCCGCGCCGCCCTGGTCCTGGTGCCGTACTACATCCGTCCCGGCGAGGCCGGAGTGATCGCGCATTTCCAGGCACTGGCCGCAAGCGCACCCGTTCCCTTGATCATTTACAACATCCCCCGCCGGACCGGACAGCAGCTAAGCTGGCCCGCCATGGCACGGCTGGCGGAGGTGCCTGGCGTCGCCGGGGTCAAGCAGGCGGTCGGGGCCATCGATCCGGACACGATCGACATGATGGCCGCCCGGCCGGCCGGGTTCAGCGTGCTGTGCGGCGACGATCCGGTGCTCTCACCACTGCTCGCACTCGGCGCCGACGGGGCCATCTCAGCCCCCGCGAACGTGTGCCCTCGCCAGTTTGCCAGCCTGATCAGCCTGTGGCGAGACGGCAAGACAGCCGATGCCAGGGCACTCGGGCACCGGCTCGCACCCTTGTCGAAGGCGCTGTTCGCCGAGCCCAACCCGGTCGTCATCAAATCCGTGCTACACAAGATGGGGCAGATCCCGAGCCCATCGGTCCGCCTGCCGCTGCTGCCAGCTAGCCTCGAATCAACCGAGGATGCACTACGGGCTGTAGTTTAGACGGACTCATCGACAGGAGGACGGACAACCGTGAGCGGCGGATTGCAGCACCTGATCCTGTCCGGACCGGTGCTGCTGGCCATCCCGGTCGCGGCAGCCGCCGGGGCCGTCACGTTCCTGTCGCCGTGCTGCCTGCCGCTCGTGCCCGGCTACCTCTCCTACCTGACCGGCATGTCCGGCGCGACTGCGAGCGACCGCCGCCGCCAGGCCGCCACCAGCCCGGCATCGGCTCAGGTGGCAACTGTGGCCGCCGGCGGCTCGCTGGCGCTGGCCCCTGCTACCGCTGGTACTGCCATTCCCGTCGCCGCTGGCGCTTCCGCTCCGGCTGACAACGGCGCCGCGGCTCCGGCTGCGACCTCGGCTTCATCAGGTAACACCGTCAGCCACGCCGGAACGCCGGCCCGCAGCCGGGTCATGCTCGGCGCGCTGCTGTTCGTCGTGGGTTTCTCGGCGCTCTACGCCGTGGAAGGCGTAGCGGTAGCTGGCATCGGCGGCACCCTGTCCGAGCATCGGGCAGGCCTCACCCAGGTACTCGGCGGCTTGATCATTCTCCTCGGGCTGCTGTTCATCGGGCTATTCGACCGGTTCAGCTTCTCCGGCCGGATCGTCAAGCCAGGCTTCCGGCCGCGCGCCGGGCTGGCTGGCGCCCCGCTGCTCGGCGTCCTGTTCGGCCTCGGCTGGACGCCCTGTACCGGGCCGACGCTCAGCGCTGTGCTGACACTTGGATTCACGAGCGGGACAGCGCTGCGGGGCGGCCTGCTCGCGTTCGTCTACGCCCTCGGGATCGGCATCCCGTTCCTGATCGTCGCGTTCGCATTCCAGCGCGGCGCGAACGTCTTCGGCTTCGCCCGGCGGCATGCCCGGCTGATCACCAGGATCGGCGGCCTCCTGCTCATCGCGGTAGGCGTGCTGGAAGTCACCGGCGCCTGGGCCGCCGCGATTACCTGGCTGCAGGTGCACTGGCTCAGCGGCTACACCGCCCCGATCTGACCGCGCCACCGGCGACAGTCCCCTGAGCACAGGCTCGCCGGCGATACGGAAGTCTTCGTGATCATGGTCTAGGGCTGCGTCACAGCAGCGTCAGCGCCTCGGCCGGTGCCGCCAGCGTGACATGGGCTGGTTCGGCGCTCTGGTACTGATGCCCCCAGGCGGCTGCCGCGCCGATGCCGCCCGCTGCCGTCGCGGCACGCAGGTCGTTCGGAGCGTCGCCGATGTAGGCAAGGTCGGCGGGAGCAATGCCCAGTCGCCGCGCCATCAGCAGCAGGCCGTCAGCAGCAGGCTTCGGACGCGCCACCTCGTCGCCGCCGACGAGCACGTCCACAGCGATGCCGGCGGCCGCCAGCAGCATGGTGGCGGCACGGGTGCTGGCGCCGGTGAACACCGCAACGCGGTGACTGCGCGCCCGCAGCGCGGCCAGCACGTCCTCGACGCCCGCATACGCCTGCACCGTGACGGCAGACAACTCGTCGTAGTAGACGTCCGACTCCGCCGCGGCGAGTTCCCGGCCGAGCAGGTGTGCCAGCAACGCTTCCGGCGGGCCGAGCGAGTAACTGGCGACTACCTGCGCCGGCGTGAGCTCCGGGCCGCCCAAGCGCGCGATCGCGGCCACGTATGCTGCCGGTACGACGACGCTGCTGTCCAGCAGCGTGCCGTCCATGTCCCAGACCAGTTGGCGCACCAGATCGGGTGCGACTGGCCGAGCCCACTCACTGCCCCAGTACGTCAGCCGGGTGGGAACGCCGTCAGCCAGGCTGGCCTGATAGACCTCGGCTCCGCCGTCCTTGCTGCAGACCCAGGCCAGTTGCTTGCCGTCTGCCGAGAACCGCGGCGTCATCGGGGATGCCTCGTCGGCTGTGAACCGCCACGCGCGGCCGCGGCCGACAGGCGCGAGCCAGACATCGTCGGCGGCGGCGAAGGTGACGAGGTCGCCACCTACATGCGGGATTCGCAGGTATCCGGGCGCAACCACCAGAGCATCCTATGGCCCGCCGCGACAGATGCCCGGTCGCCGCACAGCACGCGGCGCGCTCGCTACCTCCGTCATCCGCGTCCCGCATCACCCACGCCGACGGGCGAAGGTACTGCGTTCCGGCGAACTCAAGCCAATGTTAACCGACCATTCGGTACTTAGCTGTTACTGCCGTATACGAAATAGTCAGGGCGACGCGAAGTCCTATCACGGGCGTCGCCGAACGGCATTCCGTAACGCTACGTGTTTGCCCGAAGTGCCTAACTGAACGGGGTTGTCTGGTCGGCCCCACAGTGCGAGACTCGGATTATGGCGATCACGCTCGACGGACGCATTCCTGACTCTCCTCCCGACAGACTGCCAGGTCAGGGTGGTCACGTCCGCTTTGCCGGTCGTCGCAAGCGCAATTCCCCGGTGCCCAGCCCGGTGCCCGGCGACTATTTCCCCGGTAATGTCGCGACAAATCACCTGGCGCCGCAAGCCACGTATGCCGGAACGGAAAGCGCGACTTCGCTGCAAACCGAATTTAGAATACCCGCCGCGGCCGCCGGGACTGAGCCGAACCTAGTTAAGGAATCCTTCGCGCGCATAGTGTCTGCCGGGCCGGCCGCTATGGAGTATTTTTACGCACGGCTTTTCACACTCAGTCCGCGGACAAGAGCCCTTTTCCCGATGAGCATGACCGCGCATCGCGAACGTGTATTCGCCGCTCTCGCCCGCCTTATCTGGAGCCTGGATGACCCGCCGCGCAGCACCGAGATCCTGTCTCGGCTCGGCCGCGACCACCGGCGCTTCGGCGTGACTGAGGCGCACTACGCACCGTTCATGGCGACTCTGCTCGACACGGCCGAGCACTTCATCGGCAGCGAGTGGACGCCGCAGACGGCCAGCGCATGGCAGGCCACGCTCGCCTACGTGACCGGGACCATGCGGGCGGCGGCAGCGGATGATGCCCGCACGTCGCCGGCCTGGTGGACCGCCGAGCTCGTCTCGCACGAACTGCGGTCGCCAGGCGTGGCAGTGCTGCGGCTGCGGCCCAGTCAGCCGCTGCCCTACCAGGCCGGACAGTTCATCCCTGTACAGGTGACAAGGTGGCCGCGGGTCTGGCGGACGTACTCGATCGCCACGGCACCACGACCCGGCGGCCTCATCGTGCTGCACGTCCGAGCTGTGCCCGGCGGCCTGGTCAGTAACACGCTGGTGCACCACTCCGACGTCGGCGACTGCGTGCTGCTCGGGGCCGCGGACGGCAGCATGACGCTAGCCGACTCTGACCGTGACCTGCTGTGCGTGGCCGGCGGTACCGGGCTGGCCCCGATCAAGGCGATCATCGAGCAAGCCCTGGCAAGGCAGGTCCCTGGACGGCCGCGGAAGATCACCCTGTTCTTTGGTGCCCAGCAGCACTTTGACCTGTATGACGTCGACGACCTGCAGCTTCTTGAGTCTGCTTGCCCCTCGCTCCGGGTCATCCCGGTGCTATCGGACGAGCCTGGCTATCACGGTCTGGTCGGCGCGCTGCCAGACGTGCTCGGCAACCTGAGCCTCTACGAGAACACCGAGGCCTACGTCTGCGGGCCGCCCGCGATGGTCACGCGGACGACCGCGCTGCTCGCCGGCAGCATCCCTGAAGGCCAGCTGCATTACGACCCAGTGGACTAGCAGCTGCACGGCCGGGCGGGCACCGCCGGCGAGTGCTACGCCTGCAAGTAACTGCCGAAGAAGGCGAAGATGCGGTCCCATGAGTCGGCGGCATCAGCGGGCTGGTAGGACATCCTCCCGAGCCTGGCGAACACCGCGCCAGCGCCCTGCGACTTTGTCATGAACCGGTGCCCTGAGCCGGGGTAGACATGCACGTCGTGCGGCACTTCGAGGACCGCGAGCGCGCGCTGCAGCCGTTCCGGCGCCTCCGTGCCCATGGGATCCCGGCCGCCAAAGCTGCCCACCACGGGGCAGGCTCCGGCCAGCGCGGCCTCCGCGTCCTTCGGCACGTCGCCGTAGTTCACCGACGCCACGCCGAAGCCAGGCCGGGGCGCGCACAGCAGCGCGAACCCGCCGCCCAGGCAGAACCCGATGACGCCCGCCTTGCCGGTGCAGTCGGGGCGCGCGATCAGGAACTCGCGGCCTGCGTCGAGCGCCTCGAATGCGGGCCCTCGCTGAGCCCTCAGCTGCTGAAACGCGCTGCGAATACAGCGAATCCAGGACTTGCCGTCGAACAGGTCCGGTGCGAGCGCCAGGTAGCCGCGCGCGGCGAACTCGTCCGCCTTACCGCGGATGTCGCCGTTCAGGCCGAACGCCTCGTGGATGACCACGACAGCGGGCCACGGCCCTGGCGACGCCGACGGCACTGCGAGATAGCCAGGCCAGGAGTCTGTGCCGACCGGGTACTTGATATCGGGCATACGGCAAACAATGTCATATCTTCCCGGCCAGCACATACCGGCATGGCGGCGGAATAGCAAACGCACGTTCTGGTGAAATTGCACGAACGCAAAAGACCACCAGCGCTAACTACTCTAGGTACTGGCAATCTCACTTCCGGTGACAGCTACATTGCTGTCATACTGTCCGACAAAACTCTGGGCTCAGTCATGATTCACCAGGCGCCAATCGGCGATTGCTTATTCGGAAGTATTCTCACCTGGTCCTAGCTAATGGCCGGTGCCGGCGACTCTTCATCTGAACCGTGAGTCGAGAACCGGTCATAAGGTTACATAAGGTCGCGTCGGAGCGCCGGTCTGGGTGAAGAGTGCGCCCGCCCGCCGGAAACGGCGCAGCCGCCAGCCGCTACTCGCCTGATGCGGCTCGTTCCCGGCACAAGCGCAGCACGTTCCCGACGACCTGATGACCGGCGCGGCCGTCAGCGGTCAGGATCGACTCCGGGTGGAACTGGACCGCCCACCGGCCGCGCGCCCGGTCCTCGATCGCCATCACGACTCCGTCGGGCGTGACCGCCGTCACCTCGAAGCCGCCGGTTACCTGCTCAGGCCGGGCGTGCAGAGAGTGATACCGGGCGCCGGTGAACTCGGCGGGCAGTCCGGCAAGCAGCGCGCCGCCGAGAACGCGGACCTGGCCTGGCTTGCCGTGTACCGGAGTGCCGAGCAGCCCGAGCGAGCCGCCAGCGTGCTCGACCATCGCCTGAAGCCCGAGGCATACCCCGAACGCAGGCAGATCCCGCTCATCCAGCGCCGAAAGCAGCTTGTCGCAGTCGAAGTCGGCCGGGCGGCCGGGCCCGGGCGAGAGCACGACCAGATCCGGGCTGAACTCATCCAGCAGCGCCAGGTCGAAGCCCGCGCGCAGGGTGCTGACGACCGCGCCCTGCTCGGCGAAGTAGCCACCCAGGGTATGCACGAAGGAGTCCTGATGATCGACCAGGAGCACCCGCAGCCCGTCGCCAGGCAGCGCGGGATCCACAGCCCGTTCCCGCCCGGAACTGTCGCTCGTCGTGGCGCTGGTCCTGGCCGTACCCGCCGATCGGTCGCGCTCGCCGGCAGCCTCAGCCAGCGTCTCCAGGAGCGCGCGCGCCTTCAGCGCGGTTTCGCGCTCCTCGTCGTCCGGATCGGAGTCGAACAGCAAGGTAGCGCCCACCCGGACCGCCGCGACCCCGCCGGTGATGTGCGCGGTCCGCAGCGTCAGGCCGGTATTCATGCCGCCGTCGAAGCCGATCATGCCGACCGCGCCGCCGTACCAGCGCCGCGGCGCACTCTCGTGATCTTCGATGAACTGCATCGCCCAGTTCTTCGGCGCCCCGGTGACGGTGACGGCCCACATGTGGGTGAGGAACGCGTCCAGCGCGTCGAAGCCGGGCCGGAGCCTGCCTTCGACGTGGTCGACGGTGTGGATGAGCCGGCTGTACAGCTCGATCTGGCGGCGGCCGATGACCCTGACACTGCCCGGCACGCAGATCCGCGACTTGTCGTTGCGGTCCACGTCGGTGCACATGGTCAGCTCCGACTCTTCCTTCGGCGAGGTCAGCAGCGCGCGGATCTGCGCGGCATCACCGATCGCGTCTGCGCCGCGGGCAACCGTGCCCGCGATCGGGCAGGTCTCGACCCGGTCGCCAGTAACCCGGACGTACATCTCCGGTGACGCCCCGACCAGGTACTCCTCCTCGCCGAGGTTGAGGAAGAACTCGTACGGCGCCGGGTTGCGCTCCCGGAGCCGCTCGAAGAACGCGGCCGGGGAAGGGCAAGCGGCGTAGAAGGTCTGGCTCGGCACGACCTCGAACAGGTCGCCGCGGGCGAACTTTTCCCTGGCCTGCTCGACCACCCTGGCGTAGGTGCCCGGCACCGGATCCGCCGGAAGACTGGTCCGGGCGGGAACGGGCTCTTCTGACCTGGTGCCCTCCGCCGGGCCGCGGGTCCCGACCGACTCACCGGACCTTGCCAGCCCGGCCGTGGAGCCGGCGCTGGTCTCGAAGTCATAGCTGAACCGGGTCGCGGTCTCGCGCTTGCGGTCCACCACCCAGACCTGGTCCGGCAGGTGCAGCACCAGGTCGCGAGCCGTTCCGCCGCGAGCACTGGCGTCCCGAGCACTGCCGTCCCGAGCACTGCCGTCCCGATTCAGCCGCTGCCGCACCGGCTCGAACTGGAAGGCCAGGTCGTAGCCGAACGCCCCGTACAGCCCAAGATGGGTGTCCGGGCTTTCGCCGGGATACCCGTGTGCATCCGGCCGGAACGCGGCGATGATCTCGCGCAGCGCAGAGAAGACCGTCGGGCGCCTGCTGCGCTCTTCCTCGGTGACGACCTCGTCGCTCTCGGCGATCAGCACCTCGACGTGGCTCGGGTTGGCTCCGGTAGCGCCCGTCGCGGTGGCGCCCGTCGCGGTGGCGCCGGCCGTGGTGGCCCCTGTCGTGGTGGCGCCCGTCGCGGTGAGGCCAGCCGCCCGGCGCATGGCCGCCGCGATGACCGGCAACAGCACCTCGCCCCTCAGGTTCAGCGCGGTCGCGCTGATCAGGCGGCCGCGCGCAGCGATCTGCACCGGCGGGTCCAGGTACGCCAGATGCCACCGGCTGTACCGGCCCGGGTACTCCATACCCGAGCTCAGCACGCCGCCGGGCCTGAGCTGGACCTGCCTGGTGATCTCGTCCAGCTCAGCCTCGTCGAACGGCTCGGCAACACGGCGCACCCGGACGCCTCCGGCGGTCAGGTAACTGGTCTCATCCATCTCGGCCTCGCGGTTGTCGTGCCCGGCGGGCCAGCGGCCGCACAACAAAAGCGACCGCCGTGCCGGGCGGTCGCCTTGTGTGGTGGTCTGCTTGCGCGCGAACCTGGCACCGCCTAGTGGCGGCGCCACCAGCCTGCGGTGAGCAGCTGAACGCGCATGGCGGGCAGCTTAGCAGCCCGCCGGACTGCTTGGTTACGCACCTGCCCGACCCTTCATGGGTTTGAGCCGACCCTTCATGGGTTCGTGCCGACTTCGCGCCCGTTATATCCGATATGTGGTCACCAAACCCATGAAGGGTGCGCGAGGAGACCTCCTCGTTCGCTGGTCAGCCGGCGGTCAGGTCCGGTAGACGACGGTGACCGAGACCGACAGCTGCTGGGTGCCCGGCGAAACAGGGACGCGTGCCTTTCCGCTGGCGCTCGCGGTGGCATTGAGGTCGCCGAACTCGACCGGCGCAGGTTGCTGCTGCTGCACCGGGTTAACGCTGATGACCGCCCCCAGCGGCTCGCCCAGTGCGCGGGCGTACTGCTCGGCCTGGGTGCGGGCGTTCGCGATGGCTTGTGCTCTGGCAGCTGCCATCAGCGGCCCGGTGCTGGTGAGGTTGAGCGCGACGTTGTCGATGCTGACCGCGTTTCCGCCCGCGCGGACGGCGGCACCGATCTGGGAACCCGCTGCCTTGAGGCGGTTCAGCGTCGCGGTGAGGGACTCGCTGACGCCGTAGCTGGTGACGACGCCGTTGTCGTTGTAGTTCGGCGAGATGTTCAGGTCGGAGGTCTGGATGTCGGCCGCGGTCACGCCTCGCTGTCGCAGTACGGCCGTAACTCTGCGCACTGTCATGTTGGCCTGGTTCAGCGCGGACGTCACGTCGCTGCCCGTTGCCTGAACGCTCATGGACAGAACGAGCTGGTTGGGTACGCCGGTCACGGTGCCGGTACCGGTCACGGTGATCCGGCCGGCTGACTGCGACGCGGTGAGGGTGGCGGCGTTCGCGGCCGGCGTGCCGGGGGTGTCGCCGTCATGAGTGCCGATGGTGAACGCGCCGATGAACAGCGCCGCAGCCGCGACTCCGGTTGCCGCTCCGAGATATCTGGGTGACGTGCTGATTGCCATGGCGAGACTCCTGCTCCGCGGGGTGCTGCTGCCACTCGGACGCGGCGCGAGACCGTCAGGTTCCTTTCATTTACCGCAGCAGTCGAACTGGTGCTGTCGTTAGAGCGACAGCACCAGCAGGACCGATGTGGTTCGCGGTGTGTCTCAGAAGTCAATCCGGCTGCCCGCGCCGGTCTCGGCGGCCAGCTCATAGACCCGGCGGGCCGCGGCCAGATCCTCAACTGCAAGGCCGAGCGACTCGAAAATGGTGATCTCGTCCGCGGTCGCCCGCCCGATCGCGGTGCCGAGCAGTAGCTCACCGAGCTCGGCCCGGATCCGGTCCGGCGTTACCGCGCCCTCGGCAGCCGCCAGCAGGTAATCACCTGACTCAGCCAGCATGGACTCCCGGCGGTCAGCAAACAGCACCCCGGCTCCGACCGTGGCAGTGTCGAGCTCACGCAGGCCGGGCAGGCATGCGCCAACCGCGTTGATGTGGGTGCCGGGCGCGATCCAGTCCCGGTTCAGGACCGGCTGCGCGGAGTTGGTGACGGTCACGACGATGCTGGCTGCGGCCACCGCCTCGCGCGCAGACGGGCAAGCTTTAACCGGCGCGGTGGTCTGGCCGTCGAAGCTGGCAGCGAACTGCTCTGCGCGGTCCTGATTGCGACCCGCCACCCGGATCTGGCTGAGCTGACGAGCGCCGTCCAGCGCCAGGATGTGTGCTCGTGCCTGACGGCCGGTGCCGATGACAGCAAGCCGGCCGGCATCCGGCCGGGCCAGCAGATCGGTCGCGACTACCGAGACGGCCGCGGTCCGTATTTCCGTCACCGCCGAAGCGCTGACCAGGGCCAGCGGCTCACCGGTCGCGCCGCTAGAGAGCAGGATTACGCCCTGGTGGGCGTCCAGTCCGGCCGCCGGATTGCCGGGCGTAACGCAGATGGCCTTCAGTCCGTACGCGGCCTGTCGATCGCTATCCCGCCCGGTCTCCGCCGTCAGGTACGACGGCATCAGCGCCATCAGCCCGGCCGCGCCCTCGGGGGCTATGACAGTGCGCAGCGGCTGCTGAGCCCGGCCAGACGCCAGCGCCGTCAGCGCGTCGCGCATCGCGGCTGTGCACTCCGCATAACCGAGGAGGGCATGCACGTCTGCCCCTGACAGGACGAGCAGCGGGGCGCCCGTCATGACGCGGCCGGCTGCGGCTGGCCGCCGACTGCCGCCAGGATCTGATTGACGGTATGCATGATCTCCTGCTGCCGGCCGGGCATGTCGTTGCTAGCGAAGTTGTCCAAGATGGCTAGCACGTTGTCCTGTCCGTGCAGGATGTCGATTTGCTGCTTGGCCATCTCATGCAGCGCGATCAGCGTCTCGTGATCGGCGATTGCGCGCTTGTCACTCGCAGCCTGCGCCCTGTTCGCGCTCACCTGCAGCGAGATCATGATCGACAGCTGCGGCAGGTTCAGGATCGTAAGCAGCAACGGCCACGGCGTGCGGTCGAAGCCGATGACGTTGCCGAGGAACAGCCACGCCACGATGCCGACGGTAATCCCCAGGAACACCCACATAGATCCGCAGATGCGGTTCACCCCGTCGGCGATCTTGTCCAGGATGCTGCTGCCGCGGACGTGATCGGAGACCACCAGCTTCGGGCGGAACTCCTGCGGCGCCTGCTGGATCTGCTCAGCCTTCTCGTGCAGGTGGCTAAGGTCGTGCCTGATATCGCGCCGCGCCGCCGCATCCGTCGCCGGCTTGGTGTAGTGCCAGCTGGCCGGCTGGGCCTTGGGCGCGGCTTCGGTGTGTTCCTGGGTAGCTGTCATCACTGCCTCCGCAATGCCCCGGACTGGCAGGGCCAGCCAGGTCGTGACCGATGACGCACAACCTAACGCTCGCGACGGGCAGGTAGGCCTGGTCCGGATTAGTCCAATCGAGCTCAAAAAACGTCAATCTGTGCCTCTAATCGGGCGAAAATTAACCCTTTTGCCATGACCGAGACATCTCTACACTTCACTGCAATCCATTAGTCGACCGCATCTCCGCGCAGCTCAGGATGGGGTGAAGGGCATGGCAACCCCGCAGATCCAAGGCACTGATACTGCCGCGCAGTGGGCCGGTCCGGTGACCTTCGCGGGCGATCACCTTTACCACTGCGGGCGTGACCGGCTGGACGCCGAGCTCCCGAGGCAGGTGCAGACGCGCCTCGCCGAGATCGCCTCGGGTCAGATGGCTTACGCGGGACTCATCGCCCAGAAGATGGTTGACACGTACTCGGCTGAGATCCCTGCGTACGCGGCCATCGACGACCCGGTGCTCAAGGAGGACATCAGGTGGGTGTCAGCGGCCCTGGTCCGGATCTGGCTGACGATCCTGGCCACCGGCAATCCGATCAGCGACGACCAGCTGGCACCTATCCGGCAGGGCGCCAGCCGCCGAGTCGTCCAGGGCATTGATCTTCAGTCGCTCCTCCGGGCCTACCGCGTCGGCGGCAGGGTCATGTGGCGCGAGCTGCTGGCAACACCGGGCTGGACGGAGCCGCAGATGCAAGGCGTACTCGGTCGGGTCGCGGAGTGGGCACTGGATTACGCGGACACGCTCGCGACCGAAGTGGCCAGCGTGTACCTCAACGAGGCGCAGGACGCGGCCAGGCAGCGAGAGCACCGGCGCTCGCAGTTCCTCAGCGTGGTGCTGGCCGGGCCGACACCCGCCGAGCATGACTCCTACCCGGAACTGCACGACCGGCATGTCGTGGTCATCACGGAGGCGGCCGGCGAAGCCAGCCTGGCAGAGCTAGAGGAAACCGGGACCCGACTGGAGAGCGCAGCTGGCGTAGCACTCTGGACGATCCGTCATCGGCGGGTGATCGGCGTCGTGCCGGCCAGACCAGGGACGAGCCGGCACGCGCTGCGCGTCTCGCTGGCCGCCCTGTTGACCAGCACGCCGATCGAAGCAATCGGTCTCGGCTGCGACGCCAGTTCACCGGCCGAGACCAGAGAGAGCTACGCCGAGGCCGCTGCCGCCCTCGAGCTCGGCCGGGTGCTGCGCACCGGCATGCCCGCGGTCTACGACTATCTCGATCTCGGCCCGGTGTCCGCCTTGCTGGATCAGCCGGCCAGGTCCCGGCGGCTGATGGACAGTGCGCTCGCGCCTCTTGAGACCATCCTGCGCCACTCCTGGGGTGCCGAGACGCTAGAGGCCTTCCTGGTCTGCCAGGGCCACCTGAAGGAGATGGCCGCCCGGCTCGGCATTCATCAGAGCACCGTGAAGTACCGGCTGCAGGTCATCCGCAAGGCGCAGGCGCAGGCCTGTCTGGAGGGTGATCGCGCGGTCAGCGTCCTGGTCGCACTCCGGCTCCGGCGGCTGCTCAACGCGGAGCAGCCAGCCGGGTCCGGCGAGGGCGACCGGCTTGCGCCGGACGTCGTGTCCTTGCGAGAACGCGCGGCCAGACGCCGGGAAGCCGGCCCCGGCAAGGTCAGCCAGCAGGCCTGACAGAACTAGCTGGCCATAGCGCGGTCAGCCACGCCCAACTGTTGTCCATTATGTACCAGTTATTCAGATTTTGAGATCTCGCCTGACTGTCTGTCGCCTCCGGGTGCAGCGGAAGGCACCGCTATTCGCACCGATTGGTCAAGGAGAGCTCGATGAGTCACCGTCAATCTGCGCCGCCACGCCACTGGTGGCTGGCCGTGCTGGCCGCCTGCGCGCTGCTCGCCGCGTGCAGTACCTCGTCCGCCAGTTCGGCTGGGTCGGGCAGCACCGTCACCGTCGGCGAGTCGACCGTGCTGTCCGGCTCTATCGCTGAGCTGGGCCAGAGCGGCCTGCAGGGCGTTCAGCTGGCGGTCGCCGACCTGAACGCCCACGGCGGCCTGCTCGGCAAGAAGATCAAGGTCGTCTCCGCCGACAGCCAGGCGACCCCGGCCACCGGTGCCGCCAACGTCAAGAACATGATCCTCCAGGATCACGTGGTGGCGCTGTTTGGCCCAGTCTCCAGCGCCGTGGCGGCGGCCGAGGAACAGCTAGCGGGCGAGTACAAGGTCCCGATCTTCTTCCACACCTCGAACGACATCTCGCTGATGGGCTCGAACTTCAACCCGTATGCGTTCCAGGTCGTGCCGAACACCGACATGGAACCGCGCGCGGCAGCGCTGTACCTGGACAGCGAGGTCAAAGCGGGCAAGATCAAGACACCGATCGCGCTGGGCACGTTCGCGCCGGACTATAGCTTCGGGCAGGACTCGGTAGCTGGTTTCATCGCGGCGCTGAAGTACTACCACGTGCCGTACAAGCTCGTCTCCCAGCAGTGGCCGTCTCTCGAGGCGACCGACATCAGCCCGAACCTGTCGGCGCTGCTGGCCGCCAAACCCAGCGTGGTGTACAACGCTCAGTTCGGTGGCGACCTCGTTGCCTTCGTCAAGCAAGCTGCACCGTACGGCTTCTTCAAGAAGACCACGATGATCTCCATGCTGAACACGGCGGAGCTGGCCACGCTAGGGTCGAGCTCGCCGGCTGGCTCGATCGCGTACGACCGGGCCCCGTGGTTCGCGATGAACGAGCCGGGCGTGACCGCGTTCGCGACCGAGTACCACGCGAAG
>Ga0335074_10004360_pt1 | contig 19495 bp, 17 predicted proteins | sample Lox_Sample_23_FD_206715 | JGI IMG/M metagenome (GOLD analysis project Ga0335074, IMG submission 206715) | Soil microbial communities from Loxahatchee National Wildlife Refuge, Florida, United States - Lox_Sample_2.3 | ecosystem: Environmental > Terrestrial > Soil > Wetlands | place: USA... | reverse complement strand
ACGCCGGGCGGCCTCGGCGTGGTCGACTCGACCGCACCGCTGCTGCTGGCCGGCTTCGGCGTCCCGCTCAGCGTGGCCACGCTCGGCGTGCTCGCCTGGCGGCTGGTCAACTTCTGGCTGCCGATCCCGGTCGGCGCCCTGTCGTACGTCTCGCTGAAGGTGAAGCCCGGACAGGGCCGGGCGGCGATGGAGTCCGCCATCACCGGCATGTTCGCGGTGGTCGGCGCGCGGTCGCCGTATGACACGCCGGATGAGGCGGAGCCGCCGGAGTCGGCCGGGCCACAGCCGAAATCCACCCCGCGCGGCCGTTGACCTCGCCGAGCGTCACGCAGGCGGCCGGCGTGGCCATACCACGCGTCCACGACGAAGATCGTGTGCCGCAGGGTTCGGGTGAGCGACCATCCGCCGTTCACCGACCGGTAGGCGGCCTCCGCCGGCAGCGCGCTTGCGCGCCGGACGGTCGCCTGCCAGAGCTCCTCGATGACGTCCACCGCGTCACGCATCGTCTCGGGCGAGTCCCGTCAGTTGCTGTTATCTAGCGGACTTAGGCGATGCGACGGATGCGGCCAGCGGGAATCACGGCTCCGTCCCGGTCGGGGTGGACGATGGCCGCGAGCGCCTCGACGCCGTCAACCAGCCGGGGGCCGGGGCGGACGATCAGGCCGTCGGCGTCGATCGCCCACACCGGCAGCCCCGGCAGCCGGCGGGCGACCAACTCGGCCTGGGCGGCGGCGGCGTCGAGGTGGAAGCCGCACGGGGCGACCACGACCAACTCCGGCCGCTCGTCCGCGATCTGCTCCCAGGTGGTCTGCTCGGAACGGCCGCCAGGGCGGGCGGCCACGGGGCGGCCGCCGGCCGCCGCGACCAGGTCGGGCACCCAGTGCCCGGCGGTGAAGGGCGGCTCCGTCCACTCGATGACGGCCACCGCCGGCCGACGGCGCCCCGCGACCCGGGTGGCGACCGCCGCGAGCCGCTTCCTGAGCGCCGCCACCAGGTGCTCGGCCTCCTGCTCGGCGCCCGTGTGGCGGCCGACGGTGCCGATCGTCGCGAGGACGTCCCCGAGGCGGTGCGGGTCGAGCGAGACGACCTCGGCGGTGCAGCCGAGGTACTCGAGCGCGTCCTCGACGTGGCCGGCCGGCAGCGCGCAGACCCGGCACAGATCCTGGGTCAGGATCAGGTCGGGGGCCAGCGCCGCGAGCGCATCGGCGTGCAGGGTGTAGAGGTCCTCGCCCGCGGCGAGCTGCGAGCGGACGTAGGCGTCGATCGCCGCCGGGGTCATGCCCGAGGTGTCCCGCCCGCCGACGACGACGGTCTTGTCCGTCCGGGCGGACGGCGGCTGGTCGCACTCGAAGGTCACCCCGGCCAGCTGATCGCCCAGGCCAAGGCCGTAGACGATCTCGGTCGCCGACGGCAGCAGGGACACGATGCGCACGATTCCCCAGTCTAGGAGCCGGCCAGGCAGGCGGACAGGCGAGCGCCTGTTTGTGGCACACCACAGGAAAAACCTTGCTCAATTGGTTGATCCCACAGTCGCCGCTTCTCTAGACTGCCGTTGCGATGGTTCTCGCCCCGGCCCCCACAGGCCGGGGTGGGTCGCAAGAGGGAACCCGGTGCGAATCCGGGGCTGCCCCCGCAGCGGTAGACGGGAACGACCGCCGTTACAGAGCACTGGGCCTAACCGGCCTGGGAAGCGACGGCCAGTAGGAGACGCCGGCCAGGCGTCGCGCCCGTGAGCCCGAAGACCTGCCACCGCCCGCGCGCCAGCCGGCGCGCGGCTATCCGTTGGCTAGGCGAGGAGACGCAGCCATGGAATCGACCGTACTCGGGTACCCGAGGATCGGCCCGCAGCGCGAGCTGAAGAAGGCGACCGAGGCGTACTGGGCGGGGCGCGAGACCGCCGCCGGCCTCGAGCAGACCGCGGCCGGCCTACGCCGGCAGACCTGGGAGACGCTGCGCGACGCGGGCCTGCCCGACATCCCGTCGAACACGTTCTCCCTCTACGACCACGTGCTCGACACCGCCGTGATGGTCAACGCCGTCCCCAAGCGGTTCGCGGGCCTGGCGGGCCTCGACGCCTACTTCGCGATGGCTCGCGGCGCCGAGGGCGTCACCGCGCTGGAGCTGACCAAGTGGTTCGACACCAACTACCACTACCTCGTCCCCGAGCTCGAGCAGGCAACCGACCTGCGGCTGGTCGGGGACAAGCCGGTCCGGGAGTACCGGGAGGCGAGGCAGCTCGGCATCGAGACCCGGCCGGTAGTGCTCGGCCCGGTGTCGTTCCTGCTGCTGTCCAAGGCGGTCGAGCCCGGCTTCGCGCCCCTCGACCTGCTCGACCCGCTGCTGGTCGCGTACGAGGAGCTGCTCGCAGAGCTGCATGAGGCGGGGGCGCAGTGGGTGCAGCTGGACGAGCCCGCCCTGGCGGCCGACCGCGCCCCGGCCGAGCTCGACGCGCTGCGCCGCGCGTACCAGCGCCTCGGGTCGCTCCGCGGCCGCCCAAAACTGCTGGTGAGCACGTACTTCGGTGAGATCGGGGACGCGCTCGCGGTGCTCGGTGAGAGCCCGGTCGAGGCGATCGGCCTGGACTTCGTGGCCGGACCTGGCAACCGCGAGGCGCTCGGCGCGATCGGCGGCATCGGCGACAAGATCCTGGTGGCCGGCGTCGTCGACGGCCGCAACGTGTGGCGGGCGGACATGCCCGCCGTGCTGTCGCTGTGCGCGTCGCTGCTCGGGCTGGTCGGGGAGCTGACCGTGAGCACGTCCTGCTCGCTGCTGCACGTGCCGCTTGACCTGAACGCGGAGACGTCGCTGGCGCCCGCGGTGGCGGGGCGGCTGGCGTTCGCGCGGCAGAAGGTCGACGAGGTCGTGAAGCTCGGCCGCTGGCTGCACGGCGACCGGGTCTTCCTCGACCCGGCCCCGAAGGCTGCCGTGGCCGCGAACACCGAGGTCAGGGCGCGGCTGGACGCGCTCGGGGACGGCCCCGAGCGGACCGCCTACGCGGTCCGCCAGGCGGCGCAGGACTACGGGCTGCCGGCCCTGCCGACCACCACGATCGGGTCGTTCCCGCAGACGGCCGAGATCCGCGCGGCGCGGGCGGGGCTGCGGGCCGGGCGCCTCACCGCCGACGACTACGAGGCCGTCATGCGGGCCGAGGTCGACCGGGTCATCGCCCTGCAGGAGGAGATCGGCCTGGACGTGCTGGTGCACGGCGAGCCCGAGCGCAATGACATGGTGCAGTACTTCGCCGAGCAGCTGGACGGGTACGCCGCCACCGAGCACGGCTGGGTCCAGTCGTACGGGACCCGGTACGTCCGCCCGCCGATCCTGCACGGCGACGTCAGCCGCCCCCGGCCGATGACCGTCGCCTGGGCCAGCTACGCCCAGTCGCAAACCAGCAAGCCGGTCAAGGGCATGCTGACCGGGCCGGTGACCATGCTCTCGTGGTCGTTCGTCCGCGCCGACCAGCCGCTGGCCGAGACCGCCGGGCAGGTCGCGCTGGCGGTCAGGGACGAGATCGCCGACCTCGAGGCGGCCGGGATCGGCATCATCCAGGTCGACGAGCCGGCCCTGCGGGAGCTGATGCCGCTGCGGCGGGCCGACCGCGACGCGTACCTGGCCTGGGCGGTCGGGGCGTTCCGGCTGGCCACCTCCGGGGCGGCCGACGCGACCCAGATCCACACCCACATGTGCTACAGCGAGTTCGGCGAGATCATCGACGCGATCGACGGTCTCGACGCGGACGTGACCACGGTCGAGGCGGCGCGGTCGCGGATGGAGTTCATCGCCGACCTGACCGCGGCCGGCTACGCCCGCGGCATCGGCCCCGGTGTGTGGGACATCCACTCGCCTCGGGTGCCGGACGTGGCCGAGATGGCCGAGGCGCTCACGCTGGCGGTCGGCGTCATCGGGCCGACCCGGCTGTGGGCCAACCCCGACTGCGGCCTGAAGACCCGCGGTTACGCCGAGACTGAGGCCGCGCTGCGGAACCTGGTCGCGGCCGCCCGGCAGGTGCGCGCCGAAGTCGCGGGCTGACCGCGAAGCCAGGAGCGCCGCTGTCCGATGGGTGAAACCATGGTCCGTTCGAGGGAAAAAGCTTTTTTATCCCGAACGGACCGCGGTTTCACCCCCGCCGTTCACAGACCCCATCAACCCTGTGGTTGACCCGGCATGATCAATCGCGCGGCCGATGGCATCGGCCGCGACTGGCCTACGCTGGTTCCATGGCCCCGAAGATGACGGTCGCCGGGGGCGCGCAGGGCCTCTCCCCGGTGCGCGTCGAGCATTCGCCCGCGTTGCAGCGGATCGCGATGCCGGCCTGCGCGGTTGCCCTCGCGCTGGTCGCGGCGACGACGATCGCCGCGCTGTCGAGCCAGCCGGCCCCGACCGCCGCCGCCGCCGCGATCGCGCTGCTGGCGGCGGCGGCCGGGGCCGGCTACATCACCACCAACCGGGCCGGGACGGCGCCGCGGCGGATGGCCGCGCTGCTGGCGATCGGCCTGGCGGGGGCGCTGCTGTGCGGGCTGCTGCCATCGGGAGCCGGCTTCCTGGCCGTCTCGGTGGCGCTGATCGGACTGGGGATGGAGCTTCCCCCCACGCTGGCGGTGACGGCCGGGCTCGCCGTCCTGCTCGCCGCCAACCTGGCGTTCCTGCTCGCGGGCAAGCTGTCGGTGGCCGACATGGCCGGCGATGACCTGGGCGCGGCGTTCCTGTTCACGGTGGGGGCGTTCACCCGGTCGGTGCGCGTCTCGCAGGCCCGGGCCCGCGCGGCCCAGGCCCGGGCCGAGGACCTGCTCGCCCAGTTGCGGGCCTCGCAGGCCGCCCAGGCCGAGGCGGCCGCGCTCGGCGAGCGCACCCGGCTGGCCCGCGAGATCCACGACATCCTCGCCCACTCGCTGTCGGGCCTGGTCCTCGCGCTCGACATCGCTGAGGTGCTGGGGAGACGCGGCGGCGACGACCCGGAGAGCCTGACCGCGATTCTCGACCAGGTGACGCGGGCCCAGCGGATCGCGCGCGAGGGCCTGGCCGAGACCCGCCGGGCCGTCTCCGCGCTGCGCGGCGGCGAGCTCCCTGGCCCCGCCCTGCTCGGCCGGCTCGTGCGGGAGACATCGGAGGCGACCGGCATCGAGGCCGAGCTCACCGTCGCCGGCGATCAGCGGCCGCTGTCGCCCGAGGTCGGGCTCGCCCTCTACCGAACGGCGCAGGAGGCGCTGATCAACACCGCCAAGTACGCCGGCCGCGGCGGACGGGCGCAGCTGCGCCTCGGCTACGACGCCGACGCGGTGCAGCTCACGGTCGAGGACACCCGCCCGCCGGGCGCGGCCCCGCCCGCCCCGAGCGGGCTCACCTTCGGCGGGTACGGGCTGACCGGGATGCGGGAACGGGCGGAGCTGCTCGGCGGCACGCTGACGGCCGGGCCGACCGGGCAGGGGTTCCTGGTGGTCCTGCGGCTGCCGACCGCAGGCGTCCCGCGGCGCGAGCGGGCGGCGTGAGGATGGGCGCGGAGAAACGGGAACGTCCCGACATCAAGGTCCTCGTCGCCGACGACCAGAAGATCGTCAGGGAAGGGCTGGTGACGCTGCTGAGCCTGCTGCCAGGGATCACCGTCATCGGCGCGGCGATCGACGGCGACGACGCCGTCCGGCAGGCGCTGCGACTGCGGCCCGACGTCGTGCTGATGGACCTCAACATGCCCCGGTGCAACGGGGTTGAGGCGACCGAGCGGCTGCGGCGGCTGCGGCCCGACGCCGCCGTCGTGGTGCTGACCACGTACTCCGACGACGCCTGGGTGTTCGCCGCGCTGCAGGCGGGCGCCCGCGGCTTCCTGACCAAGGACGCCGGCACCGACGAAATCCTGCGCGCGATCACCGACGTCGCGGCCGGGCACGCGCAACTCGACCCCTCGGTTCAGCGACGGCTGCTCGACGCGCTGCACAGCGGGAACCGGTTCGCGGTGGCCGAGGCCGACCAGGACGCGGGAACGCCTGCGGCGGCCGGCCCCTCCCCCGGCGGGCTGACCGCCCGCGAGGCCGAGGTGCTCGCACACCTCGTCGCGGGCGAGTCGAACGAGGAGATCGCCGCCGCCCTGTTCGTGTCCGAGGCGACGGTGAAGACGCATATCCATCACCTGCTGGGCAAGACCGGCCTGCGGGACCGGTCGCAGCTCGTCGGCTACGCGTTCAGGAACGGCCTGGCCGGCCGCGACTGAGGGGTCAGGAGTTCCATCCCACCGTCTCCGGGCCGTAGCGGCTAGGGCTGACCGGCGGAGCGGGGCGGGAACCTCACCGCGATGTCGAGTCCGCCCTCGGGCCGGGCCCGCGCGGTAAGCTCGGCGCCGTGCGCGACCGCGATCGCGCGCACGATCGCGAGCCCGAGGCCGTGCCCGCCGTCCCGGCGCCGCACTCGCTCGTCCCCGAGCCGCTGGAAGGGCTGGAACAGCCGGTCGACCTCGGTCGGCGGTATCACCGGCCCGCTGTTGCTGACCCGCACCACCGCCCGGCCGGCGACGGTTGACGTCGCGATCGAGGCCCAGCCGTCGGGCACGTTGTGGCGGAGCGCGTTCCCGACCAGGTTCGCCACCAGGCTTTCGGCCAGCCGGGGATCGCCCTCGGCGGGCGCGGCGGCGAGTTTGGCGTCGATGCGCACGTCCCCGATCAGGGCCGCAGCCATCCCCGCGGTCACCTCCTGGGCCACCTCCGCCAGGTCGAACGGTTCCGCGCGGTCGATGCCGCGTTCGCTTCCCGCCAGCGTGAGCAGCGCGTCAATCAGCTGCCCCTGCTGTTCCCCGAGCGCCAGCACCTGGCGGCAGGCGGCGCGGAGCGTGGCCACGCTCGCGTCCGGATCGCGCAGCGCCACCTGCAGCACCGTCCGCTCGGCGGTGAGCGGGGTGCGCAGCTCGTGGGCGGCGTTGGCGACGAAGTGCCGTTGCGACTCGAACGACGCCTCCAGCCGCGCGAACAGGTCGTTCAGCGTGTCCCCGAGCCGACTGAACTCGTCATCGCGTTTCCCCGTCCGCAGCCGCCGGCTCAGGTTGGTGGCGGAAATGTCCCGCGCCGTCGCCACGATCGCCTGCAGCGGCCGGAGCAGGCGGCCGGCCAGCAGCCAGCCCACCGCGAGCGACAGCGCGACCGCGATCGCGAGCGTGATCAGCGCGACCGTGATCTGCGGCAGCAGGGTCCGGCCGGGGTAGCTGACGACCGGCGATCCGGCCGACCCGACGCGCGCCGTCTCGCTAACCGCGAGAAACGGAATCGCCAGCACCACCAGCGCCAGGACCAGGAACACGCCCCCGTACAGCAACGCCAGCCGGACCCGCAGCGAGCCCGAGAACATCAACCGCCCCCGATCCGGTAGCCGCCCTCGCGGACGGTCTCGACCACCGGCGGGTCGCCGAGCTTGGCCCGCAGCCGCCGGATGGTGGACTTCACCGCGGTCGTGAACGGATCGGCCATCTCGTCCCACACCCGGTCAAGCAGCTCCTCGGCCGAGACCACCCGTCCGCCCGCCGCCAGCAGGCACTCGAGCGCGGCGAACTCCTTCGGGCTGAGGTCGAGCCGCCGCCCGCCCCGTTCCGCGACCCGGCGCGCGGGGTCGAGCCGAAGGTCGCCCGCGATAAGAACCGGCGGCACGGCCGGGGCCGACCGCCGGGCCAGCGCCCGCACCCGGGCGACCAGCTCGGCGAAGTCGAACGGCTTGGGCAGGTAGTCATCGGCGCCGAGCCCGAGGCCCTCCACCCGGTCCCGGACCGTGCTGGCCGCCGTCAGCATCAGCACCCGGCTGCCCGCGCCGTCGGCGGTGATCCGCCGGCAGACCTCGTCCCCGTGCACCCCGGGCAGGTCCCGGTCAAGCACCACCACGTCGTACCGGGTCACGGCGAGGCGCTCGAGCGCGTCGTCCCCGTCGAGGACGACGTCGACCGCCATCCCCTCGCGGCGCAGCCCGGTCCCGATCGACTGGGCGAGCACCTCGAAATCCTCCGCCACCAGCACTCTCATGACCCCAAGGATGCCAGGCCGGCCGGTGTCAGCCAGGTGTCAGCCGACGGCACCGGGCTGACACCGTGGCCGGCGTAGAACTGCCGCCATGATCGAAGTCACCGAACTCCGCAAGCGCTACGGCGCCACCCAGTCGCTCGACGGCATGACCTTCCGCGTACTCCCCGGCCAGGTCACCGGGTTCGTCGGCCCGAATGGCGCGGGCAAGTCGACCACGATGCGCATCATCCTCGGCCTGGACGCGGCCGACGCGGGGACCGCGCTGATCGGCGGCCGGCCGTACCGCACCCTGCGGCACCCGCTCAGCCACGTCGGCGCGCTGCTGGACGCGGCCGCCCTGCAGCCGAGCCGGTCGGCCCGCAACCACCTGCTGTGGCTCGCCTGCTCGCAGGGGCTGACCGCCCGGCGGGTCGACCAGGTCATCGACCAGGCGGGCCTGCGGTCCGTGATCCGCCGCCGGGCGGGCGGCTACTCGCTCGGCATGCGGCAGCGCCTCGGCATCGCCGCCGCCCTGCTCGGCGACCCGCCCGTGCTGATGCTGGACGAGCCGTTCAACGGCATGGACCCGGAGGGGATCATCTGGCTGCGCGGCTTCCTGCGCGCACTCGCGGCCGAGGGCCGGGCGGTGCTGGTCTCCAGCCACCTGATGGGCGAGCTGCAGGACAACGCCGACCACCTGATCGTGGCCGGCCGGGGTCGGGTCATCGCCGACACCAGCATGCGCGACCTGCTCGCGGCCGCGTCCGGCGATCTGGTCCGGCTGCGCACCTCGGCTCCCCCCGAGGCGATCAAAACCCTGGCCGGGGCGGGGGCGACGGTCACCGCGGCCGCCGCCGATGTGCTGCTGATCTCTCATCTTTCCTCCGAACGGACCGTGGCGGCTCTCACCGCCAACCGGATCCCGTTCAGTGAGGTAAGCGCCCACCGCGCGACCCTCGAGGACGCCTACCTGCAACTGACCAAGGACGCGGTCGAGTTCAGCGCGGCGCGCCCCACCACCACCGCCGGCTCTGGCGCCGTGGCGGCCGACCTCGGGGATACGGCGCGATGACCGACACCCGGTACCACTCCCAGATCGAGGCCGGTCACGACTCGTTCGGGCAGACGCTGCGGGCGGAGTGGGTCAAGTTCCGGACCGTCCGGGGCTGGGTTATCGGCCTGGTCGTCGCGGCGCTGGCGATCCTCGCCCTCGGGCTCGGTCCGAGCGCGCAGGGCTCCTGCGGCACCAACGGCCCGGCCTCGGACTGCATTCAGCCGCTCGGCCCGGGCGGCGAGGAGGTGGCCGACAGCTTCTACTTCGCGCACCAGCCGCTGGACGGCAACGGCACCATCACCGTCCGGGTGACGTCGCTGACCGGGCAGATCCCCGATTTCTCGGGCGGCGGGGGCGGCAGCAGCGGGCCGCAGACGCGCAGCGGCCTGGTGCCCTGGGCGAAGGCCGGGATCATCATCAAGGCCAGCACCGCGCAGGGGTCGGCGTACGCGGCGATGATGGTGACCGGCGCCCACGGGGTGCAGATGCAGTACGACTACACCGGCGACGCGCCCGGTCTGGCCGGCGCCGTTTCCGCCGCGTCACCGCGCTGGCTGCGGCTCACCCGGTCCGGCGACACGTTCACCGGCTACGACTCGGCCGACGGGGCGCACTGGACCAAGGTCGGCGCCGCCACCCTGACCGGGCTGCCGCCGACGGTGCTTGGCGGCCTGTTCGCCACATCCCCGCCGTACTGGCAGGCAACGGGGGCCGGCACCAGCGTGACCGGCGGCGACAGCGAGGCGACCGGCGCCTTCGACCATGTGAGCCTCGTCGGCGGCTGGCCGAACGCCGCGTGGGCCGGCACCGCGATCGGCGACGCCGGCGGCCCGGCGGCCGGCTCGCCCGGGGGCTTCCAGGAGGACGCCGGCCGGTTCACCGTCAGCGGGGTCGGCGACATCGCGCCGTCGGTGGCCGGGGCGGCCGGGTTGGGCGTCACGATCGCGCAGACGCTCATCGGCGTGTTCGCCGGGCTGATCGCGGTGGCTGTCGTGGGGGCGATGTTCATGACCGCCGAGTACCGGCGCGGCCTGATCCGGGTCACGCTGGCCGCCACCCCGGGGCGGGGCCGGGTGCTGGCGGCCAAGGCGGTCGTCATCGCCGCCGTCACCTTCGCGGTCGGGCTGGTCAGCTCGGCCATCGTGGTCACCGTGGGGCAGCGGATCCTGCGCTCCCACGGCGTCTACGTCTGGCCGGTCACGGTGCTGACCGAGGCGCGGGTGATCATCGGCACCGCCGCGGTGCTCGCGGTCGCGGCCGTCATCGCGCTCGCGATCGGCACCATCCTGCGGCGCAGCGCCGGGGCGGTCGCGGCCGTGATCGTGGTGATCGTCCTGCCCTACCTGCTCACGGTCACGACGCCGCTGCTGCCGGTCGGCCCGACTGAATGGCTGGCCCGAGTCACCCCGGCCGCCGCGTTCGCCGTCCAGCAGACCCTGATCGCTTACCCCCAGGTCAGCAACCTCTACACCCCATCGGCGGGCTACTACCCGCTCGCGCCGTGGGCCGGCTTCGCGGTCCTGTGCGCCTGGGCCGCCGTCGCCCTGGCCCTCGCCGCCTACCTGCTGCGCCGGAGGGATGCATGACCGCGCCCGCTTCCGTCTCCGTTCCCTGGGTTGACGCCCGGTCGGACGCTCCCCGCGCGGGAGCTGCGCTGGCCGCGCTACACGCGGAGTGGACGAAGCTGCGCACGCTGCCGGGCACCTGGTGGCTGCTGGTCGCGGTCGTCGCGCTGACCGCCGCGGTCGGGGTGGGCGCCGACACCGCGGCCGCCTGCCCGGCCGCGGGCTGCGGGCAGGACCCGGCCAAGTTCGCGCTGTCCGGCGTCGACCTCAGCCAGGCGGTGGTGGCCATCCTGGCGGTGCTCGCGATCAGCGGCGAGTACAGCACCGGGATGATCCGCACCACGCTCACCGCCACCCCGCGCCGTCTGCTCGTGCTGGGCGCCAAGGCCGCGGTGGTGGCCGGGCTGACGCTCGCGGCGGGCGCGGGCGGGGTGCTCGCCGCCATGCTGGCCGGGCGGCTGATCCTGCCCGGCCGGGGGTTCACCGCCGCGCACGGCTACCCGCCGCTGTCGCTGGCCGACGGCCCGGACCTGCGCGCGGCGGTCGGCTCGGTCCTCTATCTCGCGCTGATCGCGCTGCTCGCCCTCGGCGTCGCCACCGCCGTCCGCGACTCGGCGGTGTCGATCGGGCTGGCGCTCGCCCTGGTCTACCTGTTCCCGGTCATCGCCAGCGCCCTCAGCCCGAGCTGGTCGCGCCATCTGCAGCAGATCGGCCCGATGAGCGCCGGCCTGCTTATCCAGGCCACCGGCGGTCTGCGCGGCCTCCCCCTCGCCCCCTGGCAGGGCCTCGGCGTCCTCGCGCTGTGGGCGGCGGGGGCGCTGATCATCGGCGGGCTGGCGCTTCGGCTCCGCGACGCATGAAAACTGCACCGAAGGGTGCCGATGATGCTGGCGTTGAGCTGGGCGATGTCCTAGGCGGGAGTCCAGTAGACAAGCTAGTTCGATCTAGTTATAGTCCCATTGACTATAACGTGGAGGACGCTGTGGCCGGACTGGCTCATCTTCTGGCGCCGCTGAACGTGGCGCTGTTCACCCTCGGCAACGACCAGGTGTCGGTTGCGGAGCTGCTCGGATTCGTGACCGGCGCGGCCAGCGTGTGGCTGACGGTGCTGGCGCGGATCAGTAACTTCCCGGTCGGCATCGCGAACAGCTCGTTCTTCCTGGTCTTGTTCCTGTCCGCGCGGCTGTTCGCCGACTCCGGGCTGCAGGTGGTGTACATCGTGCTCGGTTTCGCGGGCTGGTGGCAATGGCTGCACGGCGGCCGGAAGCAGTCCCGGCTGACGGTCGCCACGTCCCGATGGCAGCTGCTCGCGGTGTGCGTGCTGTTCGTGGTCCCGGCGACCTGGGGCCTCACGATCCTCCTGCAGCGCGCGCACGACATCGCCCCGTTCTGGGATGCGCTCACCACCGCGATCTCCCTGGCCGCGCAGTTCCTGCTGAACTGCAAGCGGATCGAGAACTGGGCGTTCTGGATCGCGGCCGACGTGATCTACATTCCGCTGTACGTGGTGAAACGGCTGGACCTGACCGCCATCGTGTACGTGCTGTTCCTGGCGATGTGCTTCGCCGGGGCGGCCGCCTGGCGGCGCGCACTGCGCAGCGACGAGGCTCCGGCCAACCACCATCCGGTCGCGCTGACAGACGGGATCGCGGCATGACTACCGGGTTTCCCTCCGGCCTGGTGGTCGGGAAGTTCTACCCGCCGCACCGCGGCCACCTGCACCTGATCGAGGCGGCGGCCGCCAGCTGCCGTCAGGTGACGGTGCTGGTGATGGCGGCGCGGGTCGAGACGGTGCCGCTGGCCGACCGGGTGGCGTGGCTGCGGGCAGCGTGCGGGGGCCTGCCCGCGGTCACGGTCATCGGGGTGCCCTGCGACGTGCCGGTCGACTTCGGCAGCGGGCCCGTCTGGACGGCCCAGGTCGCGGTTATGACTGCCGCGCTGGAAGCGAACGGGCTGGCTCTCCCCGCCGCGGTGTTCAGCAGCGAGCCGTACGGGGACGAGCTGGCGGCCCGGCTCGGCGCGCGGCATCAGTGCGTTGACCCGCGCCGGGTGACGGTGCCGGTGTCGGCGTCGAGTATCCGCGCTGACCTGGCCGCTAACTGGGGGATGCTGATAGGCCCGGCTCAGGCTGGCCTGGCGGCCCGGGTGGTCGTGGTCGGCGCGGAATCCACCGGCACGTCAACGATCGCGGAGCTGCTCGCCGCCCATTACCAGCAGCGCGGAGGCGCCTGGTCGCGGACGCCGTGCGTGCCCGAGGCCGGCCGGGACTACACCTCGACCAAGTGGCTTGCGGCCCGCGCCGCGGCAGCCGCGGCCGGCCAGCGCGAGCCGGCACTGGAGGAGCTGGCCTGGACGCACGCGGACTTCGATGCGGTCGCGGCGCAGCAGAGCCAGCGTGAGGACGAGGCCGCCCTCGCGGGGTCACCGCTGGTGGTGTGCGACACCGACGCGTTCGCGACGTCGGTGTGGGAGCGCAGGTACCTAGGCGCGGCTGCCCGCGGCCTGCAGCCATGGGCCACCACGGACCTGCCTCGGCATGACGTGTACCTGGTGACCTCGCACGAGGAAGTGCCCTGGTGCGACGACGGCCTGCGCGAGGGAGACCTGGCCATCCGCGCCGCGATGACCGCGTGGTTCACCGCCGCGCTGACGGCGGCCGGACACTCGTGGGTGCTGCTGACCGGCAGCATCGCCGACCGGCTCGATCTGGCCGTGCGGGTCACCGACGCGATCCTGGCGGGGCAGGCCAGGTTCGGACCCGCCTTCACCGACGATCTCCCGGCCAGCCAGAGCATGGCGCTATGACCGGCGCGGAAGAGCAGCCGAGTGAGCTCGAGTTCCTTCGCTCTTACGATCCCGGTGATTTCCCCGCCTTCGCGGTAACCGTGGACCTGGCCGTGTTCACCATCCGCGCCGGCCTGCTCGCGGTGCTGCTCGTCCAGCGTCGCGACCATCCCTACCGCGGCTACTGGGCGCTGCCGGGCGGGTTCGTCCGCGCGGACGAGAGCGCCGGCGACGCGGCCGCACGGGAACTGGCCGAGGAGACCGCCGTCACCGCTTTCACCGGCCACCTGGAGCAGCTGCGCAGCTACTCCGACCCCGGCCGCGACCCGCGGATGCGAGTCGTATCGGTCGCCCACGTCGCGCTGGCGCCGGGGCTACCCGACCCGCGGCCGGGCGGCGACGCGGCCGCCGCACGCTGGTGGCCGGTCGAGGACCTAGGGCTGGACGACGGCGGCCCGGACGCCCCGCCGCTGGCGTTCGACCACGCGCAGATCCTGGCCGACGCGCGGGAGCGCGTCCGGTCCAAACTGGAGTACACCACCCTGGCCACCAGCTTCGTCGCCGAGCCATTCACCCTCGCCGACCTGCGCCGGGTCTACACGACAGTCTGGGGCACCGCCCCGGACCTGGGCAACTTCCGCCGCAAGGTCCTGCGCACCCCCGGCTTCGTTGCCGAGGCGCAGCGCTCGCCGACGGCCGCCGCCGGGCCGGCCGGCGGACGACCGCCGCTGCTGTACCGGCGCGGCGACGCCGTCGTCCTGCACCCACCCATGCTCCGCCCGCACGAAGTGAGCCACCAGTGACCGATAACAGCACCTGCCTGGTCCGCGCCGCCTACACAGCCGAGACGATCACCGTGTACCAGGCCTACGGGCCCCAGATCGCCGACCCCGCGGTGCGCGCGGGCACCTTCGTGCCGCCGTTCAGCCGGGACCGGATGACATGGATCAAGCCATCGTTCGGCTGGATGATGCATCGCTGCGGCTGGGCCGGCAAGCCCGGCCAGGAACGTGTCCTGGCGATCGAGATCAGCCGGGCCGGGTTCGAGTGGGCCCTGGCCCATTCCTGCCTCAGCCACCACCAGCCCGGACTGCACGCCAGCCCCGATGCCTGGGCGGCAATGAAGTACTCCTCGCCGGTCCGCATCCAGTGGGATCCGGACCGGTCACTGGCCGGAGAGCGGCTCGGCCACCGGGCTGTCCAAGTCGGCCTGTCCGGCGACGCAGTCCGCCGTTACGCCGGTGAGTGGATCCTGTCGATCAGCGACATAACTGCCGTAGCCCGCGCGATCGGGCAACTGGCTCCAGCGGACCGGGCTGACGAGGCCGCGCGGAGGCTGCCAGCAGAACGGGTGTACCCGCTGGGCCCGGTCCTTGCGGCCAGGATCGGAGCCGATCAGTCCCGGCCCGCGATGGTCAGCGAAACGGATGGGTGATCAGATCGCGCCGAGTTGGGAACCGCGTCGAAGAAGTCGCCCGCCACGCATGCCACCTCGCGCCGGCAACGCGCGCCAAGGGGGCTGCCCCACCCTGCGTGCGTGGGGCCGCCCCCGGGCGCTAGCCTGGCGGTGCCGGGACGTAGCCGGTTGGCCGGGCCGTGAAGGTGCCCCGGCCCTGCGTCCGGCCATGCAGCCGGTTCGCGTAGCCGAATAGTTCAGCCAGCGGCACGGTCGCGGTGACAACGGCGGTCCCGGCCCGCACCGTCGAGTCCAGGACGTGGCCACGCCGGGCCGCGAGGTCGCCAAGCACCCCGCCCATGGCGTCATTGCGCGCCGTGACGACGACCTCGGCGACCGGCTCCAGAAGCTGCATCACGCTCGCGCGCAACGCTTCCCGCAGCCCGAGCCGACCGGCCGTCGGGAACGCCATCTCCGACGAGTCCTTCGCGTGAGTGGCCCCGTCGGTCAGGGTGACCCGCAGCCCCGTCACCGGGTGCCCGAGCGGACCCTCGGCCAGCGCGTCCCGGCATCCAGCCTCAACCGCTCGGATGTACTCGCGCGGCACGCGGCCGCCGGCCACAGCCGACCGGAAGACGAAACCTTCCTTGTCCGGCGCGCCCGCCGCCTCGACGTCGAGGACGACGTGGGCGAACTGGCCGGCACCCCCGTCCTGTTTGACGTGCCGGTACACCAGCCCGGACACCCCGCGGACGACGGTCCCGGTAGGTCACCCCCGGCCGGCCGCTGTTGACTTGCATGCCGCCTGCCCGGCGCATCTTCTCCACTGCCACCTCCAGGTGCAGCTCCCCCAGCCCGGAAAGCACTGTGGGCGGCGGGAGCGCTGATCGTCGGCGGTCTGGTGCTGCAGGTGCGCGACGCGTGAGCGCCGGATGGGGTGTTTCCCCGCTCCGGCGGTCGTGGTTGAGTAGGGTCAGTTTCGTGGCGCGATCCGACCGGCTGTGGGTGGCGGGGGTTTCCGTGGTGCTCGTTGGTCTCGTCGCCGGGTGCGGAACGCAGCAGGCGACGTCTGCGCCTCCGCTGACCGGGCCGTCGGCGTCCCTGTCCCCATCCCCGAAGCCGAGCTTTCCCGAGTGTCCGCAGGTTCCGGGCGTGGTCGACCCGTCGCCGTGCGCCTCGGTCGGCGCGGAGCAGAACCAGCAGGCGAACCAGACCTTCAACTCCCGTATCCCGCTCCCGGGGCCGGTCGCGGCCGAGGCGGCGCCGGTCACGGCGCGGATACGGGAATCGCTGGAGAGGCTCACCGCGCATCAGCGGCTGCAGGTGTCCGCCGTTCAGTCAGCCCTGCTCGCGGGCGGGATGCAGAGCACCGATCTGTGGGTTTTCAAGGGCGCGGCCGCTGACGGGGTGGGGTTCGGCGGGTATGAGCGGCTCGCGACCCCCACCGGTGTCTGCGCGTGGGGCACGGTCAGCGTGAAAGCGATCGACCTGGAAACCGGGGGCATCACCCGCGACGGGGGCTGCCTGCCGAGCGCCGGCGGCCACTGACCGCCAGAACGCGGCTCCTTGCGCCGGGCGGGATTCGGCCGATCAGGTTTCCTTGGCCAGCCGCAGGATCTCCTCGAACGCCTCCACGTTGCCCATCGCGTCGTTAACGGGGTTGTGGTCATGGACCGTCCGCCTGAACCGCTTCCAGCGCTGGGTGTCGCTCCAGTCCCGGTTGAGGCCGGCCCAGAAGTCGCTGATCCGGCGGGCGGAGTGCCCGAACGGGTTATCCATTCCAGCCCGGTCGAACATCCCGGCTATCCACTGCCAGTCGTAGGCGGGATTGTCGCTGACGAAGACCGGCTGGCCGCCGCCGAGATGGTCGCGGAGCCAGCCGGCGAAGCTCGCGGCGACATCCGCGTCCGTCGCCAGCCGCTCGCCGACGATGCTGATGGCCGGGTTGGCCGGGTCCGGCGTCGCCTCGAACAGCCGACCGTGGAACGTGTCCCGCGTGTCGTAGTGGACGGCACCGAACTCCGTCAGCACGCCGTGCACCGGGCTGATGCCGCGCGCCTCGCAATCGACGAAAATCCATGGTGTTTTCTTGTTCATCCTGCCCGCATTATCCCCGCGGGGCGGTCACGGTGCCACCACTTGGCCCTTGCTGACCACGGTGACGCCGCCGGTCGACACCGCGAACCCGCGGGCGCGGTCGTGTTCCTTGTCCACCCCGACCGTGGCGCCCGCCAGGACGGTCACGTCCTTGTCGAGGATCGCGTTCTCCACCACGGCCCCCCGGTGCACGTGCGTGTGGTGCAGGATCACCGCCCGGTTCACCCGGGACCGGCCGTCCACCCGGACTCCCGGGGACAGGACCGAGTCGCGGATCAGCCCGCCGGACACGATCACGCCGTTGCTGACCACGCTGTCGACGGCCCGTCCGTGCCCGTCGCCGTCCTCGTGCGCGAACTTGGCCGGCGGCTGGTTGGACACCCGGGTCACGATCGGCCAGCGGTCGTTGTACAGGTTGAACGGCGGAATCACCGCGCGCAGGTCCATCTGCGCGTTGAAGTAGGCATCGATCGTCCCCAGCTCCCGCCAGTAGCAGCGGTCACCGGCGCGGGCGCCCGGGACCACGTTCAGCCGGAAGTCGTAGGCGTGCGCGGCCCGTTCGCGCGCCAGCCGGGGGATGATGTCGCCGCCCATGCTGTGCCCGCTGTCGTCGTCGGCCGCGTCCTTGTGCAGCGCCTCGATCAGCACGTCGGGGTTGAACACGTAGATGCCCATGGACACCAGCGCCTCGCCCGGATGGCCGGCTCGGCCCGGCGGGCTCGCGGGCTTCTCCGTGAACGCCTCGATGGAGTGGCCGTCGGCGGCGGCCTGCACCACGCCGAAATCCGTCGCCTCCGCCCGCGGCAGCGGGATCGCCGACACCGTGACCCCCGCACCCCAGGCCACGTGCTGGTCGATCATCTGGGCTGGGTCCATCCGGTAGACGTGATCGGCCCCGCAGATCACGACCAGGTCCGGCCGGTGCTCGTCGAGCAGGCTCAGCGACTGGTAGATCGCGTCCGCCGAGCCGGCCTGCCAGCGCGGTCCCCGCCACTGCTGGGCCGGCACCGGGATCACCGTGTCGCCGAGCGTGCCGCTCAGCCCCCAGGCGGTCGCCAGATGCCGGTCCAGGCTGTGGCTCTTGTACTGGGTGAGCACGCAAATCCGCCGGATCCCGCCGTTGACCAGGTTGGACAACGCGAAATCGACCAGCCGGTACACGCCGCCGAACGGAACCGCCGCCTTGGCCCGCTCCGCCGTCAGCGGCGCCAGCCGCCGCCCGGGCGCGCCCGCCAGGACAATGCCAAGAACCCGCTTGCCAGTCATCCCCGAACCCCCTGCCGCTGCGTGTTCCCGGCAGCGGGCAAGCTCAATCGCGGTCGCCGGTCGATACCGCCGACGTTGACCCAGTTGACCAGCTATTTCCCCAGCGGGCTCAGCTGACCGAGGAGCCGGCCTCGACCGGCTGGGTGACCACCGAGTTGACCTCGTCAAAGATGCCCGGAGCGTTCTGGAAGGCGCCGCTCGTATTGCCCGACAGGGTTGAATCGTCGATGGTGAGCGTTCCGCCGTCGGCGTCGACGACGAAGAAGATGGCGCCGCCGCCCTCCCGGGCGGTGTTGCCGCTCATCACCGAGCCGTCGACGAGCAGGTTGTAACCGTCCCCGTCGGTGTAGATCGCGCCGCCGCTGCCGCCGCCGGCGGTGCCGCTGGCGGCGGGGTTCGCCCCTGACCCGATCGCCTTGTTGCCGGTCATCAGGCTGTTGTAGACGGCGAAGTTCGCGTACAGGCCGCTGAGGGCGGCGCCGTTGGAGCAGGAGTTATCGGTGAAGGTGTCGTTGGTGATGTAGACCGGGACCGGCAGGTACATGCCGGTGGCGCGGATCGCCCCGCCGCCGAGGTCGGGGCCGCTGGCGTAGCACTGGTCGCCGGTGAACACCGAGTTGACCACCTTGAGCTGGCCGCCCTCGTCGAAGATGGCCCCGCCTCCGTAGCTGGCCCCCTTCGTCTCCTGCGTCGCCGAGTACGCGTCGGTGAACGTCAGGTTCTGCACGACGAGTTGCGGCCACTGCTGCTCCCAGCAGTCGCTGGTGGTGTACGTCTGGGCGGGGTCGCAGGTGTTCATGTACAGGATCCTGGTGTCGCCGCCGCCGCTCAGCGTGACCTTCCCGCCGCCGTCGAGGACCACCTGATGGCTGGTGTTGACGACCTTGGCGGTGGCCGTCATCGTGATCGTCACCGGGCGCGGGCCGCAGTTGAAGGTGATGACGCCGCCCTCGGCGACCGCCTGCACGACCGCCGCCGAGGTGCAGCCGGCGGGCGAGCCGTCGCCGATCACGTGGTCGGGGTCGCTGGTGCCGACGGCCAGTCCCGCCGCCGGGACGGTCGCGTGCCCGTCCGGGTTGCCGGCCGACAGCGTGCTGCCCCCAGCGGTGGCGGTGGCACTGCTCGCGGTCGGGCTGCCGCTCGGGGAGGCATGGCGAGCGCCGTCCACCGCCGTGCCCGCCGTGACGAAGGCCGGCTGCCCGTCCAGGCTGCCGCCGGCGGGGGCGGTGCTGGCGGGGGCGGCGCTGCCGGGCGGCACCGTCGCGGGCGTGGCCGCGGCGCCCGCGCAGCCCGCGGCCCCGGTCATCAGGAGGCCCGCCGCCGCGAGCTTGGCACAGACCAGGCCGAACCGTCCCACCAGTCGCAT
>Ga0335074_10004359_pt1 | contig 19495 bp, 20 predicted proteins | sample Lox_Sample_23_FD_206715 | JGI IMG/M metagenome (GOLD analysis project Ga0335074, IMG submission 206715) | Soil microbial communities from Loxahatchee National Wildlife Refuge, Florida, United States - Lox_Sample_2.3 | ecosystem: Environmental > Terrestrial > Soil > Wetlands | place: USA... | reverse complement strand
CCGAAGGGCAGATCAACAGACTGAAGACCCTCAAGCGTGCCATGTACGGCCGCGCTGGCGTCGATCTGCTCCGCGCCCGCATGATGCCGTTGTAGGAAAGGATTTGCACCAAGAGTCAATCAGACCCTCAGACTCAGCGCACCGGGAGCATCTCCAGCCTTCAGCTTGCCGTAAAAGCTGCGGACGATTCCAGCAGGGTTGTTCATTCGTCGTCTCCGTTAGATGGACGCCAGAGGCGCACAACGCCTTTGGTCCATTCATTATTTGAGCGCCGCACGTCGCCGAGTTGTGGCGACGGGTGAGCGGCAATCGATCAGCCGATATGCTTGCCAAGGAACTCGCGCATCGCCGCGCCGATCTCGCGTGCATGGGTTTCCAGGGCGAAGTGGCCGCTATCTACAAAGCGGATGTCGGCTGAAGGAACGTCGCGTTTGAAGGCTTCGGCTCCCGGCGGAATAAAGAACGGATCGTTCTTTCCCCACACCGCCAGGACGGGCGGGCGGTGCTCGCGCAGATTCGTCTGGATCGCGCCGTACAGCGCCACGTTCGACTGATAGTCGAGCAACAGATCGAGTTGGATCTCCTCATTCCCCGGACGCGCCAGATAAAAATCATCCAGGTTACGGCCGTCCGGCGACACCAGGCTTAGGTCGGCAACGCCGTGGGTGTACTGGAACAGAGTGGTCTTGGGCGCCAGGAAGCTACGTAGCGCATCGCGGTTGGCCTGGGTCGGGTCCTTCCAGTACGCCTGCACCGGAGCAAACGCTTCCGACACCCCTTCAAGATAAGTGTTGCCATTCTGTGTGACGATCGCGGTGATCCGCTCGGGGGTGCTTCACGGCGAGGCGAAAGCCGACCGGCGCGCCATAGTCGAAGACGTAGAGCGCGAATTTGTCGAGGCCGAGCACTTCGGTGAAGCGATCGATCACATGCGCGAGGTTCTCGAAGGTATAGGTGAACTTGTCCCGCGCCGGCTGTTCGGTCATGCCAAAGCCTGGCAGGTCGGGCGCCACGATATGGTAGCGGTCTTCAAGTTGCGGAATCAGGTTACGGAACATGTGGCTCGCGCTCGGAAAGCCATGGAGCAGCAGAACGGTCGGGCGAGCCTGGTTGCCGGCCTCGCGATAAAACACTTCGAGGCCGCCTACATCGACGGAGTTGAAACGAACGGACATAACAGGTCTCCTTCTAGGGCGCGACGCGCCGCCAATTTGCTGAACGGGTCAGTCGATCTTGCGGGCGCCGATGCGCGGAAAGTCGATATCGGTCTTCAGCGCTACGTTGACCGTGTTGGTGAAGAGGTTGAGTCCGACATGGGCGATGATCTCGACGAGCTCGGCGTCCGAGTAACCGGCATGCTTGACGGCGGCGATATCCGCCTCGCTCACTCGGCCTCGTTCGCGCGCAAGTTTCGCCGCGAAACGAATGGCCGCGTCCGCCTTCATGTCGTTCGACGCGCCGCTGCGGTTTGCGGTGATCTCCGCATCGTCGAGCTTCGCCACCCTGCGGGCGAGATAGGTGTGCGCCGACAGGGAATAGTCGCAACCATTCACTTCAGCCACCGCCAACGCGACGCGCTCACGCGTCGCTGCGTCCAAGGCGCCTTTGGCGAGCGCGCCGCAGAAGCCGAGATAAGCTTCCAGCGCGGCCGGGCTGTTGGCGAGGATCCGCAACAGGTTCGGGACGGCGCCGAACTGCTTCTTGGCCGCCGCGAGCAACGGTTGCGCCGCACTTGGCGCCCGCTCCGCCGCGGGAATTGGAATCCGGGAGATCGGCTTTCACTCCTGGTCGAATTGGGCCGTGACCTACCCACCGGCGACGACGTATTCCCGTCCGCAAGACAGCAGTAGCCGTTAGTCCTGGAAGTCAGCCTTCCGCGATGTGAGAGGCAAGATGGACCGGTTCGAGGCTATGCGTACCCTTGTGGCCGCGGTCGACGGCGGCAGCCTATCGGCTGCCTCACGGGCGCTTGGTGTGCCGCTGCCCACTGTCAGCCGGCGCGTGGCGGACCTGGAGACACACCTCGGATCGCAATTGGTGGTCCGCACCAGCCGCAAGCTGCTGCTGACCGAGGCCGGCGCGGCCTATGTCGCCTCGGCCCGCCGCGTGCTGGAGGATCTGGCCGAGGCCGAGCGGGCGGCGTCCGGCGAATATCGCGCGCCGCGTGGCGAGTTGCTCGTCACGGCGCCAATCATGTTCGGCACGCTCAATGTCGCCCCGATCGTCCATGATTTCCTCGCCGCCTACCCCGAGGTCGCCGTACGGCTCGTATTGTCCGATTGGGTAATGGATCTGGTGGAATCCCACATTGACGTCGCGCTGAGAATTGGACACCTCCCGGATAGCGCCCTGATGGTGCGGCGTGTCGGCGAGATCCGCTGGATGGTGTGCGCCAGCCCGGACTATCTCAACCGACGCGGCGAGCCGCGCACGCCCGCCGACCTTTCCGACCATGACTGCATCGCCTTCGAGGAACTGCAGCGCTATCGCGAATGGCCGTTCAGCGGCGCCAACGGTATTGAGCAAATCGCCATAGGCGCTCGCTTTTCGGTCAACACGGCGGAGGGCGTGATCGGCGGCGCCATCGCAGGTCTCGGGATCGCGCGTGTGCTGTCCTATCAGGCCGCGGCCAGGCTGCGTGACGGAACTTTATTGCCGATCTTGACCGAGTGGGCGCCGCCGCCGATCCCGGTGCAGCTCGTCTACGCCGCGCACCGGCAGCCGCTGCTGAAGCTGCGCGCCTTTATGGACTTTGTTGCGCCGAGGCTTCAGGAAAGCTTGCGTGTGATAGCGGAGCACTGCGGCCAGGCAAGCAACGTCAAATAAGACCATGGCTCAACACACCGTGCGTCGGCGAGGGTAGTCTTCGCAAAGCGCTGCATCGCGTAGATGCCAGATGCGCGGGCATCGGTCAGCCAATCGTCCGTAACCGGTACGACGGCCTCACCTCACATGCGGCATCGGGCTGAGCGAGACTCGCGCGAGGTTCGACAACGCGCGGGGCGCTCATTCCACGCATCAGTCCAGGCATGATGCCTACTCTTATCAGCGGGTCGAGGTGAACACGGGACGGCGGAAGCGACGCGACTGGAGCGATGCGGAGAAGGCGCGGATCCTAGCCGAGAGCGCCGATCCGGAGGCGAATATATCAGAGGTGGCGCGGCGCAAAGGGGTCAGCCGGGGATTTCTCAATGTGTGGCGGCGCAAGGCGCGGCTTGCTTCCAGCGAAGCCACGCAGTTCGTGCAACTCAGGCTCGACGACGACGCTAAGGCGCGACTGGACGCGACCGACCCGCGTCGCGGCGTGACGTATCCGACGGAACGGATCGAGGTGGCGATCGCCGGCGCGACGGTGCGCGTGCCCGTCGGCGTCGACGCCGCGACGCTGGAGCGCGTGTTGGCGGCGGTGAGGTCGACGCGGTGATCTCATTCGGCCCGGAGGTCCGGGTGTTCGTGGCGACGCAGCCGATCGATTTTCGCAAAGGCGTCCATGGCCTGGTCGCGCTGGTGGCGGAGGGATTGGGCGGCCAGCCCTACAGCGGCGACATCTTCGTGTTCCGGTCGAAGCGATCGGATCAGTTGAAGCTGTTGGTTTTCGACGGCTCGGGGATGTTCGAACCGGCACCGCCGCTGCTCAAGACGGCGTAACGCCCCAGTTAATTTAGCGGTCCCGCGATCGCTTCGCCCCGCTGGTTGAGAGCCTCGACGCCGTGCGGGTTCAGGCAACGGCAGTTCTCGACATAAGACGTCAGACTTTTGACGTCAGGCCCATTGACCGGAGCAGGTTTCTGTGAAAAGTCCCGACAAGCGAGGAAATCGTGAACGAACTCGACTTGACGAGTCTCAGCGAGCGAATCTGGGCGGCCAATCTCCCCCGCCAGGACCTCGTTCGGCGGATCGCCGACGCCATCCGCGAGCAGATCGTTTCCGGGCGGCTGGCCCCGGGCGCGAAGCTCGTTCCCGAAGGGGAACTCGCTCTCAAGCTGCATGTCAGCCGTCCGAGCCTGCGCGAAGCGATCCGTGTCCTCGCCCATGAGGGGCTGCTGCTCGTCAAGCACGGCGTGGGAACGTTCGTGAGCAAGGAGGCCCGGGTGCTGGGGCCGCTCGAACGCATGCAGTCGATGAGCGAACTGATCCGCGCCGCGGGCGGCAAACCTACGCATCGCGATCTCCTGGTCGAGCTGATTGAGCCGACCGCCCACATCGCCGGCGAGCTTGGCCTCGCTCCCGGCGCGCGGGTCGGGCGGGTGTCGCGGGTTCGGCTGATGGACGACATCCCCTTCGTTCTCGCCAATGAATATGTGACGCTGGGCGAGGCGCCGCGCACTTTTGCGACGCTTGAGCGGTTCGACACCGGCTCGCTTTACGAGTTCCTGCGCCGGGAGTTCGGCGTGGAGATTTCTCACAGCATGGCGCGGATTTCAGCGATCGCCGCCGACACTCACGCCAGCAGGCTCTTGAGACTGAGGAAGGGCGCGCCGCTGCTCGTCATGCATGAACTGCATTACGAGCGGGACGGGCGCCCGGTGCTGCTGACCATCAACCATCACAATACGCAGGTGGTCGAGTTCACCACGATGCGCTCAGGGATGCGGGTCTGATGGCCTCCCCGTTCGCGGTGCTCGGCAACATCTGCATAGACGATCTTGTGTTCGAGGACGGCTCGACTTTGTGGCGCGTTCCGGGGGGCAACGCCGTCTACGCCGGCTTGGGGATGGCGGTGTGGGGCGAACGGCCGGAGGTGGTGGCGCCGGTCGGCCCCGAATATCCGACCGCCGACCTCGCCGATCGCCTCGATTTGTCCCGCTGCCGTCTTCTCGACCGCACCTTGCGCGACTGGGGGCTCTATGAGGAAGGCGGTGTTCGCACCTTTGTATTCCGCGCCAAGACGCGAAACTGGGGCGAGTTCAGCCCCACGCTTGCCGATCTCGACGGCGTCGAGGCGGCCTACGCTCATGTGGCGCCGATGCCGACGCGCCTTCAGATCGCCTTCGCCCAGACGTTGCGGCGGCGCGGAGCGAAGCTTGTATCGGTCGACGTCGACGATCACGAACTTGGCCCCATCGAGCCCGGACACGAGGATCAATGGCGCTCGTTCCTGGCAGACGTCGACCTGTTCCTCCCGAGCCGGCAGGACGCGGAGACGCTGCTGCCGGGAAAGTCCATGCCCGACGCACTGCGAATGCTGCGGGAGCTCGCGCCGAAAACCGCGGTCATCGCCATCAAGCAGGGCGCGGACGGCGTCATCCTGCATGCGCGCGGGGACCGCGACTATATCGCGCTGCCGAGCATCGCCGAGACGGTGGTCGACGCGACCGGCGCCGGGGATGCGTTCTCGGGCGGCGCGATCACCGGCTACGCTCGGACCGGCTCGGCGCTTGAAGCAGCGCTCTCCGGCTCGGTATCGGCCTCCTTCGCCCTGGCCTCCCCCGGCCCGAAGGCGCTCGTCGCCGCCTCGCGCGAAGAGGCCTGCCGCCGGCTCGATCGCTTGCGCTCGCGCGTCGAGGCTCACCCGCTATGACTTTGAGATCAAGGAACGACGTGTCGAGGAGCCGATCCATTGGAAAATGAAAAGATCGTCATGCTGCGCGAGATCGGCATGCAGGCCGATTTCGTGAACAACAACGCCGACAGCATGCTCGCTTTTATGCGAGAAGTGCTTGCCGGTCGGCATCCTGGAGCGCTCGAACATGGATTCATGATCGGCTGCGGCGACAGCTATTGCGCAGCTCTGGCGGCGCGCCAGTTCATGTCCAAGGCCACGCGCCGGCACGTCGAACCGATCGAATCGCTGGAGTTCTCGCGCTACCTCGTCGAGGACCTGCCCAACAACTCCTTTGTGTTCGGCGTTTCGAACTCGGGCACCGTTTCGCGGACGATCGAAGGCGTGCGGCTGGCGCGGGAGAAGGACGCCTGGACATTCGGAGTCACCGTCAACCCGCAAAGCAAGCTAGCGCAGACCGCCGAAACGCTGCTGCGCGTCAACGCCATGGACAACATCAAGCTGCAGCCTGACGGCAGCCGCGTCATTACCCCTGGCACCCTCACCTATACCGCGAGCATGCTCGGGCTGTTCACCGCCGCGATCGCCATTGGCGAGCGCATCGGCGCCCTCGATTCCGTCCGGTCGGCCGAACTCGTCGCCGCCATCCACCGCACTGCGGAGGCGATGCGGACCGCCGATGCAGGCAGCGCGGCGATCGCCCGCGAGCTCGCCCCCACCATCACCGCCGATCGCGACACGGTCGTGCTCGGCGGTGGCCCGAATTATGCGACAGCTTATTTCGCCATGGCCAAATGGTTCGAGGCGCTCACTCGTTCATGCCATGCGTCCGAACTCGAGGAGTGGGCGCACGAGCAATATTTCATGACCCGCGAGGACGTCGACACGTTCGTCATCCTTCCGCCGGGCGCCGGGCGCGACCGCGGGCTCGAGCAAGCGCGCGCGGCCCGCGACATGGGCTCGCGCGTCATTATCGTCGGCGAGGCCGGCGACGCCGCCGCTGAGGCCGCCGCCGACGTGTACTTCCCCATGCCGCCCGGCATCCCCGAATATTTGACGCCGTTCGTCTACAAGCTGCCGTTCGAATATCTGGCCTGCGAGACCGCCAAGGCGCAGAACGTAGCCTTCCTCAATTTCGACAACCCGAAGCGGCTCGAAGTCAACTTTCGCCAGATCTTCAACTCCGCTCAGTCCGGCGCGCAAAAGGGCGCCGCTTAATGTCGGCGCTCCTCTCCGCCATACGCGCGGGACGCAAGCCGGTCATCGGCATGGTTCAGCTCGATGCGCTTGCCACCAGCGCGCCATACCGCGGAGAAGGGCTTCTGAGCGTCCTTGACGCGGCGCTCGCCGAGGCGAGGGTCTTGGCGGAGAACGGCGTCGACGCGCTCATGGCGCAAAATCTGGGCGACATCCCGGTCGCCCTTAAGGCCACGCGCGAACAGGTCGCCTGGATGACCCGGATCGCCTCCGACATCCGGGCGACGTTCGGCCTGCCGGTCGGGCTCAACATGCTCGAGAACGACGCGGCCGCGATGATGGCGGCCGCCTCCGCCGCCAGCGCCGATTTCATCCGGGTTAAGATCTATGTGGGCGCCATGACGACGCCGTTTGGCGTCGAGACCGCCAGGGCCCACGAGGCGATCAAGGCGCGCAACGCGCTCGCTGCCGATAACGTCGCCATCTTCGCCGACGTCCACGATCGCACCGGCGTGCCGATCGCGTCAGGCGGGTTTCTCGAGGACGTCGAGTTCGCTCTCCGGCTGGGCCGCGCGGACGGCCTCGTGCTGACGGGGCGGAGCTACTCCGAGACGCGCGACCTCGTGCGCGCCGTCAAGCGCGAATATCCGCGGGCGCCGGCGCTGGTGGGCGGGGGAGTCACACAACAGAATATCCGCGAGGTGTTGAGCCTGGCGGACGGCGCCATCGTCAGCACCTCGCTGAAGAATTCCGGCAGCGCCGTCGGCCGTCTCGATCCCGTCAAGGTCAAGGAATTCATGGCGGAGGCCAGGAGGCGCCAGGTCGAGGCCTGAATCTGCGGCGCGGGTTGTCCCGGCCGCTCGGCAACTGCAACCGTAACAGGGAGCGTCCATGCTCAAGCTCAATTGGAAGGCCGGTCTGCTGGCGATATCCGTGCTCGCCGCCGCCGCGACTCAGGCTCTGGCGGCGACGTCCGTCATTTTCGTCACCCCGGAATCCGGCCTCGGCGACAAGTCGTTCAGCGATCAGATGTATCGCGGCCTGCAGCGGGCGCAAAAGGATCTCGGCATCACCTTCTCGGTCATCCAGCCGGGAGCGATCTCCAACTTCCAGTCCTCGCTCGCGCGCGCCGCGGCGCAGAAGCCCGACCTCATCGTCGGCTCCTCGTTCGACATGATCGCGGCGATGAAGAAAATCTCCTCCGCGTTTCCGGAGCAGAAATTCGGCATGGTCGACGTCGGCCCCGAGCCGATCAATCCCAATGTCGTGTCGACGGTCACGAAGGACTGGGAAGGCTCGTTCCTCGTCGGCTGGATAGCGGCCAAGACCACCAAGACCGGGACGATCGGCTTTGTCGGCGGCAAGGATATCGGCATCATCCATCGCTTTTTCATTGGCTATTACTATGGGGCCAAAATGGCGAACCCCAAGGTGAAGGTGCTCGAGACCTATACCGGCTCCTTCACCGATCCGGCGGGAGGCAAGGAATACACCCTCGCCAATATCCACCAGGGCGCCGACATCAACTTCGCCGTCGCCGGCCCGACCAGCGTCGGCGTGATTGAGGCCGCCAAGGCCACCAACACGCTCGCCATCGGCGTCGACAGCGACATGAACTGTTACGCCAAGGGCAGCGTGCTGACCTCGATGGTCAAGCGCGTCGACACCCAGACCTATAACATCGTCAAGAGCGTGGTCGACGGCACATTCAAAGGGGGCGTGGTCAAGTTCTATGGCCTCGCCCAGGATGGCGTGGAAGCGGCCATGGACGACTGCAACAAGGGACTCATCGCGCCCGCCGTTCTCAAGGAGGTCGACGGCCTCAAGGCCAAGCTGCTTTCCGGCGAAATCGTCGTTCCCAACTATTTCGACCTGAAGCCCGGGCAGAAAGAGATGGGCAAGCCGCCGATCCCGACCCCGCCCTCGCTCGCCAACGCGACGGCTCTGGTGAAGTAAGCTCGGCCGGCTGGGGGCGGCGGGCGCCGGCGCGCCGCCTCCCGACTGGCCAGAAGGGTATCGGCATGGACGCCGCCTCAGCGCCAATCGTCGACTTGCGTCATATCTCCAAGCGGTTTGGTTCGTTCGTCGCCATTGAGGACGCGAGCGTCGATATCAGACGCGGCGAGATCCATGCTCTGGTCGGCGAGAACGGCGCCGGCAAGTCGACGCTGATGAACATTCTCTACGGCATCGTCCAGCGCTCGGGCGGCGAGATCAGCTTCGACGGCAAGCCGGTTTCGTTCGCCAATCCGCGGGAGGCGATCGCCGCGGGCATCGGCATGGTCCATCAGCACTTCAAGCTCGCTCCGTCCTTCACCGTGGCGGAGAACATTATTCTTGGCGCCGAGCCGATGCGCTCGCTGGGACGAATCGACGTCCGCGGCGCGGAATCCCGGACCAAGGCGCTCAGCGAGCGCTACGGGCTCGCTCTGGATCCGCGCGCTCTCATCAGTTCCTTGCCCGTCGGGCTGCGCCAGCGGGTCGAGATCCTCAAGGCCCTCTATCGCGAGGCCCGGGTGCTGATCCTCGACGAGCCGACCGCGGTCCTCACTCCACAGGAGACGCGCGAACTGTTCATCACCATGCGCGCGCTCGCCGATCAGGGACATTCGATCATCTTCATCACCCACAAGCTTCGCGAGGTGCTCGCGACCGCGGACCGGATCTCGGTGATGCGGCAGGGCGCCATCGTCTCGACCATCGCCAACGCCGGCGTCACAGCGGAGGAGATCGCGCGGCTCATGGTCGGACGCCCGGTGCTGTTACGGGTCATGAAGCGGAAGGCCAGGCCGACCGCCGAGCCGCTGCTCGAGGTCGAGGGCCTGAGCGCGCTCGGCGACCGGGGCGAGGCCGCGGTCGACAATGTCACCCTCGCCGTGCGCGCGGGCGAGATCGTCGGGCTTGCCGGCGTCCAGGGCAACGGCCAGGACGAACTCATCGAGTGCATCGCGGGCTTGCGGACGCCGACCGCCGGCGCGGTCCGGATCGGCGGCAAGCCGCTTGGCCGAACGCCGGCCGCGAACCGCGCCGTCGGCCTCGCCTATATCCCTGCCGATCGCGCGCGGGTGGGCTTGTCGACCCAGAGCGGGGTGTGGGAAAACCTGACCATCGGCCATCTCGACGAATTTCGGCTGGGTCCGTTCCTGGCGGTCGGCAAGGCTCGCCGCCGGGCGGGCGAGCTCATCGCGCGCTTCGACGTGCGCGGGGCCGAGCTCGACAAGCCGGCGCAGTCGCTCTCCGGCGGCAACCAGCAGAAGGTGCAGGTCGCCCGGGAGTTGACGCGCGACGCCAAGGTGATCGTCGCCGAGCAGCCGTCGCAGGGCGTCGACATCGGGGCCATCGAGCAGATTCATCGCACGCTTGTGGAGATGCGCGACGCCGGCAAGTCGGTGTTCGTCATCTCGGCCGACCTCGACGAGATTTTCGCGATCTCGGACCGCATTGTGGTCATCTATCGCGGGCGCATCGTCGCCGATGTCGACGCCGAGGCGACCACGCCCGAACAGGTAGGCCGCTACATGGGCGGCGTTCATGCCGATAGTTCCGAAGCGCGGAGCTTCGGCATGACCAAAGCGGCGCCCGGGTAGCGGCCATGGCGCAGCCGCTCGCCGCTCTTGCCGTCGCGATCATCGTGGGTGGATTGCTGGTGCTCGTCATCGGCGACGATCCGTTCCAGATCTACTGGATCCTGATCTCGGGCAGTCTGATCGGCGTGCCGAACCTCATGGTGACGCTGCAGATCATGACGCCGCTGATCTTCACCGGCCTCGCCGTGTCGATCGCGTTTCGAGCCGGCTTATGGAACATTGGCGTCGAAGGGCAGATGCTGGTCGGCGCCTTTTTCGCCGGACTGGTCGGTTGGCTCGCGCCCCTGCCGGCGATCGCCCACATCCCTTTGACCCTTGTCGCGGCCATGCTGGGCGGCGCGCTGTGGGCGGCGATACCGGCCCTGTTGCGGGTCAAGCTCAACGTCAACGAGCTCGTCGTCTGCCTGATGCTGAACCCGATCGCGCTCTTGCTGACGGGCTACTTCACCATCCATCTGCTCAAGGCGCCGGGGCCGACCAATAAACTGCCGGACGTGCTCGCCACCGCCATGCTGCCGCAGTTCTCGCTGTTCTCGCAGGCGAACGCCGGCGTTTTCATCGCGCTCGGATGCTGCATCCTGTTCGCCCTGATCAACGGTTCAACCGTCAGAGGCTTTGAATGGAAGATCATGGGGCTCAACCCGACCTTCGCCTACTACGGCGGCGTCGATGTTCCGGCCCGGGCGATTTCGGCGATGCTGGTTTCCGGCGCGCTCGCCGGACTAGGCGGCGCCGAGGAAGTGATGGGCGTGTACCGCGCCTTCTTCGACGGTTTCTCGCCGGGCTACGGTTTCGACGGGATCGCGGTCGCGATGCTCGCCAATTTCAATCCGCTCGGCGTAATCGCGGCGGCGGGCCTGTTCGGCGCGCTCGAGAGCGGCGGCGCGGTCCTCCAGATGACCACCAACATCAGCAAGTATCTGGTCGAGGTTCTGCAGTTCACAACGGTCCTCATCCTGGCCGCGCAGTTCTCCTGGGGCTGGTTGCGCCGGCGGCGCATCGGCGGTTCGCATCAAGCGATTGGCGCCGTCGCCGAGCCGGAGCCCAATCCCGTTGCGGAAGAGGCCTGAGTGGACATCGACATTCTGCATTCGACGGTGCGCATCTCAACGCCGCTGGTGCTGGCCGCGCTCGGCGGCCTCCTGACCTACCAGGCGGGCATGCTCAACATCGCCCTCGACGGCTTCATGATCGTGGCCGCCTTCGCCGGCATTGTGGGGGCCTATTACAGCCTTAGCCTCGCCGTCGGGGTGCTCGCCGCGATCGCCGCCTCGATGCTGCTCGCGGCGTTGATGGCGCTGTTCAATATCCGCTTTCGCGCCCACATCTTCATCGTCGGCATCGCCGTCACTTTCCTCGCCTATGGGCTGACCGCTCTCTTGCTCAAGGGGGTATTTGGCCAGGACGCGCTCTTCACCTCCGACAAGATTCCGACCTTCCCCAACATCGACATTCCGGTCATCAAGGACATTCCGGTCGTCAGCCTGATTTTCAGCGGCCACACCATTCTCGTCTATCTCGCCTATCTCATGGTGCCGGTCGTATCCTGGGCGCTGTACCGGACGCGCTGGGGGTTGCGTTTGAGGGTCGTGGGCGAAGCCCCGGAGGCGGCTGCGACAGCGGGCATCGACGTCGATCGGGTCAAGTTCGAGGCGATGCTTCTCTCAGGCCTCTTTTGCGGCCTGGGCGGCGCCTATCTATCCTTGGCTTATGTCACGCTGTTCTCCAAGGAAATGACCAACGAACGCGGTTTGATCGCGCTTGCCGCCATTTTTTTTGCGCGAGGAGATCCGTATTTCGCCACCCTGGTCTCGCTCATGTTCGGCGCCGCGACGGCGCTGTCGGTGACCTTGCCCCAGACTACCGGGGTCGCGCCGCAACTTTTGCAGATGATCCCGTATGTCGTGACTGTCCTCGCGCTCGTCCTCGTTGGATGGCGCTCGACCCGCACCCGCAACAAATATCGAGCATGGCGCTTCGATCCCACTTAAGCGACGCCGGAATGCGCCTTCATGGAGGTCAAAATGCCCGATTCAGCCGAAGCCGAACGCGACGCCGAAGCGCCTCTGCCGCTCAAGTCAATGCGCGTGCTCGACGTTTGCCAGGTCATGGCCGGCCCGTTCTGCTGCATGCTTCTCGGCGACCTTGGCGCGGACGTCATCAAGGTCGAGCCTCCCGAGGGCGATCAGGCGCGGCGCGCCATGGGCTTCAGGCTTAAGGGCGACGACAGCCTCGGCTTCCTCAACATGAACCGCAACAAGCGCTCGATCACGCTCGACCTCAAAAGCGAGGCCGGGCGCGGGACGTTCCTCCGCCTCGCCGAGACGGCGGACGTGATCGTCGAGAACTATCGGCCGGGAGCGATGAAGAAGCTCGGCGTCGACTACGAGGCCGTGCGCGCCGTCAATCCCGCGATCATCTACGCCAGCATCTCCGGATTCGGGCAGACGGGCCCCTGGGCGAACCGGCCCGGCTTCGACCTCATCGCCCAGGCGGCGTCGGGCATCATCAGCGTCACCGGCGATCCCGCCGGCCCGCCGGCGAGGGCAGGCGTGCCGGTGACCGACATCGGCTGCTCGCTCTTCGCCCTTTACGCGATCCTCGCCGCCTATATCGGCCGTGAGGCCACCGGTCGCGGCCAGTATATCGACGCCTCGCTCTACGAGGCGGGCATCGCCTTCGCCATTTGGGACATCAGCGAATATTGGGGCACGGGGCGCGTGCCGGGGCGCCTCGGCACCGCAAACCGCATGGCGGCGCCCTACGAGGCGGTCAGGGCGAAGGACGGATTTTTCGTGATCGGGGCGAATAATGACCGCTTATGGGCGAGGCTTTGCGAGGTCTTGGAGCGGCCGGATCTCAGGGCCAATCCGAGCTACAAGACCAACGCCGACCGGCTCGCCAACCGGGCGGCGCTCGCGCACGATCTCGAAACGACATTCGTGACCCGCAGTCGCGACGAATGGGTCTCGCTTCTCCTTGACGCCGGCGTCCCCGCCGGACCGATCAGCGACTATGCGGAGGTGTTCGGCAGCGATCAGGCAAAGGCGCGCGAGATGAAGATGACGCTCACCCACCCGATCGAGGGCGCAATCCCCAACATCGGTTTTCCGGTCAAGCTCAAGGGGACGCCCCAGCAGATCCGCCGGCCTCCTCCTCTGCTCGGCGAGCACAATGACGAGATTTTCGCCGAGCTTGGCATTGCGGACGCCGAGCGCCGGCTCGCGACGGGAGGCGCTCGTTGAGCGCGGGCAGCGTCAGGCTGACGATCGACGGGCCTGTCGCGACCGTCGTGTTCGACCGTCCGGGGATGCGAAACGCGCTGTCGCTGGCGATGTATGACGAGTTGTCCGCCGCCTGCGCGCGGATCGCATCGACGCGAGGTTTGCGCGCGGCGGTGTTCCGCGGCGCGAGCGGCGCCTTTGTCGCTGGCACCGACATCGCCGAGTTTCGCAGCTTTAAGACAGGCGAAGACGGCGTCCGCTATGAGGCGCGTCTCGAGCGGGGCGTCGCCGAGATCGAGGCGTTGCCCGTCCCGACGCTCGCGGTGATCGATGGGCCGGCGACCGGCGGCGGGCTCATGATCGCGACCGCATGCGATCTGCGCGTCGCGTCGAGCCGCTCGCGGTTCGGCGCTCCGATTGCGAGAACGCTCGGCAATTGTCTCTCGCGCGCCAATCTCATGCGGCTCGAGCGCGCTTTCGGCCAAGGCCGAACGAATCGCATGCTGCTGCTTGCCGACCTCATCGACGCCGACGAGGCGTTCGCAGCGGGCTTTCTGGTCGCGCTCGCCGAGCCGGATTCGCTTGATGCCCGCGGCGCTGAAATCCTCGGCACGCTCCTCGCCAACGCTCCCCTCACGCTTGCGGCGACGCGCGCGCTTATGCGCTTGGTCCCGGAGCCGGAGGAAAAGGTCATCGCCCGCGTCTATGGCAGCCAGGACTTCAAGGAAGGCGTCAATGCCTTCCTGGCCAAGCGGCCGCCGGTCTGGGTCGGGGAGTAGAGCTCGCTTTGAGTTTGCGCGCCGGTCGAATTCATGGCGCCTTGCGCGGGACGCTTCGACTTGAGCCGAGACGATGGGAGCGGCGGCTTACGCCGCCCGGCCCGCATGGATGGCCGCTGCATAGGCCCTGAGCCCTTCGGCGAGGTCGCGGGTCGGCGCCCAGCCGAGGTCGGCGCGGGCGCGGGAGAGATCGAACGCGGTCTGCACGTCCGGCACGTCGTCCTCGCCCGGGATCATGCGGACGCGCGCTCGCGGAATCGTTGTTTCCGCAATGGCGGCAATGTTCGGCATGGTCAGCGCGACGCCGCCGCCGACGTTGTAGGCGAAGCCTGGGATTCGGTCCGCCTCGAGCGCCGCGGCGATCGCGTCGGCGACGTCGTCGACATAGACATAATGGAACGGAAAGTCGTGCGAGCAGGCGATCTCGGACTCACGGCCGGCGTCGGCGTTGCGGATGATAGCGCCCAAGTGGCAGTGAGCGCGGCGGTAGGGCCCGTAGACGCGGCCAATTCTCAGGCTGACGCCGCTGAGGCCGAACTCGGCGGCGAAGCCTTCGATCAACTGCTCGCAGGCGACCTTGGTCGCGCCGTACACGGAGGTTGGATGGAGCGGCCGTTCTTCGTGGATCGTGGCTTTGCCGACGTTGCCGTAGACGCTGATCGACGAGCAGAACACGAACCGTCGCAGGGCCTTGACGCGGGCGATATCGAGCAGGAGCGCGGTGCAATCAATATTGGCGCCGACGAGCGACAACGGCCGCCCCTTGGCGAGCATCGGACCGGAGATCGCTCCGGCATGTACGATCGCGTCAATCCGGTTGGCGTCGATCAGCGCCTCGAGAGGCGCGCGCTGGTCGAGGCCGAGCAGGATCAGGCCCTTGTCGTCGCGGCCATAGTCGGTGATGTCGATCGCCGTTATCTTGTGGCCGCGCGCGGCCAGCGTGTCGCGCACGGCCATCCCGATGAGGCCAGCGCCCCCGGTCACCAACACATTCATCGCCAATCTCCGTTTTCCCAGGCGAAGTCAAAGAGCGACCATGCCGCCGTCGACGCTCAGGTCAGCGCCGGTGATGAAGGAGGAGCCTTCCGAGCAGAGGAAGACGATGGTCGCGGCCACTTCCTCCGGCTGAGCGAAACGGCCAATCGGAGTGAGCGGCAGGAAGGCGGCTCGCTGCTCATCCGTCACCTGCTTCTGAATGCCGGTCATTGTGGTGCCGGGCGAGACCGAATTGATCTGGATGTTGAGCGGCGCGTACTCAACGCCAGCCTGCCGCGTCAGCGCCAGCACGGCGCCCTTCGAAGCGCAATAGGCGGCCGCATTCTTGAGCCCGATATGAGCCGCGGTCGAGGCGACGTTGCAGATCTTGCCCCGCTTATTGGCGATCATGGTCGGCAGCACCGCGCGCATGCCGAGCCAGACGCCTTTGGCGTTGACGTCCATGATCGAGTCCCAGGTCTCCTCGCCGATATCAGCCGCGCTGTCCCCCGGAATGACGATGCCGGCGTTGCTGACCAGAATGTCGATCGTCCCGAAGCGCGCCAGGACGTCGTCGATGACCCGCTTCCAGCCGGCGGCGTCGCGGACGTCGAGCCCAACCGCCTCAGCGCTGCCGCCCTTGTTGGCGATGTCATAGGCGACTTCGGGCGCGCCCTTGACGTCGATCAGAATGACGGTCGCGCCCGCCTCGGCGAAGGCGCGGGCGGTCGCTCGGCCGATGCCGTCGCCAGCGCCGGTGACGATGGCGACTTTGCCGGTGAAATCAGGCATGGCGGTTAGATCCCTCTGCAGGCGAGCGCGGCGGCGATGCGACGGGCGCCAGGTTTGGAAGAACGGTGGGCGGCGCGCCCGACCATCTGCGGGCGGCGCTCATGCCGTCGCCAGAGGCGAGTCGCGGTAGAGGCGCCTGAGCCGCCCTTGGAATTCAGGCTCGAGCTTGCGCAGCGCGCCGGCCACGGAATCGGCGCCGGGGAGCATAGTGTCGGTGGCGTCGCGGGAGAAGTCGAGCACGAACTGGGCGCGTTCGCGCCGCCGCGCGTCGATCCGGCCGGGGATCGCCGCCAGATCTTCGCCGCGGTCCAGCGACTTGCGAATCTCGTCAACCGCCACGCAGGCGTCCTCGGCGGCTTGCGTCGCGCCTTGGCCGAGAGTGGGAAGCATCGGGTGCGCCGAATCGCCGACGAGCAGGACGCCGGGCGCGCCGCTGTAGCGGACGCTTCCCTCCTGCAGTCGGGCCCAATGCAGCCGGTCGGCATGTCCGGCGATCGCGTCAACCAGAATCGCGCACTCGCGGGAGAGCCGCCGGCCGGGTGGGGTGTAATAAGCGCGCAGGGCTTCAGGGGTCTTCATTTCGTCGCGAAGGACCCCGTCAGCGGGCAACGTGAACGAGCCGGCGCAATAAACCAGGTTTCCCGGCACGCGGAACGCCAGCAGCCGGTTCGATCCGTTGAACCATTGCCGGTAGTCGTCGATGGGGCAGTCGTGGCGCACCGGAAAGAGCAGGCGGCACAGGCAGACGCCCAGGAACCTTGGTAGCTCCACGCCGAAAAAGCGCTCGCGAATTTGCGAATAGCGGCCGTCAGCGGAGATCAAGAGGTCAATTCCCGATAACCTCTGCAAGGAGCCGGCGCGGGCGTATCGCACAAAAAGGCCGTCCTCATCTCGGCCGCACTCCTGAAGTTCGGCCCCGTAAAGAACCAAGGCGTCCAGAGGCGCGCGCAGCAGCGAATAAAGCTCGGACCAGCGGATGCGGACGCCCGGATTGTCAGCGACGGCCGAGAGGTCGAGATCAAACAGCTCGCGCCCGCTGGTCAGGGCTATTCTCCAGCGCCGCCATGGCAGGCTGTTGTCGATGATCGTCTGAGCGCGTTCGGGCATTACGCTCAGCAGCGACTTGATGGCGTTGGGGCCGATATTGAGGCCGGTTCCGGCCTCCGAATGGCCGGCGGCCTCGACCTTATCGAGACAGATCAGCTCGACGTCGCTGCGTCCGCGAAGGCCCGCGCCAATCAAGCTTCCTGCGACCCCGGCGCCGGTGATCACGATGCGGGGCGGTCGGCGGCTCATAGGGCGATCTGCCGGAGCAACCGATCAGCCGCGTTGGGCGATCAAGGCTATCATTCCGCCGCCGTCCGGGCCCTGATGCTCGGCGCCGCCGGAGACGAACAACGCCGTATCGTTGACGACGCTGGCGACAATCGCTCCCACGGCGGCGCGGATATGCCGTTGCTGGTCGATGTCGCCGTCATTGAGCATGACATGCGGCCTGCCGCGCACGAGACCGTCGCGCGAGGCTTCGCATTTGACGAATCCCGCGCGCAATCGCCGCGCCTCCTCCGCCGACAGCTGTCCACGGGATGAGAATCCGAGGCCGCGAATGGCGGCCTGGACCGCCCCGATGTCGAGCGCGTCGGCCATCGCCGCGTGAGCTATGATGAGGGGACTGGACCATTTGTCGCTCATTCCCAGAACCATGATCTCGTTGGCTCTGACCTCAACGCCGGCGGAGCAACTGGCCACCGCCGAGTAGACGCCAAAGTCCTTGAGCACCGCGCTCTCGACGGCGCGGCCGGGCTCGATCTCGCCGAGCGCCAGGGCGACTCCGAGCGCCGAGGCCGCGCGACCGAAGCTCATGAGCTTGCCGGGATTGTCGGTAACCGGCGCTCGGCCGCGCCGTTCGCTGGCACGGATGTCAGCCAGCGTGAAAGCCGGCCCCTTCACCTGGACGAAGTGGACGTCGGAAGGTTCGGCGATGGCGGCCTTGTTCATTGCGTCTCGCACCGCCGCCGCGGTGAGGTCGATCTGACGCTGCCTGCCGATGTCCTCCGGGTTGAGATCCGGCGTGAACCCTCCGCCGACCGCCAAGGCCTTGCCTCGTGGAAGGGCGGCGTCTTCGGTGACGGTGAAAACGGTGTAGTGCGGCGAAAGCACGCCCTCGACGCCGCCTGAAAATATCAACGGAATGCGCTGGCGCACCGCCTGTGGAGTTTCACCGGTTTTCTCAGAGATCAGATGCGAAAGCGACTGGGCGAGGTAGCCGCGCGTGTAGTCGTTGACGAGGCCGTTGCCATGTGTCTTGCCGATTACGACCGCTATGGAATGAGGATCGACAGCGCCGCCCTCGATGGCGTTGCGAAGTCCGGACACATCGCCAGGATCCGGAAGCCCGAAGCGTAAAACGTCTGCGCGCATGTACTTCCCGGAGTCGGAGATGCCGACAGAGGTCAGAGGTCTTGCCATGTATCGGTGGGGAGACCGAATGCGCAAGTCGAATCTTTGCTGTCACACGAACGATAGCGGGCATCCGTTTGGTGGGTAAGATGGCGCATGACCGCTCCCTGCCCCCGTCACGATCGCGTCTGGCCGTCAAATTCCCCGCTCATCCAGTCGTCCCTCCAAGCAGCCTATCGACCGTGCCGTGTCGGCTTGGTCTTGGCTTAAAAGTACGAACGCCAGACGGCGGTGATCAAGTCGGCTCCATCGTCCTTGATCTCGCCATATGAGATCCGCCGAATCATCTCCTTCGATGCGCGGACTGTAAGCGGAGCATTTTCGAGAAGGCGCGTGGCGAGTTGCGCCGTGCGCCCTGAAGGGCGTTCGCCTCGACTATGTCGACGACGAACCCGCAGCTCTCGCCTCCTCGCTCCGATCGTCTCGCCCAGCATCAGGATGCGTTTTGCGCGCGGCACCCCGAATGCCACAAGGAGCCGCTTCGTATTGGGGCGAGTAGCAATTGCCGATGGTGCGCGCGATCGGCGCACCGAACTTCGCATCCGCCGTCGTCGGCCTGAAATCGCACGCGGCGGCGAGCGCGAGCCCTGCTCCGAGGGCCCATCCATCAACCAGCGCGATCGTCGGCTGGGGTAGTTTTTCAAGGCGGCCGATCCAGGCATCGATGCGCACCTCATAGGCGAGCCCGCCAGCACCGTTAGCAATTTCGCCAAGCTGATTGATGTCCGTTCCCGACACGAAGGATTTTCCGCCCTCGCCGCGGAACACGGCGACCTTCGTACATCGCCCAGGTCTCCGCGTGTGCGCTCCAGTGGCCCGAGTCATTCGAACTGAGGGTAAAGGGTTTTCACCTTAATTCGGGCGTCGTTGGTTGTGAACTGCCAATCGGCCTTCACGTAGCGCTTGTTGCGATTGTCCTGCCATGCGGCGACCTCCGCGATCAGCGTCGCTTTGTCGGGGATTCGGCGATCCAAGCAT
>Ga0335074_10004358_pt1 | contig 19496 bp, 16 predicted proteins | sample Lox_Sample_23_FD_206715 | JGI IMG/M metagenome (GOLD analysis project Ga0335074, IMG submission 206715) | Soil microbial communities from Loxahatchee National Wildlife Refuge, Florida, United States - Lox_Sample_2.3 | ecosystem: Environmental > Terrestrial > Soil > Wetlands | place: USA... | reverse complement strand
GGTGCGGGCGACGAAGAAGAACGCCAGCCGTGGCGCGAACTCGTCGATGTCCTGGCCCGAAGCAAGGGCGGCGCGTACGTACTCGATGCCGTCGGCGAGGGTGAACGCGATCTCCTGCGCGGGCGTCGCACCGGCCTCTGCCATGTGGTAGCCGGAGATCGAGATCGTGTTCCACTTCGGGATCGCTTCTCTGCAGTAGCGGAACACGTCGGTGACCAGCCGCAGGGAGGGCTTCGGCGGGAAGATGTACGTGCCGCGCGCGATGTACTCCTTGAGGATGTCGTTCTGGATCGTGCCGGTGAGCGCGGATGCCGGCACGCCCTGCTCCTCCGCCACCAGCTGGTAGAGCAACAGAAGCAGCGCGGCCGGTGCGTTGATCGTCATCGACGTCGACACCTGGTCGAGCGGGATGCCGTCGAACAGCGTGCGCATGTCATCGATCGAGTCGATCGCTACCCCGACCTTGCCGACCTCACCGTGTGCCACCGGGTCGTCCGAGTCATAACCCATCTGGGTCGGCAGGTCGAAGGCCACTGACAACCCGGTCGTGCCCGCGTCGACGAGCTGGTGATACCGGCGGTTGGACTCCTCGGCGGTCCCGAAGCCGGCGTACTGGCGGATCGTCCATGGCCGCCCGGTGTACATGGAGGGGTAGACGCCGCGGGTGAACGGGTAGTCGCCGGGCGCGCCGAGCCGGGCCTGCGGATCCCAGCCGCTCAGGTCCTCGGCGGAGTAGAGGGGTTGGATCGGGAACCCGGACTCGCTGTCCACCGGCTCACTCCCCACCCGAAGACGGTATGCCCGTATCCGGCGCTGCGCTCGCGGAGCGGCTGTTGTTGCGCCGCTTGCGGGCCGGCGCCGGCGCTGCCAGGCCGGGCACCCAGCGTCGCATCTCGTCGCCGTACGGGATCTCTGCATCGAGCTGGCACAGGACCCCGATGATGCCCGCGCTCACCCGGTGCAACAGCAGGTACGACGGCGGCAGGTTCAGCTGACGGCCGAGCGCGTTGGCCGGCGACCTCGGGTCGGCGACGCGGGCCGCTTCCTGGCGCAGCCAGCGTCGGGTGAAGTGGAATCGTTGCGCCGTCACCGGCTCGAGCATCGGCAGGACGTAGTCCAGGACCGCTTCGGCGTCGACCTCCAGGTTGTCGGGGACGAAGCCCTCGGCGCGCAGGCCGTCGAGCACCTCCTGCGCGCGGCCTTCGAGGGCCAGCCGGCCAAGCGGGCCGATCGCGGTCGGCAGGCCGTCCGGCAGGTGGTTGACCGCGCCGTAGTCGAGCACCGCCAGCCGGTCGTCGTCGGTGAGCAGGAAGTTCCCCGGGTGCGGGTCGGCGTGCTGCAGCCCGGCGCGCTCCGGCCCGGACATCAGGAAGCGCACGAACAGCAGGCCGGCCCGGTTGCGCTGCTCCGGGCTGCCGTCCCGGATGATCGCCGACAGCGGCGTCCCGTCGGCCCACTCGGTGACGAGGACGTGGCCCGAGTGCTCGACGACGGCCGGCACGATCATGTCGGGATCCCCGGCGTACGCCTCGGCGAAGGCGGCCTGCGAGCGCGCCTCGACCGAGTAGTCGAGCTCCTCGCTGACCCGTTCTCTGAGCTCCTGGATCAGCGGCTTGACGTCGAGTCCGGGGTTGATGATCGAGAACAGCCGCGAGAAGCGAGCCAGCTGGTTGAGGTCCGAGAGCAGCGCCGGCCCTGCGCCGGGGTACTGCAGCTTCACCGCGACCTCGCGGCCGTCCTGCCAGACCGCACGGTGGACCTGCCCGATCGAGGCCGCCGCGGCGGGCTTGTCGTCCCAGACCTGGAAGCGCTTCTGCCAGTCCTCGCCGAGATCCCGCGCCAGCACCTTGTGCACGGTCGTCGCCGGCATCGGCGGCGCGGCGTCCTGCAGCCGGGTCAGCGCGGCGCGATACGGCGCTGCAAGGTCCTCGGGCAGCGCCGCCTCGAAGACCGACAGCGCCTGGCCGAACTTCATCGCGCCGCCCTTGAGCTCGCCGAGCACGCGGAACAGCTGCTCGGCCGTTCGCTGCTGCAGCTCCGAGGCCACGATCTCGGCCGGCCGGCCGCCGATACGCTTTCCGATGCCGACCGCGCTGCGGCCGGCAACCCCGATCGGGAGGCTCGCGAGCTTCACGCCTCGCGAGATCGCCCACTTCGGGATGTCGGTCACCCTTCTATTCTCGGTTACCGGCGCCGCGGCCTTTGCGGTCAGTACGACGGAGGAGACAAAGATGGCCGACTACGAGCTCAGCTACCCCGGCGGCGATCTGTTCCTCGAAGCGGTCGACGGCGCCGAGCCGCCGTTCGGGATGAACATCGGCAAGCTGCTGTCGACCACCGGTCGGGTCACCTTCGACCCCGGTTACGGCAACACCGCGGCGAGCACCTCGGCGATCACGTTCATCGACGGCGACGCCGGCATCCTGCGCTACCGCGGCTACCCCATCGAGCAGCTGGCCGAGTCCTCGACCTTCCTGGAGACGTCGTACCTGCTGATCTACGGCGAGCTGCCCACCCAGGGGGAGCTGGATGCGTTTGCCAGCCGGGTCCGCTACCACACGCTGATCGACGAGGACTTCCGCAACTTCTTCTCGGGGTTCCGGCGCGACGCGCACCCGATGGCCGTGCTGGCGGCAGCGGTCAGCGCGCTGTCGACCTTCTACCAGGACTCGCTCGACCCGTTCGACCCCGCGCACGTCGAGCTGTCGACCGAGCGGCTGATCGCCAAGATCGCCACGATCGCGGCGTACGCCCACAAGAAGGCGATCGGTCAGCCGTTCCTCTACCCCGACAACACCCTCAGCTATGTCGGAAACTTCCTGCGGCTCACCTTCGGCGTACCGGCCGAGGAGTACGTCGTCGACCCGATCGTCGAGCGCGTGCTCGACATGCTGTTCATCCTGCATGCCGATCACGAACAGAACTGCTCGACCTCGACGGTCCGCATGGTCGGATCGGCGCACGCCGACCTGTTCACCTCGATCGCGGCCGGGGTCGGCGCGTTGTCCGGGCCGCTGCACGGCGGCGCCAACGTCGCCGTCCTCGAGATGCTCGAGCGGATCAAGGCCGATGGCGGCGACGTCCAGGCGTTCGTCAGCCGGGTGAAGAACAAAGAGCCGGGCGTGAAGCTGATGGGCTTCGGGCACCGCGTCTACAAGAACTACGACCCGCGCGCAGCGATCGTGAAGCGGGCGACCGCCGATGTGCTCGAGCGGCTCGGCAAGGTCGACCCGCTGCTCGACCTCGCGGTCGAGCTCGAGCAGATCGCGCTCGCGGACGACTACTTCATCGAGCGCAAGCTCTACCCGAACGTCGACTTCTACAGCGGCGTGATCTACAAGGCGATGGGCTTCCCGACGCCGATGTTCACCGTCCTGTTCGCGATCGGACGGCTGCCCGGCTGGATCGCGCACTGGCGGGAGATGATGTCCGACCCCGACAGCCGGATCGGGCGCCCGCGGCAGGTCTACACCGGTCCGACGGTGCGGGACTACGTGCCGATGACCAAGCGGGCCTGAGGCTCGGCGGAGGGCTCCGCGGCGCCGCAGCCGCAGCCCGGGTGCGCCAGAACTGTACGCCGGCGCAGCCGGAGGTCGTCGAGCGAGAGCTCGACGATCCCGCCTGAGCTGGGTGGGGGTGCCGCCTCGCCCCGGTCGAGCCAGGCAAGCACGTGCAGCGCGGTGATCGATGCCGCCGCCCCGGCGAGTGCCACGTCGCACGGCTCGACGACGTCCGGCGTGCCGACCAGCTGGGCCGCGAGCACCGGCCAGACCGGGTCGCGGTCGCCGCGGGCGAGCTCGAGGCAGCGCACGCACGGCGTACGGCCGGGGACGACGAGCGGCCCGATCAGCGCAGTGGTCTCGCGGATCGTCACCGGCAGGTGCGCCCGGTGCCGGACCTCCTGCAGCCACTCCGGAGGGACCACGCTTCCCGTTGGTGCGAGGACGGCGAGCGCCGGAGTTCCCGCTGGCTCATGGCGGCCCGTGCCGGCCCGACCCGGGCGGACGGCAAGCGCGGCACGAAGCGCGTCGGCGCGGTTGCCCTGCTGGGCGCCCGGTCCGCGGACGCCGCCCGGCGCGAGGTCCGCCGGCCGCAGCGGGCCGGCGTCGCGTAGCGCGAGCCGGCCGACCCCGGCCGCGGCGAGCAGCATCGCGACGCCCGCTCCGATCCGGCCCGCGCCGAAGATCTCGACGCAGACGCTGGCCCGAGCGGTGAGGACGGCGTGGGCGGCGCCCGGACCGGGATGGGTCAGCGAGAGCGAGCGCAGGTCGGGCTCGTGCCGCGGGTCGGCGGGCCCGCGTGAGCCGGCCGCGTCCTCGATCGCGCCGGCCTCGCCGAGCCGGTGCAGGAGCTCCGCCGTGCGGGCCGCCGGGCGCCCCCGCCGCTCGCCGGCCGCGATCAGCTCGGCCGTCGTGCGGGTTCCGTCGAGCGCGTCGAGCAGGTCGCTGTCGGCCGGGCCGAGCCCGGCGAGCGCGACGGCGTAGCGCGGGTCGAGGCCGAGCTGCAGGGTGGCGGGGTCGCGCCAGAGCCGGCGCAGGGCGGGTTTGAGCAACGGGCGCACGCTTCTCCTCGGCCGCGGTGGGTCGGGTGGGACCGCATCGAGCCTGGCAGCATCACGCTTCGGCGCGGGGCACGCGTCCACAGCCCGCACCACGGACGCCGAGCCGCCGCACGGCGCAGCCGGCCGGGACGACGACGCGGCTTCGCAAGCTTTGCTACGGAGGTGCTTAGGCCTTCCCGAGAATCCGGTTCACCTTCGTGCCACACACCGGGCAGGGGCCCTGCGCCATCCGGCGGCCGGATTCGCTGGTCCGGACCTCACCTTCGAAGGTGCGCTTCTCCTTGCACTTCACGCAGTAGCCCTCATAGGTGTCGGCCATTCGGGGTCCTCCTCGATCGATCGCCGCCGGCCGGGAGCCGGCCGAACCTGTATCGAGCCTACCGGCCGCACGCTCAAAAGCCCGGTATCTGAGCGTGGCGACGTGGCGGCTACCCTGCCGTCTACCCCATCCAATTGCGGAGGATCGATGTCCGAGGGCCCGTTGCGGGTCGAGCGCGGCGACGACGGTGTGGTGCTGCTCACCCTCGATCTGCCGGAGCGGCGCAACGCCATGACCGCCGAGCTGACCAGCGCCTGGACCCGCGCGGTTGACCAGCTGCGCGCGGACCGGGGCGTGCGCGCGGTCGTGGTGACCGGCGAGGGCAGCGCCTTCTGTGCAGGCGGCGACCTGTCCTGGATCGGGGAATCTCCTGATTTGACCGTTGACAGTATTCGTGACCGAATGCTCCCGTTCTACCGGTCCTGGCTCAGCATCCGCGAGCTCGAGGTGCCGACCATCGCGGCGATCAACGGTCCGGCGGTCGGCGCCGGGCTGTGCCTCGCGCTCGCCTGCGACCTGCGCTACGCGGCGGCGTCGGCGGTCCTGTCGGCCCCGTTCACCGCGCTCGGCATGCACGCCGGCATGGCCGCGACCTGGCTGCTCCCGGAGGTGGTCGGTCTGCCGGTAGCGCGCGAGCTGCTGTTCACCGGGCGTCGGGTCGACGCCGACGAGGCGCTGCGCCTCGGGCTGGTCAACGGCGTGTTCGCTCCCGAGGAGCTGCACAGCGGTGCGCTCGACGTCGCGCGACGGATTGCCGCGAACGCGCCGATCGCGATCCGCCTGACCGTCGCGGCCCTGCGCGGCGGGGGGCATCGCAGCCTCGAGGCGGCGTTGCAGTTCGAGGCGCTCGCCCAGCCGGTGACGTTCGCGACCTCCGACCTGACCGAGGGCATCAACGCCTCGAAGGAACGCCGGCCGCCACGGTTCACCGGCCGCTAGCCCGACCCCGCCGGCCCGCCGCCAGGCCGCCAGCTCCCGGGTACGACGAAACCCCCGGGTACCGCCACCCGGCCATTCGCCTTCCCCTTGCGAACGTCCGGGCTTTGGGCCTCGGGGGCTTCGTTGCCGACGAAGGTACGAAGCGGCGGTGCGGCTCGTCAACGGCCGGACCGGTGACGTTGTGGATGATTCTGGGGGTCGGGTGGGGACAGCCCGGAGTGTTGCTGTGGACGACCGCACCGGCACGCTGTGGACGAACCGGGGAGCTCGCGCGCCACGCCGGAACGACCTGGGATGACGCCGTACACCGCCTGTGCATGGCAAACACTTTCGTCCGTGCGGCGGGTTACGGTGCGCCGGTGAGCACCGCCAAGGCCTCCGAGCCGATCGTCGAAGTCGTCCGCAGCGCCCGCCGTCGCCGCACCGTGTCGGCGCATCGCGAGGGCGATCGGATCATCGTGTCCGTGCCGGCGCGGATCAGCCGCGCGGAGGAGGCGCGATGGGTGGCGCTGCTGGTGGCTCGTGTCCTCGACAACGAGCGACGCCTGCACCCGACCGACGATGAGCTGATGGGCCGGGCGAACGCACTATCCGCCCGCTACCTGTCGGGGCGGGCTCGCCCGGCCGCTGTGCGCTGGGTGGACACGATGAACGTGCGGTGGGCGTCGTGCACTCCGGAGGACCGCACGATCCGGCTGTCCCGCCGGCTCGCGGGCATGCCGGCGTTCGTCGTCGACTACGTGATCCTGCACGAGCTGGTCCATCTGCTCGTGCCGGCCCACGGGCCGGAGTTCTGGCGGGAGCTGGCCGGATTTCCCAAGCTCGAGCGGGCTCGCGGGTTCCTCGAGGGCGTCGACCACGTCGCCCGGACCGCGAGCGCCGGTTAGTTCTCCGGCTGTTCGACGGCTTCCGGCGCTCCGGTGCCTGAGTCGGTATCGGGGCCGGCATCGGTGTCGGACCCGGTGTGGGTGTCGGTGTCGGTGTCGGCCAGACCGGTGAGCTCGGCAAGATCCAGCGCGATCTCCGTATCGCGCTCCACCCAGCCGACCGGGTCGTCCAGGCCGTCGGCGTCCGGCATGAGATCGGGGTGCGCCCACACCGTGTCCCGGCCGTCGATGCCGCGCCGCTCGCCGAGCGTCTGCCACAGCGTCGCGGCCTCGCGCAGCCGGCGCGGCCGGAGCTCGAGTCCGACGAGCGACGCGAAGGTGCGCTCCGCCGGCCCGCCGGTCGCGCGCCGCCGGCGCATGGTCTCTTGAAGCGCGGCGAAGCTGGGCAGTGATGGCGCCCCGGCGGCTGCCGTGACGGTGTCGACCCAGCCTTCGACCAGCGCGAGCGTGGTCTCGAGCCGGGCGAGTGCGGCCTGCTGAGCCGGCGTGGAGGTCGGCTCGAACAGGCCTTCGCCGACTGCGCGCTGGATGGCCTCGGGGTCGGAGGGATCCAGCCCGCGGGCGAGCTCTTCGAACCGGGACGTGTCGACGGTGATCTCTTCGGCGTACGCCCGAACCGCACCGAGCAGGTGCCCGCGCAGCCACGGGACGTGACCGAACAGCCGGTGGTGCGCGGCCTCGCGCAACGCGACGAACAGGCGTACCTGGTCGATCGGGAGGTCGAGCCCGGTGCCGAGCGAATGGATCGACTCGGGCAGGAGGGCGGCGACGCCCGGCGGGCCGAGCGGAAGGCCGATGTCGCTCGAGCTCACCACCTCGGTGGCCAGCGAGCCGAGCGCCTGTCCGATCTGGCCACCGAAGATCAGCCCGCCGATCTGGCCCATCATCCCCATCAGCGGCGCCGCCATCGTGCGCATCTCCTCGGGCAGCGCGTCGCCCATCGCTGCGGAGACCCGGCCGGCGACCGGCTCCACCAGCTCGGTCCAGGTCGGCCTGGTCGCCTCCAGCCAGCGCCGCCGGCTCCACGCCTCGGTGGAGCTGACGCCGGAGGGCAGTGCGGTCACCGGGTCCAGCCAGACGTCGGCCAGGCGGAGTGCTTCGGCAACCTCGCTCGCGTCGGCCGCAGTGGTGCCGGCGTCTGTGCCGATGACGGACATCGCGGCACTTCGTGCCACCTGCCAGTTGACCGGTCCGGTCTCGCCCGACATCAGGCTGCCGAGCTGCTGGAGCATCGCGCCGAGATCGGGCATGCCGCCGAGCGCGGCGAGCGGGTCGTTCGAGCTCTCGTCGGAAGGCTCGTCGCCTTCGCTGTTGGTGAAGCCGAACGGTGGCTTGGTCACAAACCCAAACTAGCCGCCAAGATGGCATCGTGACCCAGCCGAGTACGCCGGTTCGCCGACGGCGAAGCGCACCCACGATCGGGGTGACCGGTGCGGCGGGCCCGCTCGGTGCGGCCCTGGTGCAGCGCCTGGTCCAACAGGTCCGCGCGCCCAAGGTGGTGGCGATCGACACCGTGCGCCGCCACCATCCCGGCGCGACCTGGCGAGTCGCGGACATCCGCGATCCCGCGCTTGCCAGCCGGCTGGCCGGGCTGACGACGGTGGTTCATCTCGCGACCGATCGATCGAGCTCGACCCCGCTCGCGGAGCGACGTGCGGTGAACGTCCGCGGCACCGAGGTCCTGGTCGAGGCGGCCCAAGCCGCGGGAGTACGCCGGATCGTGCTGCTCACCAGCGCGATGGTGTACGGCGCGTTCGCAACCAACCCCGTGCCGCTCGACGAGGACGCGCCGGTCATGAACGAGCCGCCCGACGGCCTGGTGGGTGACTGGATCGCGATGGAGCAGGCGGCGATGCGGCGTACCGGCGATGGCGACGGCCTCGAGCTCGCCATCGTGCGCCCTGCCTCACTGGTCGGTGCCGTGGCCGACTCGTTGCTGCCGGGGATGTTCGAGGCGGTCCGACTGTTCGGCATTCGCGACGCGCGTTGCCATTGGCAGTTCTGTCACGTCGACGACCTGCTGGATGCACTGGTGGCGGCGGCCTTCGGTGAGGTGACCGGCCCGGTGACCGTCGGTTGCGACGGGTGGCTGACCCGCGCGGAGATCGAGGCGATCTCGGGCATGCGCTCCGTCGTCGTGCGCTCTGCCGTTGCGTTCGCCACGGCGGACCGGTTGCATCGCATCGGCGCGCTGGGAGCGGCGCCGAGCGACCTGCACTATCTGATCCATCCCTGGGTCGTCGGTTCGCAGCAGCTGCACAAGACGGGGTGGGAGCCGCGCTGGACCAACGAGACGGCGCTGCGCGAGCACCTGCGGGTGCTCGGTGACCGCGCCGGTCGAAGCCTGGTCGTCGTCGATCGCAAGGACGCGACCCGCGCGGCGGCGGGCGCGGCAGCGGGCGCGGGCGCGACGCTTGCGGTGATCGGCTCACTTGCTCTGGCCCGGGCCCGCGCGCGACGACGGTGAGTGCGACAGTGGTCGGGTGACGGAGCTGCTGCGCACCGGCGGCGTGCGGCTGGTCGAGATCCGCTCGACCGTGCTCTCGGTCGACGAGGTGATCGCTGCGGTCAGCGGGCCCGAGCTCGGGGGAGCGGTGATGTTCCTCGGCACCGTTCGCAACGAGGACCACGGGCGCGCCGTCCGGCGACTCGACTACAGCGCGCACCCCAGCGCGGATACCGAGCTGGCTCGAGTGGCCGGCGAGGTGGCCGCGGATGCGCCCGCGGTTGCGCTCGCGGCGCTGCACCGGGTCGGCGAGCTCGACGTCGGCGAGATCGCCGTGGTGGTCGGCGCGGCGGCCCCGCACCGGGACGAGGCCTTCCGCGTGGGCCGGGTCCTCATCGACCGGATCAAGGCGGAGGTGCCGCTGTGGAAGCGGCAGAGCTTCGCCGACGGCGCCCACGAATGGGTAGGTGCCTGCGACTGATCGCGCCCGTACACTGAAGGCATGGGCGTGTTGGCGTGGCTGGGTGCTCCAGTCGGTGCGACCGCCCTCGCGATTCTGTGGGTGCAGTGGGCCAACCGCACGCGCGGGCCGGTCGAGACCAACCGGTCGCTCGCCGAGCGGGAGCGGTTCAAGGCCGCGCTGACACCATCCGATCAGCGCCGCCGCCGGGTCTCCTGAGCCTTCCCTCACCCGAACGGACCAACGTCCCCAAGCGCGCAGGCCAAGGTCCTTAACCCAGACGGGTTGCCTGCCGACACCAAGGGTGTCCGCATCTTCGGCTCGCGCGTCCTAAGGATCGTCATGGAGCATGTCGTCTTCTACCCCGCTGCAAGTGGCGTCCCCGCGTTCCGGCGGGTGAGCTCGCTGGAGGAGGCCGTTGCCTTCGTCGAGCACATGCGCAATGCCGAGAACGTCACCGACTTCTCCGTGCACGAGCTGCGGCCCGTGCAGCTGTCCTTCCGCGCGTACTACCACGCTGAGGTGCCGGCGGATGCGGTCGTTGCGACCGCGACGGTCGTCGCAGAGGCCGTGGTCGACACGGCGCCGGCGCCGGTCGCGGCGCCCGAGCCCGAGTCGGTCGTGGAAACTCCCGAGCCTGCCTTCGTTGCCGAGCCGGTCGCCGAGGCCGCGCCGTTGAGCGTCGTACCGGACGTGCCGGCGGACGAGCCGGCGGAGGCCGACGACCGCTCGCAGCAGTGGATCGCGGAGGCTACGGTCGTCGAGCCGGCCGCGCCGGACGCACCGCCCGCCGAGGCCGACGAAGCGCTTGCCCCTGCACCGCAGGATGTCCCGAGCCTTGCGGACGATCCGGTCGTGGCCGTGGTTCCGGCATTCGCCGACCCGGTGGACGACGAGGCAGCCGAAGCGCCCACGCAGCGCACGCCGTTCGCCGACGCGCCGCCCGTGACGCCGGCTGCGGAGTCCGAGACACCGGCCGAGGACGACGCCGTCTCGGCCAGTGGCGACGTCATTCCTTCGCTTGCACCGACCGGTCGCCGGAGCCTGGGCTTCTTCGCTCGCTGACCGTCGCCGGATCCGACGGCTTCTCTCATCGGCCGTCGGTAGTCTTCCTGCAATGAGCCGGCGCGCCGTCACGTTGGGCGCTGCCGTGGTGGTACTCATCGCGCTGCTCGGAGTCGCGCGCTTCGTCAAGGTTCCCTACGTCATCCTGCTGCCCGGTCCGGTCACGGACACGCTCGGCAACATTCCGGGGACGGACACGACGACCGGCAAGCCGGGCGGTCCAGTCATCCAGATCTCCGGCGCGACCATTCAGCCGACCTCCGGGCATCTCTACATGACGACGGTCGAGGAGCTGCCCGGCGACTGCGGCTCCGACCCGAGTCTGTGGGACGCGGTGAAGGCGTGGTTCAGCAAGACCCAGACGGTAGAGCCGCAGCAGGTCGAGTGCCCGCCGGGCCAGACCAGCAAGGCGGTCCAGCAGCAGGACGCGCAGGAGATGTCGCAGTCGCAGACCGATGCAGCGACCGCTGCGTTGTTCGAGCTCGGCTACAAGCCGACCACCCAGCACGTGACGGTGAGCTCGGTCGAGAGCGGCGTACCTGCCGCGAAGGTGCTGCAGCCTGGGGACGTCATCCTCGCCCTCAACGGTCAGGCGGTCAGCACGCTCAACCAGGTGCACTCGCTGATCACGAAGCTCTCGGTGGGAGCGACGGTCACCATCACCCTTCGGCGCGACGGCAAGACCCGCACGGTGACGACCACCACGATCAAGGGCCTCGACGGCGCGCCCATGATCGGCTTCAGCCCGGACCGCATCGCGACGTTCGGCAACGTCAAGGTGCGCATCGGAATCGATCCGGACGTGATCGGCGGCCCGAGCGCGGGGACCGCGCTTGCCCTCGGCATCATCGACAAGCTGACGCCCGGCGGGTTGACCGGAGGGCGGACGATCGCCGGCACCGGCACGGTCGACGGGTTCGGGCAGGTAGGTCCGATTGGCGGCATCCAGCAGAAGATCGCCGCGGCCGTGCACGCCGGCGCGTCCGTCTTCTTCGCGCCGGCAAGCGAGTGTTCGGACGCGAAAGCGGCGGCGCCGAAGTCCCTGACGCTCGTGAAGGTCACCACGTTGAAGGGCGCGGTTCAGGCGCTGGAGACGATCAAGGCCGGCGGTACGTCGTTCCCGCGCTGCTAGCCCGGGTTGCGCGCGCGATGTGATCGCGACCCGGCGGTAGGTTCAGTGACGTGACCTTCAACGTCCCGCGACCGCAGATGCCTTCCCTGCCGCGGGTCACCCGCCGAGCGCGGTGGATTGCCGTCGTCATCGTCGCGATCATCGTCCTCCTGATCGCGCTGTCGGTCTTCGTGGACCAGTACACGAACCTGCTGTGGTTCCGCTCCGTCGGCTACACGTCGGTGTTCAGCCGGCGGCTGGTCACCGAGCTGTTGCTCTTCTTCGTGTTCGGTGCGGTCATGGCGATCGTCGTCGCCGCGAACGTGATCGTTGCTTACCGGTTCCGGCCGCAGGTCCGGCCGGTGTCGCCGGAGCAGGACCAGCTCGAGCGCTATCGCCGGGCGCTACAGCCCGCCCGCGGTTGGGTGCTCGGAGCCATCGTGGTGCTGATCGGCCTCATCACGGGTGCGTCGGCGTCGCGCCGCTGGAAGACCTGGCTGCTCTGGCGCAACGGGCAGAAGTTCGGCATCAAGGACCCGCAGTTCCATCGCGACGTCTCCTACTTCGCCTTCACCTACCCGATGCAGCGGTTCGTGCTGGGCACGCTGTTCGCCATCGTGATCGTCTCGCTGGTGGCGGTGCTGATCACGTCGTACCTCTACGGCGCGCTGCGGGTCCAGACTCCGGGACCGAAGTGGACGCCGGCCGGTCGGGTGCACATCTCGATCCTGCTCGGGGTCTTCCTGCTGCTGAAGGCGATTGCGTACTGGCTGGACCGCTACGGCCTCGCCTTCTCCGGGCGCGGGATCGTCACCGGCCCGTCGTACACCGATGTGCACGCCGTCCTGCCGGCGAAGACCATCCTGGTGTTCGTCGCGATCATCTGCGCCCTGCTGTTCTTCGCGACCATCGTCACGGGCAACTGGACGCTGCCGGCGGTCGCGTTCGGGTTGATGTTGTTCTCCGCGATCGTCATCGGCGGGCTCTACCCGCTGCTCATCCAGCACTACAAGGTGAGTCCGAGCGCGCAGGATCTCGAGGCGAAGTACATCTCGCGCAACATCAATGCCACGCGGATCGCCTACGGGATCACGCCGCAGCAGGTGAAGACCGAGGCGTACGACGGGGTTTCGACCGGCACCCCCGCTGAGCAACGCACCGCGGTCAACTCCGACGTCCAGCTGCGCGTTCTCGACCCGAACATCGTTTCCCAGACCTTCGAACAGCTCCAGCAGCAGCGCTCGTTCTACACCTTTGCGAACACCCTGGACGTCGACCGCTACAAGTTGCCTGGGAGCACGACTCCGACCGATGTCGTGATCGGGACGCGCGAGATTTCGATCAACGAGCTCCAGCCCAACCAGAAGAACTGGATCAACGAGCACCTCGTCTACACCCACGGCTACGGCGTGGTGGCGGCGCAGGCCGACAGCTCGGAGCCGGACGGCTCGCCGGACTTCATCGAGTCAGACCTGCCGCCGAAGGGGGAGCTCGGCAACTTCCAGCCGCAGATCTACTTCGGCGAGGACTCGCCGAAGTACTCGATCGTCGGTGCACCGAGGAACACCCAGCCGCGCGAGCTCAACTACCCATCGAGCTCCGCCGCGAGCGGGCAGGTGAACAACACCTACCAAGGTGGCGGTGGCGTGCCGATCGGGTCGACCTTCCGCAAGCTGATGTACGCGTGGAAGTTCAAGGACAAGAACATCCTGCTGTCGAGCGGTGTCAACTCCGCTTCTCGGATTCTGTACATCCGTGACCCTCGGCAGCGGGTGGCCAAGATCGCACCGTGGCTAACCCTCGACGGCGACCCGTACCCCGTCATCAACAACGGGCAGATCCTCTGGGTGGTCGACGGCTACACGACCAGTGACGGATTCCCCTACTCCGAGCAGGAGTCCCTGAGCTCGTCGACGAAGACCTCGCTCAACACGGTCGGTAACACGATCGCGGCGCAGAAGAACGCGAAGATCAACTACATCCGCAACTCCGTGAAGGCGACCGTCAACGCGTACACCGGTCAGGTCGAGCTGTATGCGTGGAACCAGACGGCGGATCCGGACCCCGTGCTGAAGACCTGGGAGAAGGCCTTCCCCGGCATCGTCAAGCCCGAGAACGACATGCCGCCGGGTCTGATGGCGCACATGCGCTACCCCGAGGACCTGTTCAACATCCAGCGGCTGTTGATCGCGCACTACCACGTGACGAACCCGAAGGCGTTCTACAACGGCACCGAGTTCTGGAACGTGCCGCTCGATCCCACGGTCTCCCAGTCGGTGCCGCAGCCGTCGTACTACATGACGATGTCGCCGGACGGCGGAACGACCAAGCCGGTGTTCTCGCTGACGTCGCCACTGGTCTCGCTGAGCCTGCGCAACTTGACGGCGTACTTATCCGTCAACTCTCAACCAGGGGCGGACTATGGCCAATTCACGTTGCTGACGCTGCCGTCAGATACCGGGTTGGCCGGGCCGGGTCAGGTGCAGAACCTGCTGGACTCGAACACCTCGATCTCCCGGCAATACTCGCTGCTGAACTCGAACGGCTCGCGGGTGCTCAAGGGCAACATGCTCACGGTGCCGGTGGACGGCGGGATGCTGTACGTCGAGCCCTGGTACGTGCAGGCCTCGGGCGGTCAGACCTTCCCCGTGCTCCGCAAGTTCCTGGCCTACTCCAACGGCACTGCCGCGTTCCAGACCACGCTCGGTGATGCGCTCAACCAAGTCTTCGGTGTCAAGGGCTCGACGAGCACCGGCCCGCCATCGAGCGGGACCCAACCGCCGCCGAGCACGTCCATCACGCTGCGCCAGGCGATCGCCGACGCGCAGTCCGCCGAGACTGCCGCGCAGGCCGCGCTGCGGCGAGGGGACTTCGCGCAGTACGGCGTCGAGGAGCGCAAATTGGCGGCCGCACTGCGGCGGATCGCAGCGGCGGCCGGCACCAAGACGCCGGCGCCGTCCAGCAGTAGCTCGCCCGCGCCGTCGAGCTCGCCGTCGAAGAGCGCGGGCGGGTAGCTGCGGGCTTTTGCGGGTCCGTCGTGGGCCGGGCTATCGTGGCTGGACCGACGCGGGGTGGAGCAGCTCGGTAGCTCGCTGGGCTCATAACCCAGAGGTCGCGGGTTCAAATCCCGCCCCCGCCACTAGTGAAGCCGCAGGTTAGGGCCTTGATCAACGATCAAGGCCCTAATGCTTTTCAAGATCAATCCCTACCCCTCCCCCACATTGCAGCCTTGAGCGTGCTTGGCGTGTCGCGCACGGGCACCGAGGGGCAGCGAACGGAATAACGCCAGCCGAGCACGGGTACGTGATGGTCTTGGTGGCCACGGCTGATGGGCCGACATGAGACTAGGCAGTCCTTCAAACGAGGGCACGTATCGGGTCCCCTCGGATGCAGAGGAGCGGCCGTGAGCGTGCTCGGGACCATCAGAAACGAGCGTCGCTGGTGTTTGAGTCACACCTGGAGTGAAGCCGCGCTCCCGCCTCCGGAGTGCGGGTTTCCCGTGGGGACAGTTGCCTTGCCACTGAGCGTGAAACAGCAGAGAATAGGCCTCTGACCTGCGGTTTTACCTGACCGTGGCTGCCCGTGACAGCCCGCTCGCAACCGCCTGGTCGTGGGAAGAGTGCGGGAAGATCACGAAAGGCGGTCGGCGATGGCGAGTGTGGTGTGGCGACGCGGCGGCTGGGAGCTGAGGTATCGGGACCGGTCGGGGCGGGAGCAGACTGAACGGTTCCGCGGACCGCAGACCCGCAAGGCCCCCGCCGAGGTCGTCGAGCGCAAGGCCGAGGTGGAGCGGGACCTGCGCCGCGGCACCTACGTGCCAGTGCACGAGAGGCGGACAACCTTCGGGGAGTACTACGACCGCTGGCACGCCCACCGCCGGGTCTCCGCCACCCGCGCCTACACCGACGAGGGCCGCGCGAAGCTGCACGTGCTGCCGTACTGGAAGACCTGGCGGCTGGAGGAGATCCGCCCCTCCGACATCGACGACTGGATCCACGACCTGTCCACCAAGATGGGTCCGACCAGCGTGCGGCACTGCTACGCCCTGCTGCGGGGTCCGTTGCGGCGGGCGGTGAAGGACCGGATCATCGACGACCCCTGCATCGACATCGTGCTGCCGGCCAAGCCGGAGATCCGTAAGACCTTCGACGACGTCCTCACCGCCGAAGAACTCGACCGGCTAGTCGCCGCCGTCGCGGACCCGGGGGAGAAGTACTCCGGCCTGCGGACGAACGCCCGGTACGCCGCCGTGGTGTTCATGGGCGGCTGGTTGGGTCCGCGGTGGAACGAAGCCATCGGGCTGCGGGTGTGTGACATCAACCCGCTACGCAGGGAACTGACGTTCGGGCGGATCGTGGTCAACCAGAACGGCGGGAAGACGTTCACCGAGGCGATGAGCAAGACCGAGGACGCCCGCACCATCCCCGTCCCCACCGAGGTGATGGACGCGCTCACCACGCACATCGCGACCTACCTGCCGGACGCTAAGCGCAGTGACTTCCTGTTCACCACCACCAACGGCACCCACCCGCTACGCGGGAACTTCGTCCGCGACGTCCTCCACGCCGGGGCGACCCGAGCGAAGCTCGAAGGGCGGAAGGTCACCTGGCTCACCCTGCGCCACACCGGCGCCTCACTCATGTTCGACGCCGGGCTCACCCTGTTCGAAGTTCAGCAGCGACTTGGGCACAAGGACCCGAACCTCACCGCGAAGATCTATACCCACCTCATGCGGGAACGCTTCGAAGAAGGCCGCGAACGGCTCGAGAACTACATGGCGGAAAAGCGCAACGTGACGTCGTCGAACGTGCTGACAGAGAAATAGCTGGCACCATCGGGTCGCGCGATTCTACGGCTTAGCAGCCCTGAGGGTGCCCCTATGGACGCCACTGCGGATCGCCAAACTCCGAAACGAACTCACTGTCCAGATGTTGAAAGTCCGGAGCCTGCTGGTGCCCGTCAACTCGCGTAGCAGCTAGCCAACACTCAGCCTTGTCCGACTTGTGCAGCTGCGGATCCTGGTGCCACTGCCCGTTGCGCGCCCCAAAGAAGACGCGGTAGTACATGGTCGGCAAGAGTTGCCATCGCACCAGCTTGAAATCGGCGGGCGAGTTCAGTTCCCCCCATCGCTCGCGGGCGACGTCGACGCCCAGGTCCATGTCGGTTATGCGGAAGCTGAGGTCATACAGCGGGAACTCGCCTTTTCGAATGACGCCAAACTGCTGTGCGATGTTCACCGACATGTCGAGGTGATACAGCATAACGTAGGCATAGGTATCGCCGCCCGTCTGCAGGGCCTCGAGCCGGTACGCCGAATCTTCTTCCAAGGAGAACTGCCATCGCACCGGACCCATTCGCGGCTGATCAAGCACCGTCGTGACTCGCTCAAGGTGGTAAGGATCGAGCAGTCCACTGAGGGCGGACTCCAACTCTGCTCGTTCTTTCCGAGTAAGTTCCTGATTGGTCACGAACGTGAGACCGTGCGCGTCGTTCGCAGCGACGCCCTCGAAATCCTGCTGAAGTCGCTTACGAATGTCGGACAGCGACTGCTGGCCGCATGGGAAGTACACGGCCATAACTCACCTCTGACCATCTTTAGTCGCGACCGCGTCACTGCCGCCATCCGGCCCGCCGAGCGGATGCGTCGGATCTAAGTCGCGATAGCCGTCCGCGAGCAGCACCTGAGCGCTCGATGCGGGGCTTCTACGTGCTGTTCGAGTCGTATTTGTCGCGCACCAGGCTCGCTGCTGAAACCTCGAGCGAGTTCGAGAGGCGCTAGTGCGGCTCGATCGGGGTTAGTCGCTGTAGCGACGAAGGCACTCGACGATGTCCGACTCGCGGAACCGGCGATGTCCGCCGGGCGTCAGGATGCTTGGGATACGACGACTGGCTGCCCACCGAGTGACGGTCTTGGGATCGACGCGGAACAGAGTGGCTACTTCACCCGGCGTCAGTAGGCGATCATGGTTCCGGGCAACGCCGTCGGCGTTCGGGGTAGTGGACACGATTTGCTCCCGCGTAGGCACCAGGTAAACGAGCGCCCCCGGCCGCGGGGTCTCGGCTGACCGAAGGCGCCAATCTGCAGCCTACGAACTACTTATGAAGAATCGCTGTACCTGGGACCTTTGGCCCTAGCGCGTCGGCCAGAGGACCGGCAGGGTCGCGCATCGTGGCGATGTTCTTCCGGGCACTCGAACAGTCAGACGGGACTTGGACCTGTAGGAGGGGAGTCCAGGACTTCGACTCACACCCGACGCTGGACGAGGCTGTCGCGCACCTTCGCGTGCTTGCCGCGGCCGAACAGCCGACAGAACTGTTCGTGCACCGGCTTGACGGATCTGTCGAATCCCGTGGGCCTCTCTACCGCAGCGCTCAAGCCCCTTGAACCAGCAGCCGGTGCGCCTCTGACGACCGAGCGACGACGCCGCCCACATAGTCGAACTCGAACAATGCCATGCGGGTCTGCTCGGCCCAGGCGACGGCGGCCGTGGTGTAGCCCGCCAGCGAGAAGAACAGAGCCTGAGCGTGGTTGTACTGTGCGATCCCCAATAGCGCTTGGACGCGCGGGGCATCCGTCTTCACCCCCTCCAACTTCACCTGAGCGAGTGCTCCTCGCGCGCGCACGTCGACCCCGCCGTCTCGCCCGGCTGGCGTGACTTCCGCTCCGGCGAAACCGAGAGACCGCATCACATCGCGCGCCATCAGTTCGGCGTCCTGCGGCGTCTTGATCAGACGAGGTTCCGGCATCCTCGGTCGCGCCTTGGTCGCTTCGCGTATGGCGGCTTCCATCCAGGTGCGGTTCTCGTATGCCCACTGGTTCTGTTCCGAGCTCTGGGGGGCGTGCGAGCAACGCAGCGCGTCGCGAAACTCATCTGGTGACGCGTGTCCAGGTACTCCGGGTAGTTGAACGTTGCTGAGCGCGTGCCAGACGGTCGCGATGATCGCGTAGGACGGAACCGCCTCCGAGTCCACATAATCAACTTCAGGGCCGTCTATCCCGGGCGTTGGGATTTGATTCGACGATCTGATCCACGTGAAGTCCGGATCACTCATCCCCGCACTCAATAGTTTGTGCCGCACGCCCTTCCGTACCGTCCAAGCGGTACCTGCGACGACCAAGTGATCGCCAACTCTGAGATCTGGGGGGTTCCGTCTGTCCTCCAGCCACGTGATGTGCAGTGGAACTGCACCCCTGTCACGCAGATAGGTGACGGGTACCCACACTCGTCGGTGGTAGCCGTCGACCTCCATCAACTGTTGGTTGTTATGTGCCACCCAACCGGCTACAGCGGCATGCTCAAGGTGTCGCAGTTCATTGATGACGCGTCGCGGCGGCGCCGGCGTGATCCGCACCGGGAAGTGCAGGAGCAAGTCGCCGACCGTGTAGATATCGAGCTCTGCCCAAGCGGCAGAGTCGATCCGCGTCGAGACCCGGGTGATCGGGTCGTTGAGGCTGAGCACGCCCTAAGTATGGATTCCTCGCGTTGGCTGGGAAGATTGATGAGAGCCGTCGGCGGGATCAATGCGACCTTTCCGACTGACCGGGCGAAGGCCGCGGATCACCATAATGCGTCGCCGCTTCCTTCGGGCTGTCGCAGCAACTAGTTGAGATCCGACACCTCGAGTGCCCATACCTGAGGGTCCGTCCACCACTGGCCGTCGAGTGTTTCGGTACCGATCTCGTCGCGCTTGCGAACTTCGTGGAACG